>JAEEGL011423879.1_pt1 | contig 15747 bp, 17 predicted proteins | sample 9134231 | NCBI WGS metagenome assembly JAEEGL01 (sample SAMN16246548, study PRJNA631951) | gut metagenome | biome: gut microbiome; feature: rumen; material: fiber-attached | host: Bos | place: Iran: Karaj | collected 2018-10
ATGGGAAGAGTTTTACCTGGAGCCATAACAGATTATCCGGATTTACTAAAAACAACAGTACCGTTTCCTATACATACAATGCGGATGGAATAAGAACAAGTAAGACGGTAAACGGAGTTGCGACGGAGTACTTAGTATCAGATAACACAATATTACAGGAGACTTCTCCGGACAAAAATATCATATATGAATATAATGAAAATGATGTTCTCAGCTCGTTTGTTTACAACGGAAGTCGGTATATTTATGTAAAGAATGGTATGGGTGATATTGTTGGAATTCTTGATGTGAATGGTTCGTTTGTGGCAGAATATGAATATGACGGATTTGGCAATTGTTTTATTAGCAACCTTGATAATGGCATAATAGGAGAGAGTAATCCAGGTAGATTTAGAGGATACTACTATGACAGCGAAAGTGGATTATATTATCTGAATGCCAGATATTATGACAGTAACACTGGAAGGTTTATTTCAGCAGATGATCAAATTGATGATAACGCAGGTTTGCAAGGGAACAATTTGTTCGTATATTGCGCAAATAATCCAGTATTATATGAGGATAAAAATGGAGAACTCATTGGAACAGCAACAATAGTATGCATGATAGCAGGAACATTGCTTGGGGGTATGGCAGGCCATTTTGTTGCCAAAAATAAATTGGGTATATCATCTAAAGATGGATGGAAATACTTTGCCTGTATAGCTGGAGGAGCAGTTGTTGGAGCAGCTTTAGGTTATGTTGGTGGACAGTATTTGACCAAATTAATGGCTAATTCAGCAAAGGCGGGCCTGCATAAAGGGGGTTCTGCAAGAATGGGGGCCAAGTTTGAAAAGTGGGTTAGAGACCATTTTAAGATAGGAGCAAGGCAAACAGGAAAAGGTTTTATAACAGACGGTACATATGGCAAACAGATTATTGAGTTTAAGAACTATCATTGGGTAAAATATTCAGATGCTCAAATAAGATCTATAGGAAAGAAGTTTGTAGAACAGGCGCTAAAATATGCCAAAAAAGCAAATAATGAATCGATAAGGTTTTACTTCAGTCAAAAGCCTCCCAAAGCATTAATAGAATTGCTTAAGCAAAGTTGTCAAGGTAATGGCAAAGGAATAAAAATCATTGTAGACTGGGTAGGTAAGCTATGGTGAAAAAAAAGAATAAAAAGTGTTCTAATAATGATTTTATATATTTATGGTTTTCTTATCCAAAGAAGGCAATCTTAAGGCTCAGTGGAGAGGTGATTCTAACACTATTAACCAAACATGGCCTTTTTCCTCTGTCTGAGTACTGTGTTATGAGAAGATCTAGAATAATAACAAAAAAACCAAATGGAAAAGATGAATATGAAGTATTTAATAATGATTATTATCGGCGAAAAGGTTATTTTGGAAGTTTTGATTGTGAACTGAAAGATGAACGAGATAATACCATAAAATATGTTGATGTACATAGCAACATTTGTGATGAATATGTAGTGTTTATCTCCGTCCGTAAAACCTATTTCTTAGACAACATTGAGGAACAGGAAAATTTATTAGGCTTTTTTCATGAAATGTCAGAACTGATGGAAGAAGGGTATGCTTCATTTGGAGAATACTCATACTTTCAATGTATTGGTAGAAAATGGAACAAGAATAGATGGGGCTTGAAGCGGATTGGATGGAAGAATTATTATGGCAAGGATTATTGTGACAGCCATGGAGGTGTAGGCCTGATTTTGCAGTTGCCCCTGAACTATGTAGAAAAAGCAGGAGAAGGGGTAGTAATATCACTCTCAGAAAATATCCGGGATATTGGTTCAAAAAAACTTTTACTGGAACGAGCAAAGACAAGAATACAACTATGCAGGTTAAAGTATACTCCACAGAAAGAAGAAAAAGAACAGCAGAGTGTATCTACTCCTAATACTACGGGAGTTATAGGTGATGCCTTAGTTTTGGGGCATGATTGTGAGTTCAGGATGATAGCTACAGGTGATAAAGAAAACCTGAATAAACTATTGGCAATAATGGAAGATAAAGATTCTAACAAAAAGTTCTACCGAACGAATGTAGATGAAAAGAGTATTAGGAAGAATACAGATGAGTATAAGCTTGATGTATCCGGAGAGTGTCAATGGTCGGTATACTGTTGTATGTCTTTAGGTGAAGATGCCTATGGCCGGGATGATCCTGAACATGCTACATCATTGCTGCAACAGTCTAAAGACTTAAATCTCGATATTAGAATAGTTGGTCTGTCGGAAGATGGAACCAAAGAGAATTATCATTATCGGAATGGAAAGATAATTAGGGAAACGATTGAGGAATATGATCCGTTTGAAAGTGATGATCAGTATACAGAAGAAGGATATATTAGAATGAAAGTGTAGTTCAATTCAAGTATTTAACCAAACAGCAGAAATCTAAATATGATTATTCCCGAGCACAACTTTACCACTGTTCCGGAATAGGTTTATCAGCATTCTGCTTTGACTTTACCACTTACCGCTACCGGTAAAGTTTGTCGGAAAACGTATGATAATATAGTTATTCTAATTCCTTCTTGTAAACGATCCTCCATCCCTCATATACCCTGAAAGCAGCCCTGACGACTTATTTAAGCCGTTTTATGCTAAATAAAGAAGCTTATATGTAGGGTCACTCATTGACAAGAATTTTCTCGGCATAAGCTTTGTTACCATTGGCTATGTTACCATAGTGGTAAAGTTTATTCCGGAATGCTGGTAAAGAGGCTCCGCTATTAAATGGTAAACTTCAACCAGTATAATCAAAACACTTATCTTGACACTATCGCCATCACATATGTTTGAATACTTTGGACTACCAAAAGATGCTTCAATTAGGTTTCAACTTGGAACAGCTTCAAAAGAATGGAAGTGCAACGGACAAAAGTGGTACTATGAATCATCTACAGAAAGAATTTATTTAAATGGCTTTTATGAAGGAACTTTGAAGTCATCGAATTGATTGTTGGCATATCTGTGTAAGGAAAGTTTTCTGATTGGATATATATAAAAGAGATAAAAGAACGTGTTTATTATTCAAAATATGGAATCGACTATATAGTGAGAGCTACTGACTTAGAAACTAGTGTTAACCCATATGAATTAGTAGGAGACTTTTATAGACTGTTATGCGTTTTATGTATGTTGTTTGGGTATGCTTACGCTGACACAAAGCCAGATGATTCGGGATTTTGTGACTTATATGCACTTATGAAAGGAACCCCAACAGAAGTAAGGATGCCTGGTTCTACTGATAAAAGTTTGATAGTTTTTAGCAAACTAGCTCAGTTAAAGAGCACAGGAAGATTAATAAATTGGTGAAAGTTTGGCAAGAACTAAGTAGGAGGCAAAATGATTAAATTTGAAGACTTTTTTAAAGTAGAACACCCTGAAAAAACTAAGGTTAAGTTTAATATGAATGCTGCTGATCCCAAGTTACGAGCATGGGATTATTTGATAAAAGGAGAAGAAGACCCAGACTGGATTGCAATGAATGCTCATAAAACAAAACATCCAACAAACAATCTAAACCACGCAGATTATTTGCTGGCATTTGCACAATACTATCCATATGGTCCAGATTATTATATTTTTGGCGGGATGTACAAAATTGAAAAAATAATGCCAGAAGTATATGATCAAGTTGGCTATAAACTAACTTTGTTGCCTGATTTTGAAGGCTACCGAAGAAGATTGATAATTAAGTTAGCAAAACCATTTGGCTGGCAACCTATGTACAATAAACGATATAATTCTGTACAAAAAGATTGTGATCCTGAAATATATGAACTCGCACCTTCAACTAAACTGGAGTCGTTCCCGGGATTTAATAATATATTGCTTACACATAAGGAACTTCAACGCATATATAATATGGAAGCACCAGAATGGAAGAGTGCATTATCTATTGTTAAAGGAGTATATTGTATTACTGACACATCGACTGGACAATTATATATTGGATCTGCATCGGGTAATGATGAAGGAATATGGCAACGTTGGAAATCATATGCTGATGTATCAAATTTGACAGGCGGTAACAAGACCTTTAAAGAACTGAAAAACAATGGAGCTAATTATATAATTGACAATTTTACCTATTCTATTCTTGAAATATTTGATATGAAAACAAAAAGTGATGATATTATTCATCGTGAGGAGTTTTGGAAACGTGTTTTTCAAACGGTGAAACACGGGATGAATAATTAGCAAATAAATGAAGGAAAAAAAACACTTCTATAATAAATCACTTATGGAGGTGGTTTTCTTATGCTAAGGAAGATAAAAGATCAGCAGGGTGGTGCAGCAATCGAAACGATTCTTGTAGTTATGCTTGTCTTTCCGTTAATCATAATGTTTATAGTAGGAGCGTTTACTTTCTTCAATGTGCATTCACAGAATTTAAATATCAATTTTGATGTTGGAAGATATGTATCTACGACAGGCTGCAGCATTGATAAGCTTCAGGACAGTATGCCGGGCCTAACTAAATTCAATGGTTTCAATATCTTTGTCAACGGAACAAAGATCCAGAACGGCACAAAAGGGGATATATCAATCACATGTCAGAATAACAGTCAGTCCGGAGATGAGTTCAACGTAGTATCCTCAATGCCGGTTTATAATATAAAATTCTTCCCGATCACCTCAGCAAGGAGCGGTAACTATGTTCAGGAATAAGTTGAAAGAGCAGAGAGGGGACTTTGCCATTGGACTGGCGTTGGCTATGCCGGTGATCATGCTGTTACTTTTTCTGGCGATAGATCTTGTTCAGGTGCAGGTAAGAAAGACTTCGATACAAAGAACGATGGATAGCGCATCCCTGGCGGTGATCGCCGAAGCTACCAACAAGGAGTTCTATACAGATGCCGACGGATATATCGTAGAGCCGGCTGATTCACCAAGATTGGGCTTAATGCCTTGTCAGCTTACTCAGGAAGATCTGAACAGGGGTCTTAGTATCATTCAGAAGGAATTAGCCGGTCTGGATTATACCCTGATAGAACCAACCACAGAGCAGCTGGAGATGGGTTATGTGGAATTTAGGGTCAAAGTTAATATAAGTGGATTATTCAGTTCTCATATTCTGCCATTTGACTTTGTAATTCCGGTATATGTAAAGACACAATCAGCGTGCAGGCTTTATGAGCAGTAAATTCAGAAGAGACAAGGTCTATCCGGTACTGATAGACAGCAGAAAAACCATCCTGGAAGCTTTGAATGAATGCCCCTGGTATTTCTACAAGGCATCAAAAGCCCTCAGAAAAGAGAAAAAACTGGCTCTGGAAGCCATATCCAGGGACCCATATACCGTAATGTTCGTTGATGAACAGTTAAGAAATAAAGATCCGGACATCAAACAGGCCATAATTGACTCGGAAAAGTATCTTATCAAGTACGTAGATGAGTTTGGAGAACTCACGGAGCGCTATAAAGATGAGATCCCGATGCTGGGATTGCAGTCACTTATGCTGAGAAACCAGCTGATCAGTGATAACTCATTGCCATCCGATACCAGAAATCACGATAAAAGCCTGTATTCAGGCAATGAAGAACGTTATTAGAAGCATCTTACACCGATCATGCCGGTAAAGATGCTTTTTTCGTGTAAAAACCACATTTTCAGACAAATCACGAAAAAAACGACTTCACCAGAGCGACTGTATGAATCGTTTTAAAAGATTTTGATCAAGATATCGCACAAATGAAAAAGTCTCAGGAAACGCTTAAAAACGGCGTCTCAGGTAAAACCATGTATTTTTAGAAAAAATCGCATAGAAATAGTGGCAAAATACGCGAAAAACGGGACTAATATGCGTAAAATCAACGTTTTGTGCAAATTGAAACTTCAAAATGTTACATAACAAGTTATAGTTTAAATACCCATATAATGCTATTAAATATGCAAAACCCTACTCCCCGATTATGGGGAATGGGGTCTTGCTGCACTTTGCTGATTACGGTTTATACACTTCCATAAGAGTACGTTTGTGTCCATTGACAAACCAAAAGATGTATCCGTCATCAAGCCCGATATAGGACTTGCGAAATGAAGACTTTGCTCGCATTGTGCCTTCAATTTCAGCCTCTTCCATTGCTTCTGCAACAATATCTTCGGGATTATCGTCCCAACCTCCGAACTTGAATTCAACTTCTCCCAACGATTCCTCTTCCGGGATGACATTTTTCTTGTCATAGAGAATTGCTGCTATAACACCGTCGTCTTTAATCAACTCGTCAATGGCATCGTCGCAATTTACAGTGAATGTGTTGAAGAACTTGAGAATCTGGTCTGCGGAAATCGGTTTTGCATTCGGATTGGGTTCGTCAACCCAACATTGTAATTCGTAGTTGTACGAAACTTTTCCTTGTGGCATGAAAGAGTCGCTCATAATGGCATTCATCCAACAACTCACACTCACACGTGCCATAATCGTAAGGCAGTTTTTTGCTGTGATTACTTCTGACTTAGTGAACCGTCTTTCAGACATAGTATGTACCTCCTCCAGTTATTCTGGTTTTTTGGAGCCTTTCGGTTCAAACAATTGCATATGTTTTTTTTATTATAACATTTTTGGGGATATTAACGATTTAATGAATTGCCTTAATTCCCATAGGCATATACAACCTTATAACCATGTCTGATCCTTAGTTTGTTTATCACTGAAGGAAAAGAACATTTCTTTACTTATGTAATTGAATGAAACAAGGAATCTTACATTTGATAATTGTCAATACGATTAACTGAAATAGTTGTTAAAACATTACCAAAATCTTACATAACAAACATTATGCGAAGTTATATTTCAGCTCGTGAAAAAGGCGTCTAAGCACTTAGACACCTTCTACACTTCATTACCCTTTTCTATGTTGTTTCTGACTTTATATTCTTTATACTTCTTTATAAATGCTGCAACCGCAATTAACAGTATAAATACAGCGCAGATCCAGGCGACAATGCTCTCATGTTCTATTGCGATGGAAATGGCAACATATAGTATTCCGGAATAAACCATAATCACCAGACTGAGCAGAACGAAGCGCCAGAACTTTGGTATTTTACTGCTCATGGCACCCTCAACTGCCCCTTCCAGAAACACCTCAAAGATGATTTCCATAACGATATCCAATAAGAAATCCATTTATTTATCCTTCATTATTTCGTTAACAATTCTTTCAAGATCTTCATCGTTTACATAGTTGATCGTGATCCTATTACCATTAATGTTTACTCTCGTCTGCAGATAGTGCTGTAGCTGTTTCTGGTATTCATAGGCAGCTTCGCTGATGACAGGAGTATTCTTGATCGTAGGGTTTTTATAGTCCTGTACGAGCTTCTCTACCCTTCTGGCAGAGAGGTTTTCTTTTACTACTTTATCGACCAGCTTATCAATATCCTTAGGATCGACCGTAATCAGTGGTCGGGCCTGGCCTGCTGATAATGTACCATTCTCTACCAGTTTCTGTACTTTATCCGGCAAGGATAACAGTCTTAATGTATTCGCAACATGTTCTCTGGACTTGCTGACACGTTTTCCTAATTCTTCCTGGGTATATCCCCTTTTATCGATGAGGTTCTTATATGCCTTTGCTTCTTCAATAGCAGTCAGATTTTCTCTCTGGATATTCTCCAGCAAGGAAATCTCCATCATCTGATCATCATCGAAATCAACAATGATGGCAGGTATTTCAGTTAAACCGGCAATCTCTGCTGCTTTGGTTCTTCTCTCCCCTGCTACCAGTTCATAACCATCATCAACTCTTCTGACTAATACAGGAGTGAATACACCATGTTCCTTAATGGAATCAGCAAGCTCCTGTAGTTTCTCTTCATCAAAAATCTCACGTGGCTGATATGGATTTGGATTAATTTCGGACAACCTTAAAGTGGTATTGCTTGTTGTAACACCATCCGGCTCTGTACCGTTTTGAATATCATCAAGAAGACTGTTTATATCAGATCCGAAGATTGCGTCCAGTCCACTTCCTAACTTACTATTACTTGGCATATGATCACCTTCTTCTGCTCTATCTATATTTTACCATTATTGTATAGCCCATTTAAGTAGTAAAACGGTGTATTACGGCCAGTATGGCATCAATCCATACCTTAATTTTGCAGGCAAAATAGTGTTCTTTTATTATAAAATTCGGTATTTTTGACGCTTCTTGATGTAATCTTTTTCAAAAAAGAAGGTTTCTGAACACAATCAAAGCCTATTATTCGTCTCTTTCGTTAGCTTCTAAGCAAAGGATTTTATTCTCATCATAATTGATTGTTTTTACATGCTTTTTCCTTGCCTTATCAATGTCAATGGCATATGCATTAATTATTCCCCTACTCTCGAACATGGGTAATTGCTTGAATGGTGTTACCCAAATAACATAATTCACATTTAACAGCATTAATTGATCAAAGAATTTTTTTACATATGGTGTATAAACATATCTTAATGGGCCAACAGAATCTCCTGCATATGGAGTACCAATATACTTATCCTTTGTCTCGCCGTACGCTGGCGACTCGTCAAACAGCAAAAAGCCAAGCTTATATCCTGGGTGGGCCGATCGATATGCATCGCATTTCGAATTATGATTATTAGTTACTCTACAGAAATTGGCGTAATAGATATCAAAATTGTTGGGAGAAGACATGGATATATCAGGATTAAGATAAAGAACTAACTGCTCATTATCAAATAGGTTTAACCCATTTTTTCTTCGCTCATCATTTATTGCTTTGATCCTTTTTGACTCAATCGCATTAGGATTATTAGAGCCTGGTTCATAATCATCAAATCTCATAAAGGCAATAGCTATTAGACTTTCAATGCTTACCGATTTTCTCTCACACAAGACATAATACAAAATATAGTTTCCAAGACTTTGATCAGAAATACTCGTTATTTCGTTTTTAAACCAGTCAACCAGCTCAAGAAAATATAGTTTTTCTACAGTTTTTTCTTCATCAATCTCTGCTCCATACTGTTTTTTCAAGTCACTATACAGTTGGTTTTCTCCCTTTTTTACCGGCCCTGACACTGTAATCAAGAAAAGCATTATGATATCATCTTTGGACAGATTATTTTCTTCTATAATAGGTCCATAGTAGTTTTTAAATATATCTTCAGCATTTCTAATAGCTTGATAACCTCTATCAACGGATCTGATTCCAGCCAAAAATGCGAGCCTTGCATTACCATTAGCTATCTCTGAAATTCTGGTTAAATAATCTGGATGTACAATTCCTAACTCAGTTTTCAGAATATCCTTTATTTCCTTATCAGTAAACTTCTCAATTTCAATAATTTCAGGAATCGTATATTTCTTGGTTGTAGTAATTACTCTTTTCTTTGCATAATCTCGTACAGTAATCAAAATTTTAATCTCATACTTTTCCGGATAAATGTAAAGAACAATTTTTCCTCAAGGTCATAATAAAAGACAATGACCTCTCAGCCACCGCCTTATATTTGGATGTTATGCTTGTCAAAACTCAGTTAAACACGGTCAGACAGATCACTATGGCGACTGGTATCGCAATAAGCAGTTCTGACAGATCAAATGTTCTTCCCTGGTATTTTGGGTTATTGTCTGATACTTCCTTCAGTTCCTGTTTCCTGTCTAAATAATCGAAATCTTTTTGGAAACAATACCATCCCAGCAGGAATAACGCCATCTCCATCAGAGTTCTCAGTTTCGAACTGTCTTTGAATGTTATCATCGGCAGATAAATGCTCAAAACTGTGACGGAAACACTGGCGATGATCCTCAAAGTGATTCTGATCAAAGCGCCTCTTCTGGACGGCTGAAAGTCCTTATTACAATCAGGACAATGGTATACAAGGTCTCTGTCACATTCCATCATTTTTCCACATACTGGACATTTATTAGCTATCATTGGTGGTGTTACCACTTATTTTTCCTCGAATACCTTCTCAGGATTGATCAGATACATGGATATCTCTCCACATTTCGGGCATACCGCTACATAAGGCTGACTTCCCCCAAACGGCAGCCTGGGCTGCTTTGATTTGTTGTATACAAGGGATCCTCCTCTTGTCCCTGTAACACTGATCTGACCGCCTTCAACCATTTCTGTTCCGCATCTTAAGCACTTACGCATTGTTTTACTCCTCTCGTTCACTAATATGTTATATTAAATGATACATTCGTTGAAGTTCCATTAACAGTATAATAGTAGGTATTGGTGGGATATGCACTGTCAGGAATGTATATCACATCATACTTAATGGTAGTGATGGCTGTATAATTATCGGTTCCTGAACTTGCTTCAACTAGTTGAAAAATAATTGGCAAGCCACACACAGCCGGTTCATCCATGTTTGGAGAACTTGATGCTCCCAAATTGCTAATGGTAGCTTTAGTGTCATTAGTATAGTGAGTTACAGTTACTTTACCTGCAGCATTATCCAGAATAGCGCTAATAGTAGGGGTTGGAACGCCAAAGTACTCGAGTATTTCCAAAAACAACAAGGACAGGTCAGCACCATTAGTGTTGTAATGGACAAAATTAAATGATTCAATACCCGATATCGAAGTATGGACATTTGTGTTGTTGGTTCTTTTCAATCTCATTGAGAAGTTTGATACGAACGCAATAACTACTGCCGGGTTCCCCTGATTCAAATAATAACCTTTTACATTATTAGTGAATGATCTTATTCCTACACTAACTCGTTTTGAACTTGGTTCATGATAAACTCTTACTGATTGACAATTACCATAGATACCAGTGGAAGAAGGGAATGGCTTGCTCTGAGCAGTAACATAAGAGAAAGATCTGGTTGGCTGTTCTATAGAATGTTTGTTGTCATCCTCAATACAGCTGCTATCTATCTGGTTTGTGAACATATACCGTTTTAGTATACTTTTCCCAAAGGAATAGCACACAGGGTCTATGGTTGGATCAGTATCAGGATAGTCCTGAATTGTCTGGTCAACCTGGATTTCCGATGTCTGCATATTTTCGGTTAGTTTTGAATAAACAATGTATTCGTGCCCGTTAATCGTTACGCTGCCTTCAAGAGAGAATGTTCTTGTTCCAGCATAAAGAGATAGTACATCATCAGTGTTCTCTGACCTAAAAGAGTAGTCATATTCTCCAATATGTAACGAGGTTAATAAAGTAGCTTCTTCATTTTGGCCTTTCTTCTTAATGATTTCATAAGAATAATCAGCAGTAAATGAACAATTATCTACGTTAAATAAAGTACAGAAAGCTCTTTCTGTTGCAACAAATGTGGTGTCGGAAACTGATTCAGCAAAAGCAATAGTATTGGAACTGAGTAATAGTAACATCACTGATAAAACAATTGTGGTAATTCTCTTCATTTAATCCTCCTTGGCGTTTTCTTTTGAAAATGAAGCAAACAACATGAATGAGCATATTGTTATTAATAATACTTACTTCATCTTATTTCCTGGTTTTCTACTTTTCTTTTTTTTTACATGATGTATTAAGAAACACTAGTTTCTTTCTCTGTTGATCAACACAATAATACAGCAAAATAAGCTGTATTAGCCATATTCTAAATATATATAATAATTATTAAATTTTTTAATAACCACCTTTTTCGATCGTGCTTCTGAAACTATTAATTGAACGCCTGATGATTTTCTTAAGGATTGTAGATTGTTGTAAGTAGTAAACGCAGTATTCTACCTTGATTTTATTTCTGAATTCTCTGTATTCAAGTTCGTTCAGATAATATTTCCAAAAGTAATATGGAACGATCATGACTCCTCTTCCCTCTTTAATAGAAGATTTTACTGAATCAAGCGAAATCCCATAGTTAATTCTGTAATCATTACTAAACATGGCTAGTCTCGTGGCCATCTTTCTAGATCCTCTGGTGTCGCGGTGTTTGAAATAAATCTCTGTGTTCAAAAGGTCTGAATAATCTATTGTTTCCTTGCTGTATAATGAGGATTTTTTGCTTAAAATAACAATCATGTGATCAGTAAAAACCGATTCACATTCAACAGTTTTTGGAGTATCAAATTCATAATTATACAGACAATGGATCGTCCCTTTTTCCAGCGCAGGCAGGAAGTAATCAGGATCATATCCAATAAACTCTGTTTTTATCTTTAAATCATCACATACTTTATTGGTTGCTGTTACTAGAATTTCGGGCACACATGTCGGATCCACACCAACTCTGAACTCTTTTATTTCTTCAAAATCACCCTTCATTTTCAAATAGAGTTCTTCCAATTTCAGAGAGTATTCGTAAAATCTTTTGCCTTCTTCGGTTAGTCTGCACCCTTCAACACCGCGGAAAAAGAATTCACATCCAAACTCTTTCTCTAATTGCTCTATCTGATATCTCGCTCTTGCGAAATCAATACCAAGTTCTTTTGCTGCCTTATTGATTGATCCCGTTTCCGCTACCTTATTGAATATAGTCAGTTGTTTATTGTTCATGCTTATTACCCTTTTCTGCTGCAGAAACATCATATAATACTTCCTGTTATCATATAAACCTGTTTTACTCCACTGATTTCAGGGATTCGACCATCTCTACATTTCTCAGAGACTTTCTGGTCAGGAACAATACCATGACCGTCATGAAGAAACGGCTCTTGTAGCGGAAGATGTTTCTGACTGTGATCTTGGTCGTAAAGGTCAGCCGGCTCCAGATGAACGGGATCTTCTCCAGCAGAACCTTACGGGCATTCTTGGGGGCCTTGGGTCTTAACAGCTGGCTGGGAGATTCCTTCAGGGAACGGTTGACGACCAGAGCGGAGATCATCATCAGTAAGGTAAAGGACAGAATACAGATGAGGAGGATCTGGGGAGAGAATACCACCTGCATGTCCGGGAAGTCATGGATTGATGTTGTCTGTTTCTGATATAGAACAGCAAATCAAACAGATGCAGTTGACTGTGGTAAAATGAATTCAAAGGTGATTTAACTTTTTCATTAAATCAACCAGTATTCAACCAATGGTTCCTGTTATAAGTAAGTATAATTCCTTATATTTAGACAATATGTAATGGCCCACCAATAACTTGCGAGTCCGAGGATCATCCGACTATACTTGTTATTGGTAAAAACAGGCGACGGAAGTTGCCTCAATCAAGAAAGGAAGGCCATTACAATGAAAGTATATGTCGGAATTGACGCACATTCAACTAATTTTACACTCGCAACCAGAAGAGAAAATACAGATGATGCCGAAAACGTAGCTACCTACAGTCCCAGGGTGAGTAATATCGTAAAGTACTGCAACGCGATCAGAAAAGAACATGGAGAAGACAGTGAGATAACAGTCGGTTATGAAGCAGGAAGCCTTGGGTTCAAACTCAAACGGGACATAGAAGAAGCAGGCATCAGATGCATCATATTAGCACCAACATCAATACCGGGAACACAGTTAAACCGCAAGAGAAGAAAGAAGACTGATAAGCGAGATGCCATGGCCATAGCCAGATGTCTCATAAACCATGACTACAGTGAAGTATATACTCCTGATGAGGAAGATGAAGCAGTTAGAGATTACATTCGAATGAGAGAAGATCATAGAAAGCAACTTAAGGTAATAAAGCAGCAGATAGGAGCCTTCTGCAGAAGACATGGGTATCATTATGAAGAAGGCAGAGACTATTGGACAGTCAAACATCTTAAGTGGCTAAGATCACTTCAAAAGGAAGGGATACTTAAAGAAACACTTGATGAATACCTTCATTCATACGAAACAGTGCTTGACAGACTGGAGCTTATGGATAGGAGGATACAAGAGATTGCAGAAACAGATAAATACCGCCAATCAGTACATAAGCTTATCTGCTTTAAAGGTATAAAGACCCTTACGGCTTTAGCACTGATAGTTGAGATAGGAGACTTCACCAGGTTCCTTAAGGCAAAGAACTTTGCGGCTTTCCTGGGATTAGTATCAGCGGAAGACAGCAGTTCTGAAGATCATAACTTATATGGTATAACCAAGCAGGGGAACAGATTTTTAAGAAGGCTGTTAACAGAAGCGGCACAATGTTTTTCCAGAGTGACTCTTGGTAAAAGCAAAGCACTTAAAGAAAGACAGTCAGGTAACACCGCAGAAACAATCGCATATGCCGATAAAGCCAATGAGAGATTGAGAAAGAGATACTACCATTTGATGATGAGAAACCGCAAGGTCACAAAACAGGGATCCTTCCCGAACGAAAATGCGCTATACAAACTACTGTATCTGCGCATCCAGGAACTTTATAAAAAATGGGCTGATCGACCGGTATCCAACTGGGCGATGGTCCGCAATCAGCTTATCATTAATGATCAGTTCAGGCCAATCATTGAAAAATACGACCCCATCGGGTAGCCGCGAAATTTGTATGGGGAGGCTAGCCTCCCCATACAAATTCATATAGTTCACTGAAAATGGTAATAAATTACTTACACACTTATCTTGACACTACCTTCTTGCTCCTGTTACTTAAAGTGGTGATATGTAGCCTCTAAAGGCATTATTTTCATCTTTAAGGCTGAATATCTCTATCTAAATAAATCATCCAAGGTGATGCAATTATCAAATGCTCCACTGTATTCGTTGTACTTTAATCCATATGTTGTTACCAGAGTACTATGCACTACCATATACCTTGGCACTAATTCTTCAATCCTCATAGTCTCCGCCCGGTTGAACATCTATTCTATATTTTCCTTCTCTATTATCTCACTTATGTATAGAAACAAATCCTGTTCATAATCTGTATCACATGATACCGACACGATTTCATCAATACTTACCACTTCTACGCCGTCATCACGTCCAAACTGATCTATACAGTTAATTCTTATTGTATTATCAGAGCAGTTCAGAACTCGACCCGTGATACTTTCTGTTCTAAAATCCACACTAATCAAATAATTGTTTATTTTTGCAAAATCCATTAATTCTTCTATGAGAGAATGTTTTTTGGGAAAAAAGCATGGATGGATTTGTGACTTGAGGCAATATAAATCTTCAATTTTCTTTTCATATTGTCCTTCATAGCATATACGATATAAATCAGAAACACGAGACCATATATAACCGTCATATTCTCCTCTCTGATTTATATGCTTACAGATTAACTCAGTCTCATTTGAGGAAACAACGTATCCTGTCAAATGTGCCTCTTCATCATCTTTATCAAAGTATAAGCTGCATATCTTGTTAAGAATTAAATCAGTTGTATTCATTTTTCCCTCTTTTCTCTATTTTTTTCTTCTCCATGTGGGTTTTAGCTTTTTCTTTTCTGTCAACCTTCCTGGTCGAGGTTTTGTATGTTTATCATGTGTTTTTCTTTTGGAGCCATTCTTAGTAGTTCGGTGAATCATGTTTATTGCAATTGTTGTTATTGTTATACCAATTAAAACAATTCCAACAGCACCAAATAACGATGCCCCAGACGTATTTGCCAAACAACTAATCAACAGATCAATAATTGTTGGATCAAGATCTAATGTAAAGCTAGCAGAAGTATTTCCATTTACATCTGAGTTTTTAATCGGATTATTTTCACAGTACGTGAAAAGATTATACGAAACTATCGTTCCACTGGCTCCAAGATATTCCACATCATCAGGAGATATGAATCTTCCTGTATTACTGTCATAGTATCTGGAGTTAAGGTAGTATAACCCGCTTTCTGTATCGTAGTAATATCCCCTGTACCTGAATGGATTGATGTTGCCTATCGTGTTGTTTCTGAGGTTGTAAACTGTACA
>JAEEGL012685403.1_pt1 | contig 15747 bp, 11 predicted proteins | sample 9134231 | NCBI WGS metagenome assembly JAEEGL01 (sample SAMN16246548, study PRJNA631951) | gut metagenome | biome: gut microbiome; feature: rumen; material: fiber-attached | host: Bos | place: Iran: Karaj | collected 2018-10
AGTCTGCGGGAGCCTTTCCGGGGGTCGGAATTCCTTCCCGCGAGTCTGCGGGAGCCTTTCCGGGGGTCGGTACTCCTTGCCGCAAGTCTGCAACAGCCTCTAACGAGGTCGGTCCTTCGCTATAGTGCAGCGTCAGCAACAGCAGTACGCTGGCGGCTGTGGCTATTGCTGAAGCAACGTAGAGCCTGATACGTCTTGCGGGCTTAGGCTGCTCAGTGGGCAAGTCTGGCAGACTATCCATGATGCGGTTGGTCAGTTCGTCAGGGTTGCAGACGTCGGGCTGCTGTTCCTGCAATCTGTTTAATATTTCATCAATCTTCATCATATCCCAAATCCTTTAGTCGTTTACGTATTGTCTGGCGAGCTACATAGAGGTTGCTCTTTATCTGTCGGGCATCCATTCCGGTAATCTGTTCTGCCTCCTCAGACGAGAGCCCTTCCAGTTGGCAGAGGGTGAACACCAGCCGTTGCTTCTCACTCAGTCCTTCGGCCATTGTCCTTACGATGGCTATCCATTCGTCGTTTTCCAGCTTTCGCTGTGTGTCGTCGCCCGAAGCAAAGCGGTGCAGCACCGTCAGGTCTTCTGGCTGCATGGTGGACACCTTAATAGTCTTCATGCGGTTGAGACACAGACGTGAGGCTATTGTGTAGAGCCACGAAGTAAAAGGCTGCTGGGGATTGTAGCTTCTGATGGCCAGCCATGCGCGAATGAGGGTTCCCTGCACCACGTCTTTCGCCTCTTCTTCGTCGGCCAGCATCTTCAGCGCAAGTGAGAACAACATGCGCTGATAGGTCTGCACCACCCATCGGAAAGCGGCCTTGTCACCGCCCTGGCATCGTGTGAGTATTTCGTTCTCTATCTGTATCATCTTTTGTGGGGCCATCTATTATAGTATACAACTAAAACGGGCAAAAGTCGAAAAGAAAACTCATATTTTTTGCAAAGATACGAATAAAAGACTAAGAAACTGTAAAGCAAGCCTGAGATTCATCACGGAGTTGCTGCCCGACGAAACGGTAATATATCCTGGTCACGGCAAGAAGTCAACGATAGAATATGAGAAAGCTAACAATCCGTATCTGATATAAGCGCTTCCACTTCATAAATGTAGGCATTCATTGAAGTACACTCTGATTTCCTTCTATTTTTTTTACCACAGGAATTTTTTTGAAAAATTTGCCTAACACTACATAAAACGCTTGAAAAGCCTTTATTTAAAGTACTTTTGAGAATGTAGTCAGACTACATAAGACTACATAACACTACACTAATCAGAAAATTACAATTGAAATATTTGCAAAAATCGCTGAAAAGCCCTTTATATAAAGGCTGTCTACTAATTGTATAATCGCTGTATACAACTTGTATTTACGTTGAATATAAGTTGTATTTACATCGAATACAAATTGTATACAATGTGAATACAAGTAGTAGACAGCGGAAATCTGGCTATAAACGGGTAATGTAGTCTTATGTAGTCTTGTGTAGTCAGACTACATTCGTGAAATGCCTTTGTACAAAGGCATTTCGGAAAGTTAGTGTAGTCTTATACTATTTTTCAAACTTTTTTTTCAAAATAAAAAAATAGGTGCTAAATAAATGGGCTGAATCTCATGCGAGACTCAGCCCAAATTTACTTCCTGCACACACGTGCATGGATATGTGTTAGTCGTACAAATGGAAGATACGCTCCATGGGTTGCCATTTCTCGTCGCTTCGCGCGTTGGCTGCGCATCCCTGGAACTTGGCCACGAAGGCTTCCCATTCAGCTTGTCGGGGCAGGGTGGCCAGCCGGTCCATGGCCGTAGTCCAGTCGAAGTCCAGTGGGGTGTCGACAATCATGGTCAGATGGTTGCCGATGAGGTAGATTTCCATTTCAAGGATGCCCACCTGCCTGATGCCGTCGCGCACTTCCTTCCAACTGTATTCTTCCGAATGCCACTTGCGGTACTGGGAAATCAGCTCCGGGTCGTTGCTGATTTCCAGGTACTGCACGTAGCGTTTTGTCTTTCCGTCGGGAAGATGCTGTATGTAGCCTTCCATATCGTGTTTTGTTTTTAAAATTCAACGAGAATCCTGAATACCTTGCCGGGATTCTGGTTCCACCAGCGCATGGTGTCGAGTGCTTCCTCGGGCTTGATGACCTTGGTGATCAGTGCGTCGACTGGACAGGTGCCACGCTCCAAATAGTGGATGACGGCACGGAAGTCGCTGGGCTGGGCATTGCGCGAACCACGGATGTCGAGCTCTTTCTGTACGAAATACTTGGTCTGGAACGACACCTCGGCTTTGGCATAGCCGATGCATACCACACGCCCGGTAAAGGCTACCTCGTCTACGGCCATCTGATAGGTGGGTGTGCTGCCCACGGCCTCAATGACTACGTCGGGCCCGAAGCCGCTGGTCATTTCGCGCAGCTTCCGGTGTACATCCTCGGTCTTGGTGTTGATGGTATAGGAGGCTCCCATCTTCTTGGCCAATGCCAGCTTCTCGTCGTCAATGTCGGCGGCCACAACCGTTGCGCCTCGCATGGCCGATCGCACCACGGCACCCATGCCCACCATGCCGCAGCCGATGACCAGTACCACGTCGATGTCGGTGACCTGGGCACGGCTCACAGCGTGGAACCCCACGCTCATGGGCTCAACCAAAGCACACACCTTGGGCGTGAGCAGCCCGGCAGGAATCACTTTCTCCCACGGCAGGACGATATACTCTTTCATGGCACCGTTGCGCTGCACGCCCAGTGTCTCGTTGTGTTCACAAGCGTTTACGCGCTGGTTGCGGCAGGAGGCACACTTGCCGCAGTTGGTATAGGGGTTGCAGGTTACTACCATGCCGGGCTTCAGCCCGTCGGGCACGCCGCTACCCACAGCCTCGATGACGGCACCCACCTCATGGCCGGGAATCACCGGGTTCAGGGCCATTGAGTTGCGCCCCATAAAGGTGTTGATGTCTGAACCGCAGAAGCCCACATAGTGCAGCTTCAGCAGTATTTCGCCCTGGCCGGGAGCCTGGGGCTTTCCCATTTCAATAACGTTCAGCTCCTGCTGATGTGTAATCTGTATTGCTTTCATTTTTTTACCTTTTAAATCTTTTACCTTTTTACTTTTTTACCCTTTTTACTTTTTTACCCTTTTACCTTTAAAAGCGACTTGTACTTATATCCGTACCAGGCACACACGGCGAAACACACCAGAGGCACGATGTAGGCCACCTGATAAAACGTTTCGTTCTGGTGCATGATATAGGCAGTGAACTGCGGCACGCAGGCATTGCCCACGATGGCCATGACCAGGAAGGCAGAACCCGACTTGGTCTGGTCGCCCAGTCCGTGAAGGGCCAGTGAGAACTGGGTGGGATAGATGATGCTCATGAAGAACGACACGGCCAGCATGGCGTAGAGACCCACATAGCCGCCAAACATCATGATGACCCCGCAGAGCAGGACATTGGCCAGGGCATAGAAGGTGAGCATTTTTTCGGGAGCCACCTTGGCCATGATCATTGTTCCGACCCAGCGGCCTAAGAGGAAGGCCAGCATGTAGAGACCAAAGAAGGTAGTGGCCGTCTGTTCGTCGATGCCGGCGTAGGTGCAGCAGTACACCAGGAACAGGCTGTTGATGGCCGTTTGTCCACCGTTGTAGAAGAACTGGGCAATGACACCCCAGCGCAGGTGGGCTTTCTTCAGCGTGGAGAAATCGATGAGCTTTTCACCCTTTCCCTTTTCGCTATCCTCGTCGCCCACCTTGGGCAGCTTGACGACAATGAGCAGCACGGCCACGGCTATGAGCACTACGGCCAGGATGAGATAGGGCAGTTTCATGGCATCGGTCTCCATCTGGATGTAGCCTTCCCAACCACCGGGATAGTCGGCAGGAATGGTGTCGCGTGTGAACGACTGTCCGCTCAACACCAGTTTGCTGAGGAACATGGCCGAGATGAAGGCTCCCAGACCATTGAACGACTGCGCCAGGTTCAGCCTTCGCGGAGCCGACTGGGCATCGCCCAGTACGGTGACGTAGGGATTGGCTGCCGTTTCCAGGAAGCACATGCCCGTGGCAATCACAAAGAAGATGCTGAGATAAACACCGTAGCTCTTCACCTGGGCAGCAGGGAAGAACAGCAGTCCGCCGCAGGCTGCGATGAGCAGCCCCGTGACGATGCCCACACGGTAGCTGAACCGCCGCATGAACATGGCGATGGGAATGGGGCAGATGAAATAGGCCAGCCAGTAGGCACTCTCGGTGAACGAAGCCTCGAAGGTGTTCAGCTCGCATGTCTTCATCAGCTGGCGTATCATGGTGGGCAGCAGGTTGCTGCTGATGGCCCATAGGAAGAACAGGCAGAAGATCAGGCTAAGGGCAAAGGTGTTCTTTTTCATTCTGACATGTTTTTAATATAAGGTAGTTCGGGCAGATGGCCGAAGCCGTAGAAACGCTGGGCGTTCCGGCCCAGGAACAGGGCTTTCTGCTCATCGGTAAGCTCAGCGGATTTCTCCACGAAATCGTAGCTCATGCGGTAGGTAATGGCGGTGATGGTGCGCGGATAGTCGCTGCCCCACATCAGTCGGTCCCAGCCCACCCAGTCGGCTGCCTCACGAATGCGGCGAACGGCTGTGGGAAAAGGATAGAACTCAGGATTATACAACCATGTGATACCACCCGACTCGATCATGACGTTCTCGCCTTCACGGGCCAGCAGCACCTGACTGCGGAACGACTGTGTGGTGGGCATGCCGAAATGGCCGATGGCCACTTTCAGCTGGGGGCACTCCCGAATGACTTCCGCCATCTGGGCAATCTGCACCTCGTCGTCGGCCAGGCACATGGAGAGAATCATTCCTTTCTCTTCCATGAGCTTGAACACGGGCATCAGCGACGACAGTGGCTCATGGATGCGGTGGCCGGGGAAGGCAATGCCCTTCAGACCGGCATCGATCACTCGCTGTGCCTCTTCCACATTCCATGCCATGCCCATGCAGAAGAAACGGTCGGGATACTGTTGCTGCACCTGAGCCAGATAGTCGTTCTGGCAACCGTCAATCACTTCCTGCACCACGACGGCTGCACCCACCTGGGCATAGTTCATGTTAGAGAGGAACACTTCAGCCGTATTTCTGCCGTCAATCATGAAGGGCGGCAGCATCTGTACTTCTTCGTCCATGAAGATGCTGCGTCCGTTCTTCAGCGTCAGGATGCGCTTGCCGTCGACAGTGGTGTCCTGCTTCAGCCACAAATGGCTGTGAGCATCGATTATGAGTTTGCCCATGTGACGCGCTGTTGATTGCCGATAATGGCTTTAACTTCGTTTACCAGATCCCAGTCGGGTTCTTCGTTGGCCCACTGGATGTTGCGGCGCACGTTGTCGGGATTGGCCGACGAGAACAGCGTGGAGGCAATGCGGGGATTGCTTACGGAATACTGCACGGCCAGCTTCTCAATGGGGTAGCCCTTCTCGCGGCAGTACTCGGCTGCACGCTGGCAGGCTTCAACCAACGGCTTGGGAGCCGGGTGCCAGGCTGGTACACCACGCTGCGAGAGCAAGCCCATGCTGAGCGGCGAGGCGTTCACGATGCCAATGCCACGTTGCTCAAAGAAGTCGAGATAGTCTACGATGGCATCGTCGTTGAGGGTGAAATGACAGAAGTTGAGGATGCTTTCCACCGGTGCGCGCTCGGCCACCCATTTCAGGTTCTCTAACTGCAGGTCGGTGATGCCCACGTGGCCCACCACGCCTTTCTCCTTCAGTTCAAAGAGGGCAGGCAGTGTCTCGTCAACCACCAACTGAAGACCGCCGGGGCGGGCAGCCTGGAACTCAATGTCGTGAACATTAATCAGGTCAATGTGGTCAATGCCCAGCCGCTCCATGCTTTCATAGACGCTGTCGGTGACGCGGCGTGCCGAATAGTCCCAAGTGTTCACACCGTCCTTGCCGTAGCGGCCAACCTTGGTGCTGAGGAAGTATTTTTCGCGTGGAATGCTCCTAAGGGCCTTGCCCAGCACCGTCTCGGCCTTGTAGTGGCCGTAGTAGGGACTCACGTCGATAAAGTTGATGCCGCCCTCAATGGCAGCCTCAACAGCCTCGAAGCTTTCTTTCTCGTTGGTTTCACGAAACACGCTGCCCAGCGACGATGCGCCGAAGCTCAGGTGGGAAATCTTCATTCCCGTACGTCCTAATTCTGTGTACCTCATATTTGTTGTTTATAGTTATCAGCTGTTTATATGATCAGTAATCGGCCGCAAAGGTACGGAAAATAATTCTTTTCCAATAGCACAAGACATTCACTGTAATAGGACAATATTAATGTGCTATTGTTTTTCAAGGCTTGGCAGCAATCTGCTATTTGCCCAGGAACCTGGTGCTGAGATAGGCTTGGAATGCTTCCTTGTACAGGTCGCCTATGGGAAGGAATGTGTCTGCATCCATGATGACACGGTTCTTGTTGACCTCCTGAATCTTGTTGAGGTTCACAATGTAGGAACGGTGAATGCGCATGAAGTAGTCAGGAAGCCATTCTTCCATCTTTTTCATGGAAAGGAGCGTGATAATGGGCTTCGGCTCGCCTTCTATCCACACTTTCAGATACTCACTCATGCCCTCGATGTAGCGGATGTCAGGGATGCTGACTTTCACAATGCGGTAGTCGGTCTTGAGAAATACAGACTCGCCCGTTGCTGAGGGGGTGGGGGTGAGACGTTCCTTCAGCCGCTGTGCCGCCCGCTGGAACTCCTGTAGTCCGAAGGGCTTCAGCAGATAGTCAACGGCATTGACACGGAACCCCTCGACGGCGTAGTCGGAATAGGCAGTGGTGAAGACAATGAGGGGTGGCGAGACGAGCGACTTCACGAAATCCATGCCGTTCAGGTCGGGCATGTTGATGTCGCAGAAAATGGCATCGACAGTGTCTTGCTCCAAGAATGCGCGGGCCTCAATGGCACTTTGACACTGGGCTGCGAGTTCCAGGAACGGCACCTTTTGAATATAGGTAACGAGTTGTTGGAGAGCCAATGGCTCGTCGTCGATGGCAAGACAGCGGATGTTCATTTTCTTATCATTACGGTTTGATGGGAATAACGAGTTCCACGCTATAAACGTCGCCTTTGTCGTGGATGCGGAGCGTGTAGTGGGGACCGTAGAGCAGGTTCAGCCGCTTGCGCACGTTGGCAAGCCCCACGCCGCCCTTTTCCTGATTCGGGACTTCGGCCTTTGAGTTGCGGCAGGTGAAGCACAGTGATTCGCCCTCAACCGTTGTCGTTACCTCGATGAACGACTCGCGCTGATAGCTCACACCGTGCTTGAAGGCATTCTCGATGAACGAGATGAGTATCAGCGGTGGAATGGTGCGGTCTGGAACTTCGGCAGGCAGACTGAGCGTGATGCTGACCTTGTCGGTGTAGCGCAGCTGCATCAGCTTCACGTAGGTGCGAATAAATTCCATCTCCTTTGTCAGCGGAACACCCCGTTTGTCGCTTTCGTAGAGCAGGAAACGCATCATCTTCGAAAGCTCCACAATGGTTTCCTGTGCCTTTGCCGGGTCAATGTCGATAAGGGCGTGGATGTTGTTGAGCGTGTTCATGAAGAAGTGCGGATTGATCTGGTAGCGCAGATACTCCAGCTGCTGTTCCAGATTCTGTTTCTCCAGTTCGGCCAACCGCTTGCGGTCGTCACGGCTGCGGAAGTAGTTCTTGATGCCCAGGTTGGCACCAAACATCAGGATGAGCACCACAATGGCCAGAATGTCGCGCTCGCCGACGATGGGTGGCTCTGCCTCATGGTGGAACTCTTTCTCGTGGCGGAACTCTTTTTCGTGGCGGGACTCGCGGGGAGGCTTGGGACGGTCGGGATGTATGGGCCTTTCCTGAAATTCCAGCCTTTCCTTCTTGTGGGGTGGAGGCCCCGGTCTTTCAGGTCTGCTGTTGCACTGGTAGATTGTGAATACCATCAACAAGACCGCCACGATGGAGAAGTAGGTCATGCGGCGGTTCTGAAACACCAGCAGCGGAGCCAGCAGAAAGTTGTGGATGAGAAAAAGCAACAGATAGACGGCAAACTTACGCCATACAATGAACACCTCCGTCCAGTCGAACATAAGGTTGGCATCGTTGACCGTACGCACATAAAGACTCAGTAGCGGAGCAGCAAAGAGCAGTCCCCATACCACCAGGTAAATCAGGTTTTCCTGACTACCGATGTGCTGCCGCCAGCTTGTAATCTTCTGTGATTGTTTCATCCAGTTGGTTCTTTTCATAAATAACGAAGGAAACAGGGGAAAATTGTGTCAAGGCGTTGTTGTCTTGATTCCCTGTTTGAGATGCTGCAAAAGTAGATAAAACAAATCGGTTCGCCAAAAATATTCAGCGAACCGATAGTTCTGTTCAGTGAAGGGGATTACTCCATCACGACCTTCTTGCCGTCGATGATGTTCAGACCGCGTTGAGGCTGCATGAGACGGCGACCCTGCAGGTCGAAGACGTGAGGCGTGTGGCGGGTAGTGGGAGCGGAGAGATCCTCAATGCCCTGCGTGGTGGGGTCGTTATAGTCAATGCTGCGTAGCACGGATGAGGTAGTGGTTCCGCCCACGGTGACGTTGAACGTGAATGTGGCCTGGGCATATTCGCGTGGGTTCTTGCGATAGCGCAGGGCTTGGCGGATGGTGTAGGTGCGTCCTTCGACCAGACGTGCAGGGTATTGGCCGATGTAGAAGTATGGCCCCTTTGGTGAGAATTCGGAATAGAGATAGCCGTTGTTGTAGGCGCATACCTTGCCGGTGGCATCGAACCAGTGGCCATAGCCGTTGGCAGTAGACCCGATTCCTTCGAGTGAACCGTCGGCAGCTACGGCATAGAACATGATTTTGCCATTGCCGGGACCTCGGTCGCCCCAATCCTCCATGCGGCTTGTCAGGTCGGTTGCGTCCATCTGGAAAGCGGTGCCTAAGGTGGCTACGGAACGCCCGTTGAGTCTCACGGTGGTGCCAAGATAGTTCTGTGTCTGGAGGGGAATGCTGACATCGTAGACAAAGGAGCAGTCGGCTATCGGGCGGCCGTCGAGCGTGGGACTGGCATAGACGGTGGCATCGTCGCCAATGTCGGTGCCTTCAAGGCTGAAGCTGTAGGGCCACATGTCATCGTTGTCGATCTTGTCATCCCATTTGTGGGCGGTGTAACTCTTCAGTGCGGGCGAGACAATGAGCCAGAGGAACTTCACTCCGTCAGGCACGGTGAAGGCGTAGTCTTCGGTCACACCGTTTTTCGCACCAGTGCAGTAGACGCTGTCCTCGGAGAAATAGCGTCGCGAACCGTCCTGCATCAAGGCCACATAACCCATGCGGAAGCCGCGCGCAGCCCTGTTGCCTCCGTTCACATAGTGGCGGTCGGATGCCTTCTCATACTGTGAATCGCCGTTGAGATATTCGCCCGGGTCGCCGTCCTGCAGGGCGGCACCTATGGAGAGACCCGTGAGGTGGGTGGTGACTTGCGTACCGGCGACAGGCACTTTCAGCGGAATGACATTGAAGCCCGTGCCTTGCGGACAGCTGGCCAGTGCCACTTGGTATTTGTCGTCTTCGGTGAGCACACAGCGGTAGGTGAAGTAGCCCACGTAAGGATTGCGGTAAGGAGCACAGACGTCGAGGTCCCATGTGGCCAGTCGGCAGGCATAGTCGAAGTAGAGCTTGAAGAGATCGCGCACGGAGAGACCTTTCAACTTCATCAGTGCCTGGTTGAAGTCGCTGCCGTTGCCACGGCTCTGGCCTGTCATGGGCGTGTTCCAGACCTGTGCCACGGTGGTGATGTCATTGTAGTACTGGCACAGGTAGTAGTGGAACCAGTAGCTTTGGTAGCGGTGCCACTCATGGGAGAAGGCATAGTTGTGGGAGTCGTGGAAGACGTTGATGCTTTGGTCGAACATCTGTTCGGGATAGGACTGGCAGGCCTGCCACTGGGCTGTTTGCTCCCAAATGGCCTGTCCGTTGCCGCAAGCTAGGTGAAAGCCCGTGTTGTCAGAGTCAGAATCGTTGTGCCCGCTATGTTCGGCAAAGCACATGTAGTGGAATGAGTGCCCCACCTCATGAGCCACGGCCAGTCCCACGGGTTTGCAGGTGGCCGAGTTCAGCCACAGCGCACTGACCATGAAGTCGTAGCCGCCGCCGTAGCATGCCCAGTCGCCGGGGTTGGAGTGGTTCATGAGCACCATGACCTTATATTTCGCAAGGCTCGATGTGTTGGGGTCTACAAATCCCAGTTTGTTGATTTCCAGTTCGAAGAAGGCTTCGCATTTCTTGAGCAGGTCGGGGATGTCCACGTAGTTCCAGTCGCTCTTAGCCAGCTGGTGGGGCGGCACCTTGTAGAACTTGTCCCAGAAAATGATTACGTTGTCACTCTCCACGGAGCGGGTCTTCGACCACGTGTACTTGCCGTCGGGGTCGCTCTCCTTATAGAGCAGGGTGTCAGTGCGGTTCTGCCGCCATTCGTATGGGATGTAGACGGTCTTCTGCGCTCTTACGGGGCTGACGAACAGAGAAAAGAGAATGGTGAAAAGTAGTAAAGCAAGTTTTTTCATATAATGGTAAATTTAACTTTGACATTGACTTTCAGCAGTGTTCCCTGATGGGGATACTGGTACTGCATGGTGACAGTGTGGTTGCCGTCCCAGCAGTTCTCCTGATAGAGACCGCAGTTCCAGTTCCACAGGTCTTGGAACACTTCAATGTAGACGTGGCCCTGAGGGTAGTAACCGGGATTGCCGTTGCCGTCGAACCAGCCGCCGAACACACCGTTGGTATGATTCTCGCCCTCGCTGCCGTCGGTCATGAGCGGCACAATGGTCAGGTTCTGCTCCTGCAGTTCGCTTTCCTTCAGTCCCATGAGACTGAGCACGCGGGCCTTGTCTACCACCACCTTGTTGCTCTGCCCGTAGCCTTTGTACCACTCCATCTTTGTGCTTACGTTGATGGTGCCGCACAGTTTGCCCGTGGTCACGGGTGTCTCGTCGGGCAGGGGGATGTTCTCGATGAGCTGAGTCATGTAGTCGCAGCGGTTCAAAAGCCATTGGTGCATCTTCTCCAACTCGGTGTTGAAATTCTTCCCTACGATTGTCCAGCGGCGGTCTTCACGCTCCATGCTCTTGGCGGCACGTAAGTTGGCCACATATTTCATGCACTCGTCCCAGCTGTGGGCGACGATGCTGTCCTTCACAGCGGCCCAGTGGGCCTTGTACTGCTCTACAAACTCACGGCAGCCGAACAAGTCGGTGAAGAAGCACGGCACATAGTTGTACTGGCCGTTGCGCTTCAGGGGGTTGGTGCCCATGACCGTTTCACGGTAATCGGTGAAGAAGGTGTGGCCTGTCGTCATGTTGCTCCAGTCGAAGTCGTACCCGGCATCGAAGTCCCATAGCGGTCCCATGACCCACGGGCCGTCGCCGTCCTTGTGAAGGAAGATGCTCCGAGGAGCCGACAGTTCGACGTTGTAGACGAACTCCTGGATTTGCAAGTATTTAATAAAGGAGGGAATGTCGAGCAGCTGTTTCACCCGTTCGTAGTCCTGGTCTTTGATGGCTTGTTCCAGGATGGAGAACTCCTGGCGTACAGAGTCGACAGTGTTTGGTGTGAAGCGTTCATCATCGGGATATTTCACGCAGGCAGGCATGTTGTAGATCTTCGACCAGAAGTTGTCCTCAGCAAGAGGCTGTTCACCAGGGCCGTCGTCAACGTCGAGTGACAGCAGGATGCCGCGGTCGTCACTCACGGCCACACGGTTCTTGTTTTGCTGCACCTGTTCAGTGAGCTGATAGACGCCCCGGTAGTCACCGTTTAGGAACAACTCCACGTAGCGGGTGTGGTTGGTGTAGGGCAGTCCGAGAAAGTGGCCCATCTCAAAGACAAAGGTGTTCATGATGTCGGTCACATCGCGGTAGTTGGCCAGCAGCACCCAACTCTTGGCCTTTGGCAATCCCAGTATCTTGCGCTTTTCAAGCAGTTTCAGGCGAAAGGGCTTCTTGTCGTACCAAAGGAACGAACTGTTGCCACGTCCGCGAATCTGGGCACTGGCTGAGAAATCAGAAAACGAGCCACGTGCGTTGAGTGACACATAGCAGTCTTTGTATTCTTCTTTTGAGGTAACATCCTTGCCGTCGGCCGTCGTAATGAAAAGTTGGAACACCTGGTAATGGTCTTTGGATTCCGTACTATCAGGGTAGCTGAATACCAGGCTGTCGATGTCGGCAATGGTGAAGGGAACGGTCTGCCCGTCCTTCTGATTGAAGAGCAACTGCTTGCGATTTCCGCTTAAGGTGATTTCCTCAAGGTCTGCCGTAGTCAGGGGCCGGTCCCATTGGGCATTGAGCTGATGGGTGAAGACATGGGAGAAAGGCTGAGAGAGAACCTGTTGGCTAAGGCACAGGAAAACTATCAGCACCAAACGGCTTGGATGTGAGTAGAATGTTTGCATCACCTTTTTTTTATTAATTGAGTGCAAAAATACGAAAACACTCCCTATTTCGATGAAACGAAGGTCTGATAATTTGATAAAATAGTCCATTGTAGGCAATAAATGGTTCGTTTTGGATAATTTTCCAAGTAGTTTGGACGCTACTTTCATGTTTTGCAGTTTTTATTGTTTATATTTGCAGGCAAAAAGAGCTAAAGCTATAAGTGACATGAGAAAAATGATTTTGGCAGGCATGCTGGCTGTAGGGGTGTTTGCGGGTATGCAGGCAAAAGACTATCGCACCGTGGTCAGCGTGGAGACCGTTAATGTTGAGACTCCCGTGGGCAATGCTCCGAGGCTGCCTTACCAGTTGTGGGTGAAGTACTCCGACGGTAAAGGCGAGTACCGGCAGGTGAAATGGCTCAACTCTTCGGAGGCGGCTGAGACCGCCGAGGCCAATCCGGCACTCAATCCTGTGGGCACAGTCTATAAGGTGCGTGGATTCATTATCGGTGACAACAGCACCCCAAACGGCTATCCTGTCTCAGCACAAGTAAAGGTGACGGATGGCACATACTCAGTACCGTCGTGCGTTCCCGTGGCAGAGCCGTTGCCGCTGGACTGCGTGAGTTTGGACGGCGACAACCGTCTGACATGGAATCGTGACCTGGACATTGACCAGCTTATCAGCCTACCTGTAAAGCAGCAACTCTATAATTACCGTGATACCTACGGACTGCCCACTGAAGGCTATCCTGAGGCCGACGGATGGGACTCGCCTACCACGAAACTGAAAGGGCACGGGTCGGGCCACTACATGTCGGCTATGGCTATGGCCTTTGCCAGTTGTCAGGATCAGGCTAAGAAAGCCATCCTGCGGAAGAACATCAGGGAAATGGTCGACGAACTGCGCCGCTGTCAAGAGCGTACCTTTGTTTGGAACCAGCAGCTGGGACGCTATTGGGAGGCACGTGACTTTGCTCCCGAAGAAGAACTGAAGGAGATGAAGGGCTCATGGGCCGATTTTGACCGCTACAAGCAAGACTACAGCAAATATGGCTACGGCTATCTGAATGCCATTCCGGCACAGCATTGTGTGCTCATCGAGATGTACCGGGCCTACAACAACGAGAGTTGGGTGTGGGCACCTTATTATTCAGTACATAAGCAGCTGGCCGGTCTCATCGACATTGCCACTTACATTGATGACAAGGAAGTGGCCGCCAAGGCCCTGCTCACGGCCAAAGACATGGGACTGTGGGTGTGGAATCGCCTGCATTACCGCACGTTTGTGAAGAGCGACGGCACTCAGGAGGAACGTCGTGCCAAGCCAGGCAACCGCCACGAGATGTGGAATATGTATATTGCTGGTGAAGTGGGTGGCATGGCCGAATCGCTGGCACGTCTGGCCGAAATGACGGGTACTGCTGAGGAAAAGGCACATCTGTCGGAGGCTGCCAACTATTTCGATAGTCCTGCCTTTTTCAATCCGCTGGCCAAGAACGTCGATGCCATCCGTACCCGTCATGCCAACCAACACATTCCCATGGTGACAGGTGCCCTGCGCTCCTATCGCACCAACAACAATCCTTATTACTATCATCTGGCACAGAACTTTTGGACAATGATACAGGGACGTTATCGCTACGCCATGGGTGGCGTAGGTAATGGAGAGATGTTCCGCCAGCCTTATTCGCAGATTACGAGCATGTGCATGAACGTTACCAGCTGGGGCGGTCGTGATCTGCATCCCGAACCCACCATCAATGAGACCTGCTGCGCCTACAACCTGGCCAAGCTGACCAAGGATCTGAACTGCTTCAATCCCGATGATGCCAAGTATATGGACTACTACGAGCGAGTGCTCTACAATCAGATTATCGGCTCCGTGAACCCCCGCCAGTATCAAACCACCTATCAGTATGCTGTGGGTCTCGATGCCTCTAAGCCGTGGGGCAACGAAACACCGCAGGCCACTTGCTGTGGCGGCACGGGCGTGGAGAACCACGTGAAATACCAGGAAGCTGCCTATTTTGTGAACACCTCCCCCAACCCCTCCGAAGGAGGGAAGACGAAAGAAGGGAACGCTTGTCTTTGGGTAGCCCTCTATCTGCCTACCACCGCCCATTGGGAGGCTCAGGGTGTGACCATCCAGCAGGAATGCCAATGGCCTGCCGAACGCTCCATCATCCGCGTTCTCCCCAACACCCAACACCCATCACCCAACACCCGCTTTGCTATGAAGCTTCGTGTTCCTTATTGGGCCACTGAGGGTTTTGAGGTGAAAGTCAATGGCAAGCGTGTGGCCAAGAGCTACCAGCCATCGAGCTATGTGGAGATTCCTGCTCGTCGTTGGACGGCGAAAGACGTGGTTGAGGTCATCATGCCGTTCACCAAGCATCTGGACTTTGGTCCCGACAAGTACGAGGGCATGTGGGTAGGTGCTTTTATGCACGGTCCGCTAGTCATGGCAGCCACCGGCATCAAGAGCTGGGACGAAGCCACCACCGACTTGGCGCCCGACCTGAGCGACGTGACGGCCAACGCCCTGACGCTGAACTACCAAGGTCGCACCTTTATTCCTGACTATGAGGGCGACAAGCACCTCACGCACTATTTCCGCATGAACATTCCTGTCGACCCAAGCGCTGCTCCTCTCCCCGGCAGTTCTACCGTCGAGAAATCAGAGCTGCGCGAACTGCTCCTCATCGCTAAGAGCCGCTGCGAGGAACAGCAGGCCTGGAACGCCCTGACGGTGAAAGTGCCTGAGTATGCCCCCTGGGCTATCCACGGCTTTGCCCGCATGGAGCAGGAATATGCCAAGGCCCAGCCTTATATGGAAGCGCCCATCGACCGCTATTCGCAGGACGAGATCGACAAGGTGTCGTCGGCACTCAGCACGGTCATCAACACCATGCGACCCGGCAATCTGCCTGAGCTGGAAGACTTGGGCGAGCTGCAGCAACTGCTCGAACAGGCAAAACAACTACCAAATGATAACGAGAAGGCTAATCGCGCCATTTCTTATGCAGGAATGGTTATCCGCTATGTCAGCGATGGCAGTGGTACGATGGATATGATCCAGCGTGCTACCAACCAGCTGAAGGATGTGCTCAGACAGTAAAGGAATCAGATATGAAGAAACTCGCTTTATTCTTTATTGTTTTTTCTTTATTCTATAGCCACACAGTGGCGCAAAAGCGCATCTACATACCAGATGATTTGCGTAAGATGAATCTGGACTCCGACACTTCGCAATGGTGTTGGAAGCGGTCGGCAGAGACCCGTGATTGCATCTTTATGTGGGAGCGGGGC
>JAEEGL015143062.1_pt1 | contig 15747 bp, 7 predicted proteins | sample 9134231 | NCBI WGS metagenome assembly JAEEGL01 (sample SAMN16246548, study PRJNA631951) | gut metagenome | biome: gut microbiome; feature: rumen; material: fiber-attached | host: Bos | place: Iran: Karaj | collected 2018-10
CTCAGTTTTGTTTCTCCATTTTGCATTGTAAAATTATGATTCGGCTTAAAGCTTTCTCCGCTAAGTTCAAACCACTCTGCAAGCTTCTCTGGAAAATTATTTTCTCCAAGTGTTGCACAGTAAAATGTCCCTCCATCTTTCAGGACTCTTCTGACTTCTCGGACTCCCTGATCAAGATCAGGGACATGATACAACATTGAATGCGCGATGATTACGTCAAAAGATTTATCCTCAAAGGGTAAATTCTGGATATCTGCTTGTTTATATTTGATATTATCTCTTTCACCCAAATTATTTTTTGCAGTTTCAAGCATCCCTTCAGATAAATCAGTAAGTACAAGCAGGTCACATTTATTTATAAGTTCTTCGCGCCCCATCCATATGCTGCCAGTTCCACATCCAAGCTCTAATACTTTCATACCTTCTGATATTTCATAATTAGAAACAATCCAATTGCCATATCCCTGTTTATTTGTAGAACACTTATCATGGAATGACAGGCGCGTATTCAACCCTTTAGATGATACATACTGCTCCTTTACTGCATTTGCATCGTTAGAACTTCCTATCTGCATTTTCTTTACCTCACGTTTTTCATTATAGTACTTAAAGCATAAAGCCTGCCCCAAGGGCAGAGTCAATTACTTTATAAATATTGGACAAAAAATTAACCTGCAAGTTAGAAAATTCCGATATCCTTACTATCTTTTTCTCAAACCAAAATGAAGAAATGAAAGTATTCCGACGGGCAGAAAATATACACACCATGCAACAAGAGCAATCCTTCCTCCGATTCCGTTGCTGCCAGAGGACATTCTTGCGAACAATCCCGTAATTGGCATAAAGGTGCAGCTGAAGTAGAATACTCCGTGTATCATCAGCAACGCTCTGAGCCACTTATCCGTCTTGTTCTTTGGCTTCATTGACAGTCCCGTGAAAAAGGTTGAAAGTGCCATTACCCCATAGCCGAGCAGATCGTAGTTGAAGATAAGCCCCAACTTGTTGAATACTAACAGATTTGCCGCTTGTTCATTCAACTGTTCATTATTAACCGTAGTCAGCTGCGCAAAATAAACAAGCATAATAAACGTGCCGTACACTGCCGCAAGGATCAAACCGACATTCGCGGCAACTTTACGGTCAACTTCGCACTCGCCTTGCAGACCTGCTGTCATAATGATAAACCCTATCGGCAGGATAAGACAGACAAAGTAGCAAGTTCTTCATTCCATAATAAAATAATACACTCATCCATGCTTAAAGAAGACTTTCAAGTGACTAAATAAACTTTTCAATCTCTCTTCTCAAAACATCACTGTTAATGCCATCTTTTTTCTGTTCCTCGTAGCTAAGCTCATCATAAGGAACAAGACAATAGTGCTTCCGCAGATTATTATCCTTTTTATCCCCATAGGTCCAGTGATTTACATAGTGGAATCTGGCCCATCTTACATGCTCAATTCTCCATGCTGTTTCAGAATTTTCCCCAAGTTCTCCATCTTCAATAAGCTTTTTTTCTATCCAATAATGGTCTGCTCTGGCGATGCTTGATTCTTTATGGAAGCCACTGAGCTCTTTCCACTTTGTCTCTGCTTCCTTTTCAAAACTTAGAGTAGCTTTGCCCTCCGCTCCAAGACTGTAGTCATAATTAAAGAGTTTGGCCTGCTTATACAGTTTCTCATTCTTAATATTCTCTTCAGTGAGCACATTTTCAAGATTGCCAAAAGCCAATATGTTCTTGGATGCATAGATATCAGATAAAGACACATTTTCATTGCTATAGCAGTGTATCTGCACATTAGGATTAGCATAAAGAACTTTTTGTATAAGGTCTATGCGATTCTCTGTTAGGGTATAAATAACCCTGTTCATCTCCGCCAAGGCATCTAGTTCTTCATCCCAGCTTTTTTCATGAATAAAAATCTTATCCTGATTCATGGTATTAAAATTCCTTATAAAAGAAGCTTCTGCCTCAGGCCATCCCCAGAGATGGTATTCAAAATACTGATCAAGAGAATAGATATTATTCAAGAATCCATATTTAAATATGGAGCTTCCCACCCGGTCAAAACCAATGATTGCAATTTTCGTAGTCTCATGTCTCCTGTCATAAAAGTTATTGCGCTTCCAATAAACTCTGGCAAGAAGATCATAGATATTAAAAAAATGAAGATTGGCTGCTGCCTTATCCGTCTTATCAAGAAGTGAAGGATCGACGTCCCTTAGCATAATATAGACATTTTTATTGCTGAACTTTTTCTCATTTCCTGTATAAAAGCTGATATTATCCATGTCATCTTCAAACATGAGTATATGGTTTTGTACACGCTGAGGCTTCAGTGGCCTTATGCTTTCAGTCTTTTTATCACTGCCTGATGTGACCACATAGCCGGTATGAACACTATCTCCCACCATTTTGCCAAGGTCATTGTCAGTATATACAACTGTAGCGTTCTTACTAAATCTGGTAAAAAAGTGACTTATCCTGGCATAAGCGTACCTGATCACACTTAAAATAATTCCAGCAACAACAAATGCTGCTGCAATCTTCGAAAAAAGAACCAGCCCATTTTCAAAGCTATATACAGGATTTACAAAATAAAGTGCCAAAGAGGCATATATAGTCTGTCCGAAGGAAAGTCCCCCATAATACCCATATCCTATGCACGCAGTGATAAAAGGAATAAAACCGATTACATATGGTAACCATGGATATTTTTCTTTAATCTTCCTAAGTAATTTCATCTAGCCTTCTCCCTCGCTTATTCTTCCACCAGTTCAAACGGAATCATAGACTGAACAATTTCCTTTATTACGTTCTCACTTTCATTCTCTTGCATCAAAAGAAGCCCACGGATACCGATTAAAACTGCCAGTCCCTCATGCCCATCTACTATCCCAGTCATATATCTGTTAAAAGCAATTTCTTCTACATAGGAAGGTTCCATCCCATCAACGATACACATACAGGCAGATCTTACCACCTTATTAAATACTGATCCCTTTTTCGGAAGAGTGCATGCATACTCCTCAAGGGAAAGAAGTCCCTCCTTGCGGGCAATATGAGCCAGTTTACATACCATGTCATAAGCATCAAAGATTATCTGCCTCTCCTGACTTATCTCAGAGGGCGTAAGGGGATCTTCGATTGCACGTATTTGAGCAACGCATTCGCGTAGTTCATAAAAAAACAGATCTCTCATTCCACTATTTTCCTTCCAGTATTTTCAGGATTTCTTTCTCGGTAAGATAGCTTGAATCACACAGGGCCTCAGAGAGCTTTTTGATTATCTCCTTACCTTCCTTAACCAGCTCCCCAGTCCTGGCCTGTTCCCTAAGAAGAATCTCATTGGCTTTTTCCAGATATCGTCCGAATTCCCCAGTACCGGAAATTGCCCTCATATCAATGCTGACCAGCTCATCCTCATTCATTCCGTACTTGCAAATATAGTCAAGGGCCCGTTCAGTGGCTTTCTTCAGATCGCTTTCTGCTCCTGTATTTATGGCAAGTTCTCCACCATAGAACTCTTTTTCCGCTTCTCTTCCGGCTAGGAAAATCCTGATAAGTCCTATAACTTCATTCCTGGTATACTCTGTTTTGTCCTCAATATCTCCAAGGGAAGTAAATCCGCCATACTCTCCTCTGGATACGATTGTCACAAAGCCCGGCTTAAGGCCGCTTTTCCATGCCAGATACGCATGCCCGGCTTCATGTACCGCAGTCCTTGCGTAGTAATCCGGTGTGTGCTCTTTCTTTTCCCCGAATAAAAACTCATCAAGAGCCTCCAGAAGAATACCATCAGAAAAAAATTCTTTTCTCCTTACGCTTATGCGATGAGCCATATCAAAAACGTGATTCAGCGTATCAAGGGACTGACCAATAGTCCTGTCTGTAACAGTCTTAAGACATGCCTCGGATACAGATAGTTTCCTTTCACGCACAAGCTTCTCCATAAACAGTAGTCTGTCAGACTTCCTTGGAAGCCCCACGTAGATGCGGTTATCAAACCTGCGTAGAAGTGCCGAATCAAGCTTTAGGTCGTCATTACCCATAGCACCATAGTTCGTGGCAGCAAGCACAAACACAGGCCTGTCATTATGCTTCTCAAAGCCATCCATCTCTGTTAAAAGAGCATTTATCGCCGAATCTGTATTGCCACTCTCCCTGCTTCTTCCAATAGCGTCGATCTCATCGATAAATATAACGGAAGGCGCATATTTTCTGGCTCTTTTATACAGCTCTTTTACCATGTCTTTGCTCTCTCCAACAAATGGCGATAACAGTTCACTGGCAGGAACCTGGAAAAAGCTGCAGTCTGTCTCCCCTGCCAAAGCCCTTGCAAGAAGCGTCTTACCTGTTCCGGGCGGTCCATATAAAAGAAGTCCCTTGGGAAGTTCACCCTCATTTTGCATGAATTTAAGAGGTTCCCTCAGATATTCTATGTAGTATTTTAGCTCTTCCTTGGCAAATCCAAGGCCCACAACATCAGAGAGCTTAACCTGCGGTCTTTCATCATCACGAAGTGCAACCTGACCGGTAGACTCATCCATAGCCTGTGTCTTCCACATATCATAGAAGGAAACAACTATCTTTTGACCTTCCTCTGCAACCTCCACTGCTGTATCGTAATCAAGGATATAGCCCTTTTGGCTGAGTTTCCTGTACTGTCTGCTGATGTATAGTGTCTGGGCCAACTTCTCAAGATTCTTGTCAGAGCCGGCCTCTCCAAGACTTATAAAGCCCCTGGCACCAAGCTGCAAAAGACTTTCTCTGTCAGTAGGAGAAATGTGTCCCTTGGTATCCAGAAGATACACAGGAATCCCGACTTTACTGTCAACAATTCTGTTAAGGCAATTCATTCCAATACAGTCATAATCATCCAGTCCTATAGGATGCCAGACATTGACATCACAACCAAAATAAGGGTCAACAAATATAGCTGAAACGTCGCTGTTCTCATCCACATTTTCAATTTCAGTATCAGTGAACTCAATCTCGTAGTTGTCAGATTTATTCGGAAAAAGAGCTTTCATCTCCTCTCCACACAAAGCGATGAATTTTTCCTTTTTGTCACTTGCAAAGAACCGCTTTATATCTTCATCTACAGGAAGTGATAATTCAAAGGAGATTTCCTTTGCTTTATCCAAAAGATCCTTCCTGTTGCCAAGCTGCCTTGATAGCTGATATATTTCTTTTTCAATAAAAGAGTAGCTCTTAAGGGAGGCCTTTCTGGCATCAAGGCTATTACTGTAGTGGAACAAAAACAGAAGTGGAAGTCTGTCATCAAAGCTTATCTGCAGCCCCATCCTCGCCGAGTATTCTTCGCAGGCTCTCTCAAATCCGCCCTTTACAATCCGCAAAAGTGCTTCTTCGTCAATGTAGTTAAACAGAATAACGCTACCACTTCCAAGTCTTGAGCAGAGCGCAGGATTAATAATTGGCCTTTCCTCAACAGGGTGTTTTTCCTTTGTAATGCTGTCCATGATAACCGATTCAGGAATTTCAGAAAGATCCCCTTTCCTGTTCTCATAAATGTCAGCTCCGGCATTGGAAGTAAAAATCATTATGGTATCACGGCAGTTTACAGTTTCCTTAGAATAATCATCATCAAACTCACCAAGGCCTAATATCTGCAAAAAGATATTGTGAACCTTAGGTCCGGCTTTCTCTATCTCATCAAAAACAACCACAGCATCAGGATGTCTTCTGATGTATCTTGTAAGAAGTCCTTCATGAGGATTCTTATAGGAAGGATCAGTACCTGTAAGTTGGAAATAATCTGTCTCAGCCGCATACTCACTCATATTGAAACGCTTATAGGGCAGCATCAGAAGCTCCGCAAGGCTCTCGGCAAGATATGTCTTGCCAACCCCGGGCGGGCCAATAAAGAAGAATACACCTCTTGGACCACCTTTTTTCCTTCCTGGTTCAGTCATAAGGGCATGGAAAAGTCCTTCAGCAAACTTGGAGATGCTGGTCTCCTGCCCGAATATTCTCTTTGAAAGCTCTTCTCTGATGCTTCCCACCTTGGCTGCTTTATTCTTGAAGGTAACAAGCGAAAGATTTTTTTCATCCAACTCTACGAAGTCTACGCCCTTATCCCTTCCAAATTTGTCAGCAGGCATTTTATCCAGAGTGCTCATCTTCGAGCCGTCTGCATTTTTCTTATTCTTATCAGCATCAGGAGTCTTATGCTGTAATCCGCCCTTGGGATTTTTGCTTACAATATCCGGCTTTTTGAGCTCGCTTATCTCTATATGGGCAGGTTCAGTATGAATGACCTCACCAAGGCTGTACTCTGTTCGAAATGCTTCACTTTCGATCACTTCTTTTAGAGTATCAAGATTTTTGACAAATCTGTTATCCCAGGCATCCAGCGACATGTCTATGACTCGTGCCACAATCTCGTCATCAGACATATGAATATCTCTTTCAATACCGCCTTTTTTGACCTTTCCCGAAAGAGCAACCATAATAAGCTCATTAAATTTATCATCAGGGCGAATTCTCTGAAAAAGCCTTGGAAGATAAGTAAAAATGACCTCCTGTCTGAAAGTCAGCATATCAAGCAAAGCTTCCACTCTGCCAAGCTCTCCTCTGCCTCGAAAGCGCATGCCCTTGTGAACTATGGCTACATATCCATACATAACGGTATATGCATTTCCATAAGGATAATCCAGCCAAAACCGCTCTTTTTCATTAGAGGCTTCCTTTGCCATTTTAATCGCTTCATTTAAAACGTTGATCCTACTATCTTCCATAGTACTTACCGTCCTTCATGAATTTCGTCTATTCGCCTAAAAGAATTTGGACTCTACGTAGCAGGTCTTTCATTTCCTGCTCTCTGTTTTTCTCCCGCCTGTGCCAGAATGGACCAGTCTCATCAGCTGTATCCGAATAAAACTTTTCAAGTCTATTCCTGTACTTATCAATTAGTTTTAAAGCTTTTTCAGCATGTTTTCTTGCTGTTTTAAGTCTTCCACCACCATTAGCCTCAGCGCCGGAAGATAGTTCAGCACATGCCTCTATCAGCTCTGCCACTGCAAAAATCAGGGGCCTATCACTCAGACCTTTACAAATATCCCTGATATCCTTTTCCAGTTCCTTTATATATTCCAAATATGCGGTAATGGCTTCAGCCTTCATATTCCCGTTATGCCAGGCGTCATAGTTTGAAAGTATAGCAATCTCTCTTGCCCCAAACATCATATCCTTTGGTTTATAGTCATAGATCTTTCTGATCTCAAGAAGTTCCTCATTTGGATATGGGTAGGCTTCAAGGCGCTTTTCGATAAACGTCCGAAAGCTCTCGCTGAATTCTTCCGGATTCTTTGGGAGGCCCTGATTTTTTATCATCATAGGGCTATGTTCAACATGGCCTGTTGCCCAGGAAATCAGGATCAGCACTGTTTTCTTTTCAAAGTCTTTCTCATCAATATATTCGTAATATGGATCATGCTTTGCAAAATCATACTTTCTGGCATATCTTATAATCACTTCGTCATCAATAGCCGGAGGGACAAGGCCCTTAGAACCTGCATTTTCTCTGTCACAAAGGACATGAAATAATGCGTAGGTATCTGCCAGGAGCTTCCTTTCTTCTCTTTCAACCTCCGGGTGATCCACAAAAAGCCTGCAATCATAGTTTAATATGCCAATTCTGCCAAGAAGTCCTGTGAAAGCGTATTTTACATCCTCGGCATCACCGCCATTTATGAGTATTTCTCTGGACTTTTCAAAAAAAGAAATGCGTCTTTCCCATTTTGGCATCGATAGACTGCTCTGCCATATCTCATCCTGCTTTTTACAAATATAATCTGTGCGCTTTTTTCTCCATTCTATAAGACTTTCAATATCAGGCGTGTTTACATCTATCTCATTTATTTTCCCACTGCAGAGAGCTGAAAAAAAAGGATCATGCTTTTTTACGCAGCTTTCAGCAACAAAATCCAGTATTTCTTCCGAAGATTTATACTCTCCGCTACATGCTTCATCATAAGAAATATTTAGATCAAAAAAGCCTTTATTCTTCCTAAAGCTGCTGTTATAAAGCCCTACTGATAGTAACTCCCTGACTGTTGATGGATCCGTTCCCTTTTTATAAAACCAGTTGCGAATGTCATCAAACTCTTTTAATATATCTGATGGTTCCCATTTGTAATAGTAGGCCTTTAAGAAACTCTCGGAGTAGTCTGCCATCACTGAATATCCGTACAAAAGAGTGTAGGGATTATTGAAGTAGGAAAACCTTTTGGCTAAACTCAGGGCATTTAAATAAATCATGTAGATACGGTTATTGTTAAGGTTTCTGCCCTGCTCCCAGTCTCTTCTTTCTATACGTGACCGTAACCAGTATCTGGAACTCTTCCTGACCTCCTGTGACATATGGGAAAAGAGATTTTCATCTTCTTCAGGCATTAGCCCCCTTTCAGTCATAAGGCATGATGACTCTATGATTTCTCCTGTGTCATCGTCAGTTTCTACATAGTAGCTCACAAGAAAATAGTCAGAGATCCAGGCTGGCTCCAGGCTTTTAGCCACAGATAGCAGCACTTTTGAATTTTCTTCCCGGCTCTCTCCTTCCACATTCCTGATAAAAAAATGTTTCTCTCCTATTTTCTTATAGAGACTGCAGCCATGCTTTTCAAACTGATCCTTAAGAGTTTTATAGTAATCAGCAGGATTCATTCTCTCAAATTTTAACTTTTCATCATCAAAGGCATAAACTAAGTAGAGCATTGGATTTACCTTCCTGATTTATTCCCGCCTCTGCATAACTATTGTTTTCCATAAAACTATCTGTAATACATTGTGCTAAGCACTAGACATCCATTATCTGAAATATCTTTTACCTCAGCCTTATACTCTTTTCCTATTTTAAACTCTTTTTCCAGATTATAAATCTTTCTTTCTGCAACTTGCGAAATATGAATAGATGCCTTAAATTCATCTCCTACCGTAAATCCATTCACAAAACTTGTAACACCTTTTTTTGACTTGCCAAAACTATTAACGCGGAAGACAACTTCCTTTCCAATCAGCTTTCTTTTTGCAGTCAGGTCATTTTTTATTGTTACGAGCGCATTTATATAATTGGAGGAAATATTGTACGGATTTTGTTTTCCAGCTTTATCCTGTATCAGTTCATCACACATTTTTTCCCCGGTTTCTCTGATATTCTTATCATCTCTTAGTAAAACAATAAGTTTCCCTATCGCAATGCAAGCCCTTCCAAAGGCATCATTTTTATTCTCCTTGTCAGAATATTTGCTTACATTTTCAGAAATAGGCCTACCATAGTCATTAAATAAATCCCCAAGTTTTGATAAATCATCCTTCGTTAAATCATCACTTCTCTTCAGTAGCTTATTATTCTCATCCGTAAATCCATTTTTGTATAGTTCCCTCAAAATCTTGTACTCAACCTGGGTTGCATACATTTTGGGATGCTCGTCCGGCTTTAATTCATCCTTACTCCGTTCTCTCTTTTCAAAGAAATAATTCGTATGTCTTATGGCCTCATCGGCGCATTCTTCAAAATCTTTTCTTCGATTCCAAAGCTTGTTTACATATTCCCAGTTTAATTCTTCATCATCTTCCAAACCTGAATATGAAAGGCATTTTTTATAATATTCATTCCAGCTAAGGTATTTCTCCCTTAATGAATTTGCTCCTTTTTTTACAGCTTCCCTTCTTACCTTCATCGGAACAGCTCTCATGGCAGCAACTTCTCTGCGTACAAGATTAATGTCCTCTTTGTTTTCATTAACCGCCTCTCTTATATAGTCTACGGCCATCTGCCCAATCGCTGTTACTTCATCATTGTTGTACTCGTTTTCCTTTTTCTCCTCTTCAATTTTTGCTCTTAAAAATTCGTAGTCACTACTCTTGTATTTTCCATCGCACATTGTAAGTAATTTAGAATCAAACAGCTTAGCTCTTTTTATCTCATCGTTTGAACTATCCAAAATGACTATAAGCTTAGAATCTGCTAAAAGCTCCAGCATTTCTGTAACTCTGTTTCTTTCCATCTCAGATATTTTGTCTGCAAGAAGTGTTGTCAAAAAGCTTGCATTAAAATCAAGCGTGAATTCATCGACAATTGCGGAAATAACAGCAAAAACCTTCTCAGCATCTGCGCCATCTTTTCCCATCTGCTTGAATGCACGACCATATAGGAATTCTGTCACATTTGGATTGTTCTCCAGATCTTCAAGAAACTTTTTTATTTCATTATTGAATTCACAGCCATTATTTATAAGCTCCTTGCTCACATGATGAAGAAGGATAAGTCTGCCTTTTGTTGCATTAAAGATTAATTGTTTCTTCTCATCTGCATCTTCAGTATCATCTGAAAACAGTTTATCCAGCTTTTTTTGAACACTTCCTGAAGTTCCTTCAATATTTGCTATTTTACTTATATAGGATTTTATAAATCTTATGCTGCTCTCAATATCAAGTTCATTTACAGATATCTCGTTGCCGGCAACAATCTGCTTATTTCTGGTAGTTATAAGAACTTTAACAAATGAGGCCCTTGCCTGGCTAAAGAGATTTATTATCTTTGTTTTCTCATCATCATCAAAAGTCTCAAAATCATCTATTACAATAAGTATCTTTTTATTCTCACCGTTTGTACCATAGCCACGGATTATATCTTCAACGTCTTCCTCATCAAAGTCATCCTCATCACCGTTCATTAAGACTTTGTTTATTTCAAAAAGAACGTCTCTATAGCTTTTTACAGGATTATCGATTTCCTTAATTTTCCCAAGGTCAGTATCAAATTCCCGATCCTTGGCACTTGCGAACACAATATGATCATATAAAGAATCCTCATCTTTAAGTAATTCGCCTATTATATGCTGCACGCAGGCAGTCTTTCCAACGCCTCCATGCCCCCAGATAGTTGTGATAACACTGGACAAAGCCTTATTTCCATAGATATGCTCTTTTATCCTTCCTTCAATCCCGGTTATATCTTCTACATAAGCTTCTTCGATATAATTAGGTGTAAAAGAACTTACAACAACCCCCGTCTGGGGCTTAATTACAATATTTTTATTTTTCTGAAGACCAGAAACCTTAAACTCCGGAAAAGAAAGCTTTGAATACAACAGGTCATTAATGTTGCCCTGAGGAAAAATGTTACTGAGCTTAATCATTCCAAGCTCAACATTTAGCATTTGATTGAGCACCAAAAACTGATCTGTCCTTGGAACTATATGGACAAACGGAGACAACTTATAGTACGTTCCATTATACTTAAGATATGTCCTGGGAAAATCGCTCTCGATATATTCACCTTTTCTTTTAACATTCTTTGGTGAAACTGAAATACTTTTAGGGAGCGAACCATCAGAATCATACTCCCAGGCTATATATCTTTGGGAAATCCTGTTATACTCTGTAAAAACAACAAGAGAAAACTCTTCTCCAAGAAGTGGTATTCTTGCATTGGTAGATTCTATATTTTTAAGCAGCATTTCTTCCGAGTCGCCAGTCGAAACAAAGCTATGAGCATACTTATTTCGAATTTTAATAAGCTTCCAAAACTGTTCTATAGCCTCATCAGAATTAAACAGAAGTTCTTTTATTTCGCCACTTTTTTTACAAGCATTAAAAAGAAATGAAATAATAATATTCTTTGAACCTTCCGTTAATTCCTTTCCATCCAAATTGATTTTTTTGCCATTATCTTCAAATGTTTTATTAGATTTTTTCTCTTCCTTAAAAAAATCAATAATCTTTTTCCTGATTATTTCTTCATCAACAGTTTCCTCAGCCCAATAATTCCACAAGTAACCAAGGCAAAGATTAAGGCTATAGGAAAGAGTATTAAGTATTATCTTTTGGTTTTCTTTGTCATTTTCACCTATAATTTCTCTTCTGTTTTCAAATCTACGCAAGATGCTATCCATATCGCACTCCTTCACTATTTGATGAGATGCTTTTGTTTATGGTTCATGAAAATCAAAAATATTCCAGTATTATTCTATGTATTCGAATTTATAGCCGTTTTCTGTTGCGTATTTCTCTGCAGTGGAGCCGGGGTAGCCTTTGAAAATAACACTTTTCTCATTTTCTACCAATGGCCCATAAATCAAAGTCTGTGAGTTCAGTAATGTAATCTTCTTAATATCTTCCTCATTTCCAAAAGGCATTGAGCCAAGCTTTTCTAATGATTTTGGCAAGATAATTTCTCCTGAGGCTTCCGCTATAACACCGGAAGCAAATGCTTGATCCATAATTACCTTCAGTTCATTTCCAAAACTTAGTTTTACTTTTAAGTTTTTCCCAAATGCATTTACTCCTATTTCAGTTAAATGTTTTGGAAGACTGATTTCACCCGACAACCTAGGGTTCTCCGAAAAAGCATAAGAACCAATTACCTCCAAATCATCCGGCAGTTCAAGTTCTTCCAAATCACAACTGTAAAAAGCATATCGCCCAATCACTTTTAGTCCTTTTGAAAAAGTAAACTCTTTAAGATTGGAACAATTTCTAAATGCCTCCTCCCCTATCTCACGCAGTGAATCCTTGCTATGAACGCTTTCAATCCTTTTACAGTAGTTAAACGCCATCGGTCCAATAACGCTAACTTTCTCTCCAAGCTCTATATTCCCTTCAAGCTGATAACAACAAGCAAAAGCAGCTTCACCAATTATTTCAAGATTTTTCCCATTTCTAATGTTCGTAACCACACGCGAATAGTAAAATGCCTTTTTACCGATCTCTTTTACAGAATCCGGTAAATAAATATTCTCCCTTACACCATGAGCTATCTCATCGGCTTGAAATGATTCAAAAAGTGAAAAAGCATAATCCAAGTCAGCAGAAGGATCAAATGTAATTGCCCTAATAAAATAATCCTGAATGGTTTCATTTTCTTTAAACCTAGTAAAAGCATATGGTGGAATAATTTCCACCCCATCGTCAATAAAAAGTGTAGACTCATCACTATGATAAGCTCTAAAAACGTCCTTCTCGGTGCTGGTCGTTCTCTCTCTATTCCTGTCATCATTTACATAGTGTAAATTTATCTGCCTATCAAAAGGTCTTCCTTCCAAAATCGTTTTTTTCAAGTCTATAGTAATATCCACACGAAGCTTAATACATCTGCAGAATGCATGATCTCCAATAAATCTGACATTATCAGGAAGAACTAAACCAGATATTTTGGAGCACCCATAAAATGCGTATTCTTTTATTATTTCTACAGTATCAGGAATAACAAGCTGTCCCTCCATCCGATTGCAACTCCAAAATGCCCTTTCTCCAATTTCTTTCAGATCGCATGGAAAAACCGGTGGCCTAACCATTTTATTACCACGAAAAACGTCGTTTTCTATTATTTCTAAGCTTTTAGGTAATCTAATACCTTCAATTTTGCAACCTCTAAAAGCACCCTCTCCGATTCTCTTTACCGTGTCAGGAAAATCTATATTTCCACTTACTGTACTACATCCACGAAATGCTTTCTCACCAATAGATTCCAACCCATTAGCAAACACTACTGTTCTTAACCCATCCAAATCTATTGCAAATCTATTTTCAATAATGCTCCTGCGAGATCTACATACAGAATCCGGCTGGATAAACATACATGCACCACCACTACTTGGCGGAATTAGTTTTATATATCTAACAAGCAGTACTTTCCCTGTTGTATCTCCACAGGAAGATATGACCGTTACCCCATTATCTTCCTCATCAGAGAGATTTGTAAGATCCTTAAATGCAAAGCAGGCACCATTTTCATATTCCAGCTTTATAAATGCCAGTTCATTATATTCCTCATTTCCATAAAGCCATGCGGCATCGGAATAATCCAACTCATAAAACATCTTAAAAAGGACCTTCGTTTTATCATCACAGGCATCAAGCATCTTTGTTATAATATATCTCTTTGATGAAAGCTTTATAGGTTCTGTAACGCATAACTGATTTATGCAAACTTCTGAATTAAATGTATTTCTTAGCCTGACCTCTGAAGATTCTTCAAAATGGTTCAGGAAAAATCTTGCAGTCAGATTGTGCATCTGATAAAATCTATCTTTTTGTACAAGATAGCCGAACTTAAGCAATTTAGGTATAAGCTGAAGTTTGAGTTTTGCAAATGCGCTTTTATTATACGGAAAAAGACTATCCTTAAGTTCTTCGTCAGCTATCCATCTTCCAGGGAATATCGTAAAGTAGCGCAAAGCATCCATATCAATATCACTGATTTCATCCAGGAAATTATAGTGTTTAAACATCACTGTTTTAAGAACTGTCAGTATCCTGTCGTCAAAGGAAGCAGAAATATTATTATGCTTAAAGCCATCTACCCAGGACTCTTTTTCCTCCAGCCCGGAGGTCTTGCTGACAATATCAACTTCCTCTAAAAACTCATCTTCTCCCAGACTGTAAACAGCACCAAGGTGGCTTCCAATGAGCCTCGCTGCCACCATATTGAAGTCTATGGCTCTGCATATCTTCAAAAGCTTGTCGCCCTCAAATGCAGTCCTGTCACCATTATTATTCTCAAAGTTTTTGAGAAGCACCTCGCCTATAACATCTTTATCTGTCTCGTTATCCAGCCTGTATGCGTTGGTGCTTGAATCCACATTCTGAAAAGTAGTAACAATGATATCTGCGTTGCATGCTCCTCCACTAAGAAGCTTTCCTATGTTCTTAATTCCATTTTCAATCAGATCATTTATATGGAACACCAACAGCACTTTGGAATTAAGGAATGGGAATACACTACTGATCTCACCATTTTCTTTTCCTGAGATCATGTCACAAAAGCCCTTAAAATCAAGAGCCTCATAATCCACCTTCTCATCAATAAGGTCCCACTCAAATTCAGCCAGATAGCGCTTTTCATAAAACTCATCAGCATAGGCCCTTGCAAGTTCAGACTTTCCGCTTCCGCTCTCGCCGCAGACAAAAAGTGGCATACTTCCTGAGTCAGATAAATTCTGAATCCTGTCAGCTATATCTGAAATCCTGTCAGCACGCCTTACATAAGTACTCATCTGCTGAGTGTTATTATCGTCAAGCACTAATTCACCATCTTGAACAAGGCACGATGGATGCAAATGATAGCTCTCTGCATAGTCATAGATGGAGCTGTCAAAGCCATTTGTTATGCCATTCCTGATAATATCTTTTAGTCTATCCAGAAAAGAATCATCTATTTCCAAATGGCTTACGGGAAAATCCTGGGATTTACGACTAAACACGCTTTCATCTGAGAGCATGCAGCCTTTTTCCATACTGATGGGAATAAAGGGAATCCTGTAAATATAAGTAAGATCTCTTTCTATATTGCACCATTTCTTTGTATCCTTAGCAATATAGGAGCTGGTTAAAAGCATGACAACTACAGCTGATGATGCGATGCCATCAGCAATTGCTTTTCTAAAGTCAGTACCTGCCTGAATTGAATCGCAGTCCAGCCACACTTTATAGTCTGAGTCCGTTTCCGCAATAGCTTCCTCAATTATCCTTTTGATGTCCTTGGCAGAATATTTGAAAAGCTTTTCCGAAGCTGCCTTTTCAAAATAGCTGTCATCCAGATTGATTGTGGATTCAAGATTTTCATCGTTATGTGGATAGCTGATGAATATTTGCTTTTCCGATACCCCGCCCATGTTTTCCCTCTTAGTATCATTCATCTCTGCCTGCTGTCAGTAACGCTTTTGCGTCCTCAGCTGTAATTGTTCTAAAAAGCTCAGGTGTCATTTCTTCTGAATCAA
>JAEEGL011761885.1_pt1 | contig 15746 bp, 12 predicted proteins | sample 9134231 | NCBI WGS metagenome assembly JAEEGL01 (sample SAMN16246548, study PRJNA631951) | gut metagenome | biome: gut microbiome; feature: rumen; material: fiber-attached | host: Bos | place: Iran: Karaj | collected 2018-10
GCATCGCGCAGATCGTTGTAATGTGCGCCGTCTGCGGGATAGATGCCCGAGAAGACCATCGGGCTGACCTTTCTGTAACCGGGCAGCGGCTCTGCACAGGGGTTCTCCGCGAGAGTAACGGTATCGCCGACTCTGGTATCGCCGATCGACTTGATGGAAGCGGTGATGAATCCGACCTCGCCTGCTTCGAGCTTTCCCTTGTTGATATGCTCTGTCGCGCTCATGACGCCTGCTTCGACGACGGTAAACTCCGCGCCGGTTGCCATCAGACGGATGCGGTCGCCGGTTTTCACAGTGCCTTCCTTCACGCGCACATAGATGATAACGCCCTTGTAGCTGTCGTAGTAGCTGTCGAAGATGAGCGCCTGCAAGGGGGCATTCTCATCGCCCTGCGGTGCGGGGATGTCGGTGACAATGCGTTCCAGCACTTCCTCGATGTTCGTGCCCATCTTCGCGGAGACGCGGGGGGCATCCAGGCAGGGAATGCCGATGACGTCCTCGACCTCGCGGGCAACGCGCTCGGGCTCTGCCGAGGGCAGGTCGATCTTATTGATGACAGGCACCAGCTCCAGATCGGCTTCCACGGCAAGATAGGTATTCGCAAGGGTCTGCGCCTCAATGCCCTGCGAGGCATCGACAATCAGCAGGGCGCCCTCACAGGCGGCAAGCGAGCGGCTCACCTCATAGTTGAAGTCCACATGACCGGGGGTGTCGATCAGATGGAAGCGGTAGGTCTCGCCGTCCTTTGCGGTATAGTCGAGCGCCACGGCACGCGCCTTGATCGTGATGCCGCGCTCGCGCTCAATGTCCATGTTGTCAAGGAGCTGCTCCTCCATGTCACGCGAAGCGACTGCCTGCGTCTTTTCGAGGATGCGGTCGGCAAGGGTCGATTTGCCGTGGTCGATGTGTGCGATGATGCAAAAATTGCGGATCTTCTGATTTGCCAAGATGGGCTCCTCCGTTTCGGTACAGAATTCGGGCATTATAATACTTTATTATAGCATACTCCCCGGAAAAATGCAATGGGTACAGGGAGATAATTTCCAAAGAGGCGGCAAATGGCAAATGGCAAACGGCTTTACGCTGTAAAAGTGAATATGAATAAGATGTAAACTTATTGTGAACTGTCTGTGAAAGTTGTACGCTGACGTACAAGTTTTGTCGAAAAAGGGACTATTTATGAGAGCACATCCGTTTTTCCGCCTCATTGAGAAAGGAGTTCCTTATGAACGACACAATTGAGCAAAGCCTGATCTTCTTCGACAGCGTGGAACCGACAGAAACACACTGGCTCTGGTATCCCTACATTCCCCTCGGCAAGGTCACGATCATGATGGGCGACCCGGGTGAAGGCAAGTCTACGCTCTCGCTTGCCATCGCATCCGCCGTCACGCAGGGGGCTCAGTTTCCCGACACAAAAACTGCTGTCCATGCGCCTGAGATTGTCCTGTATCAGAATGCAGAGGACGGTCTTGCCGACACGATCATCCCCAGAGTGAAGCGGCTCGGCGGGAACTGCCGCGGTCTGGTCACGATCAACGAGATGAAGGAGAATGCCGACATGCGCAGCACGATGCTCTATGAAGTCATCTCGCAGATGAAGCCGAAGCTGGTGATCCTCGACCCGCTGCAAGCCTATCTCGGCGAACATGTGGACATGCACAGAGCCAATGAGATCCGTCCCGTGATGCACTATCTTTCGATGCTGGCAGAGAAATTCGGCTGCGCCATTGTCCTCATCGGGCACATGAACAAGAAGTGCGACCTGCGCTCGATCTACCGCGGGCTCGGCAGCATCGACATCACGGCTGCTGCCAGATCTGTCCTGCTTGTCGGCAGAGACCCGGAGCACGCCGAAAACAGGGTCGTTGTGCAGGTGAAAAACTCTCTTGCGCCGGAGGGACCGCCTGTTGCCTTCAAGATCGGCGAGGAGGGCGAATTCGAGTATCTCGGGGAATATGAGATCAGAACAGAATCGCTGCTCTCGGGCGGGGAACGCCACATGGCCGAGCGCGACCGCTGTGTCAACTTCCTGAGAGAGCTGCTCACGAAGCACCCCTCCCTGCCCGTCAGCGAGATCTATGACTGCGCTGCCGGTGAGAACATCAGCAAGCGCACGCTTTACAGGGCGGCAAAGGCGCTCGGCATCGTGGTAAAGCAGCGCAATCACTGCTCCGAATGGTCGCTCCCGAACCGTCAGACAACAGGGTGAGTGCGCAGACAGAATCGCTTTTCCCGTTTGCCATTTGCCATTTGCCACCTCTGTGAAAAGGCGCAAGCGACAAAGAATCCTGCGGAAGCGCAAGCCGGATTGTATAAATTGCCGAAAGCAAAATACCCGCTTGACAATTCCGCTGCGGCGTGGTATAATAAGTGTAATCCGAAGTTTTGCGCAGAACATGACAGAGGACATGTCCCGCCGGTCATCCGGTCGAAAGAGAGAATGCTGACCCGCTGAAAGGCATTCACCGGAACCCCGCGACGATACCACCGCTGCCGCGTAAAGCTGACGGGAATGAGTGAAACGCTCGGGTGGAACCGTGCGCGTTTGTAACGCTTACAAGCCCGTACCCCGAACAGTGTCTTCGATTGCCACTGTTTTGGGTACGGGTTCTTTTATGCCCGGAGCCCGGGCTGGCGCTGTGCCTCCGGGAGGCACAACAAAGAGTACTCAGCGGCTAGGTATGACGCTGCTGTTCGCAGCTTTTGTCTGCACCGGCGCCGCTGAATCTAACCTGCACTATACATATTCATTGCGAATTGCGCATTGCAAATTGCGAATTGCATACAAAATAATCACAGGAGGTACCGAACATGAAAATCCAGTTTGCAGAAACAGTATTTGAAGCAGAGGCCGGCATGACGGTCTACGAAGCAGCGAAGGCTGCCGGCGTGCTCACCCGCGATCATATCGCAGCACTCGTTGACGGCGAGCCGCGTGACCTCACCGCAGAGCTCACAGGCGATGCAGAGGTGAAGCTCCTCACCTTCGAGGACGCAGAGGGCAGACATATCTTCAACCACACCGCAGCGCATATCCTTGCACAGGCGGTCAAGCGCCTCTACCCTGCCGTCAAGCTCACCATCGGTCCCGCGATCGACAAGGGCTTCTATTATGATTTCGATTCCGACGAGCCCTTCACCGCAGATACCCTGAAGGCACTCGAAGCCGAGATGAAGAAGATCGTCAAGGAGAACCTGCGCATCGAGCGCTTCACCCTCCCGAAGGCGGAAGCTCTGAAGCTCATGCAGGAGCGCGAGGAGCCCTATAAGGTCGAGCTCATCGAGGAGCTGCCCGAGGGCGAGACCATCAGCTTCTACAAGCAGGGCGAATATGTTGACCTCTGCACGGGTCCGCATCTGTTCTCCACGGGTCTTGTCAAGGCGTATAAGCTCACCTCCTGCACCGGCGCTTACTGGCGCGGCGACCAGCAGAACAAGGTCCTGAAGCGCGTCTACGGCATCGCCTTCCCGAAGAAGGAACAGCTCACCGCACATCTGGATATGCTTGAGGAAGCGAAGAAGCGCGATCACAACAAGATCGGCAGAGAGCTTGAATATTTCACCACCGTCGATTACATCGGGCAGGGTCTCCCGATCATGCTGCCGAAGGGCGCAAGAGTGATTCAGCTCCTCCAGCGCTGGGTCGAGGACTACGAGCAGTCGAAGGGCTGCCAGCTCACGAAGACCCCGCTCTTTGCAAAGCGCGATCTCTACAAGATCTCCGGTCACTGGGATCACTACCGCGACGGCATGTTCATCATGGGCGATGCGGATGACGAGCAGGCAGAATGCTTTGCCCTCCGCCCGATGACCTGCCCCTTCCAGTATCAGGTGTTCCTCAACCGCCAGCGTACTTATAAAGAGCTGCCGATGCGTCTGACGGAGACCTCCACGCTCTTCCGCAATGAGGACTCGGGCGAAATGCACGGTCTCATCCGTGTGCGTCAGTTCACGATCTCCGAGGGTCACTTCATCATCCGCCCCGATCAGCTTGAGGAGGAATTCGGCTTCTGCCTCGAAATGGCAAAGTATATGCTTGACACGGTGGGGCTTCTGGAAGACTGCACCTTCCGCTTCTCGCAGTGGGATCCGGCAAACCCGAAGAACAAGTATGAGGGCACGGCGGAGCAGTGGGAAATGGCACAGGCTGCCATGGGCAAGATCCTTGACGATCTCGGTCTCCAGTATGAAATCGGCATTGACGAGGCTGCGTTCTACGGTCCGAAGCTCGATATTCAGTATAAGAATGTCTACGGCAAGGAAGACACGCTGGTCACGATTCAGATTGATATGCTGCTGGCACAGCGCTTCGGCATGTATTACATCGACAAGGACGGTCAGAAGAAGCTGCCGTATATCATCCACAGAACCTCTCTCGGCTGCTTTGAGCGCACGCTGGCTTATATGCTGGAGAAATATGCAGGTGTGCTGCCGCTCTGGCTGGCACCTGAGCAGGTGCGTCTGCTGCCGATCGGCGAGGAGCATGTGGAATTTGCACAGAAGTTTGCAGACAGGCTCACAGAGGCAGGCATGCGCGTGACGGTCGATGCAAAGGATGAGAACATCGGCACGAAGATCAAGAATGCGCGTCTGGAACGCATCCCGTACATGATGATCATTGGTGACAATGAGGTGCAGGCAAACGGCGTCACGGTGCGCTCCCGCAAGGAAGGCGAGCTCGGCTGCATGCCGCTCGACGAGATCTTCACAAAGCTCATCACAGAGGTCGCGACGAAGGCGCGCTGAGCCAGCGCAGGCGATTTGCCTCCGGGAGGCACAGCAGAGAGTGCTCAGCGGCTATGTATGACGCTGCTGCTCGCAGCTTTTGTCTGCACCTGCGCTGCTGAATAATTATCCGCACTATTATCAAAGCATTTACCGAAACAGGCGCGAACAGCGCCGTCGCAGGTGAATTGTCAAGCACGGAATAGTCAGTTGACTTGAGAATATTGCCAGCGGGGGCTCCCCGCCAGCGGGTACTGGAAGCTCCGGTGCCCGCTGTTTGGTAATTCGCATTTTTACAGACGGAGGATAGATATACTATGGGAAATGAGAAGCACACAAAGAAACTCCGCATCATCCCGCTGATCCTCGGCATCCTCATGCTGATTGCAGCGGCAGGGCTGATTCTATACAGCCATTTCGCGGGGAACCCGAGCGGCGAGCAGCTTGACTTCTTCGCGCTCTCTGAATCGCAGGTCGGCAAAGAATTCGCAGGCACGATCCATGCAGCGCCCGCAGAGGCAGGCAGCACCGATTACGGCATCTTCTTCGCGGTCTATACCGAAAACGAAGACGGCTATCTGTTCACCGCATTCGATGTGCCCGAGGATATGAAGTCCCGCTATTCGCTCAGCGGCAGCGGCGACGGCGAGGATCTCCCCTTTCGCGGAATTCTTCGTAAATGCGATCAAAAGCGCACCGAGATGATCGAGGCGTATGTCAACTCTTACTGCGATATGCTGATCGACAGCCTGAAAGGCACAGAGCTGGAATCGCAGCTCCCGCCCGATATGAGAGAAACGGCGCTCGCGTCAATCTCGCCCTATTATCTGGAACTGCTCCCGATTGAGAGCACGGTGCATTTTGCGATTGCGGGCATCTGTCTTGCGTTCCTCGGCGTGCTGCTGATCCTCACAGGCATCTTCGGAAAGATCATTCCGCTCATCTTCTGCGGACTCCTCCTGATCGCCGTGATCGCAGTGCTCCTCATGAACCTCGGAAAGCTCCGCACAATGGCAAGCATCGAGCAGGTCTCCGACGGGCTGTATTACATGCAGTGCCGTTATGACCTCAGAACCGATGAATTCATAGAATCCGACTGCGGCGACATCGACAGCATGATCGGCTGGATCGAAGACAACCAGTTTTACGGCATCCGTCCCGATATTCAAAAAAGCAATTTCGGCTGTGCGGCATACACCGCAGAGAGCGACACCGGGCACCGGCTCTTCGGCAGAAATTATGATTACTCCGAGACTGACACGCTCGTGATCTACTGCGAACCGAAGGGCGGCTACAAATCCTATGCCGTGACCGACCTGCGCTTCATCGGCGTCGGAAAGGACTGCGCCTACTCCCCCGATTCCCTCACCGGAAAGGCACTCATGCTCGCGATGCCCTATGCCTCGATGGACGGCATCAATGAGAAAGGGCTCGGCGTCAGCATTCTGGAGCTCACCACGACAGAGCTGCATCAGGATAACGGCAGGAACGATCTGCTGATTTCTGCGGCAATCCGCGGCATTCTCGATACCTGCGCGGACATTGACGAAGCACTGGCGCTCCTCAACGCACATGACATGCACTCGCATCTCGGCAGTAACTATCACCTGTTTCTCACCGACAGAAGCGGCAGATCCGTTGTGGTCGAATGGAGCGGCAATGAGACCTATCTGATCGAAGACACCGCCGTGACGAATGACCCGATCTGCCCGGAGAATCCCGAATATAATCCCGCGTGGCACTGCCGCCGCTATGATGCGCTGAAGGCGGGGCTTCAGGAGAACAACAATGTCCTTGACCGCACGGCAGCGATGCAGCTGCTCGGCGCCGCCGCCGATGATCCTGCGAGATTTAACAAAGGGACACAGTGGTCGTGCGTCTATGACCTCGATGCCTTTGATCTGGACATCTGCCTTGACACGGACTATGAACATGTGTTTGCCTTTGCAGACGGAAAACCGGTGAAGTGAATTGCGCATTTGAAAGAAGGTGATCCCATGCTCGAAGTCACGCTCCCCGGCACAGGCGGCACGATGCCGCTGAAAAACCGCTGGCTCACATGCTGCTATGTCCGCCAGCAGGGCAAATCGCTGCTCATCGACTGCGGTGAGGGCACACAGATCGCACTGCGCTGTGCAGGCATCTCCGTGCAGGATCTCTCGCTGCTCTGCATCACGCACTACCACGCCGACCACATCAGCGGGCTCCCGGGTCTCCTCCTTTCAATGGGGCTTGACGGCAGAACCGCGCCCCTCACGATTGCGGGACCTCCCGGTCTCAGGCGCACCGTCGAAGGGCTCAGAGTGATTGCACCCGAGCTCCCCTTCCCGATCGAATTCCGCGAATTTACGGAGAAATATACGCATCTCGAAGCGGCAGGCATGGAGATCACGGCATTCCCCCTCTATCACACGATGCCCTGCGTCGGCTACCGGATGCACCTCCCCCGCATCGGCAAATTTGACCCAGAACGCGCAAAGGCGGCAGGCATCCCCGTCCGCGCATGGGGCATGCTCCAGAAGCAGGAAAGCGTCACACTGGACGGCGTGACCTACACCCGCGATCAGGTATTGGGTCCCCCGCGTCGCGGTCTCACAGTCGTCTACGCGACCGACACGCGCCCGCAGAGAGCGCTCACAGAAGCCGCCGAGGGCTGCGACCTGCTCATTACGGAGGGCATGTACGGCGACCCTGAAAAGCGCGCAAAAGCGCAGGAAACACGGCATATGCTCTTTACCGAAGCCGCAGAGATCGCCCGTGACGCACACGCAAAGCGGCTCTGGCTCACGCATTACAGCCCCTCGCTCCCCGACCCGCAGGAGTATCTGCACCACGCAAAGGCGATTTTCCCGGAGACATGCTGCGCGGGGGACGGGCAGCACATCGACCTGCCCTTCTCGGAGGATGATTTATGAACAATATTGCGATTGCTAAAGAGACCATCCGCATCACCGCAGCCGGGCGCTATGAGGTGAACGGAAAGACCGTCACGATCCCGCAGACAGACCCCAGCGAGACCGTCTGCATCTCCCCGGAGGAGGGCGCGGCGCTCATCGCAGAATTTACAAAGGGCACCGAAATGTGCCGCATCGAATGCACCGCAGAGGACAGCTTTGAAGCCGCACACCGCCTCGGGAATGCGCTGGTGCTCAATTTCGCGAATGCCCATCACGCAGGCGGCGGCTTTCTGCTCGGCGCCAATGCACAGGAGGAAGCGCTCTGCCGCTGCTCCACACTCTTTGCGGCGCTCTCGGGTGAGACTGCCGCGGAGATGTACCGTTACAACAATACACACATCAGCCGCGTCGAATCGGACTACATGCTGTTTTCGCCGAAGGTATGTGTATTCCGTGATGCAAACTGCAATCTGCTGGAGGAGCCGTTTCAAGCTGCTGTCATCACCGCGCCCGCCCCGAACCGCAGAGGGGCAGCGCTCCTTGCATCCAATGCGCTCCTGCGCGAGACCTTCCGCAGACGCATCCGCATCATCCTTGCCGCTGCACAGAAATACGGTTACAGCCGCCTGGTGCTCGGCGCATGGGGCTGCGGCGCCTTCGGCAATTCCCCGGACGATGTCTCCGAAGATTTCCGCACAGTGCTCCTCGATGAAGGATACGGCACTGCGTTCGAGACTGTCTGCTTTGCGGTATACGGAAAAGAGGACGGCCGCAATCTGACCGCGTTCCGCCGCACATTTGAGGGATGATATATGAAGAAAATTGGTACAATCTTGCTGCTCTCAGCGCTCTGTCTCACTGCCTGCCGCAAGGAAGCGCCCGCGTTCTCTGAGAAGGTGCTTGTCAGCACCAGCTTCGGCGGCTCCTCCTGGGGCGAATATTACGACTGCATCTCTGCCGGCATCGTCATTTACACCGATCACACGCTGACGGTCACGATGCCCGCTGCCGGTCATGACGGCACAGAGCAGGTCGCGGAGCTCACCCTCACCGATGCGCAGTATGCCGCGATCGAAAAGGCACTCGACAAAGAAAAGCTCTATTTCCTTGATCCGAAGGAAGACCGCGATGTCTGCGACGGCGATTCTTACGATCTCACACTCTACGGCGCCGACGATCAGCCGCTCAAGACCTGCGGCGGCTATATGCCGCAGAACGAGGATTTCAACGACATGTACCGCGCTGTCCAGGACAATCTCCCGCAGGACGAGCTCAGAGCGATCCGGGCGGCGCAGATCGACAAGCTGAAAGAGGCTGATCAGAACGATGAACCCGCTTAACATTACCATTCCCCCGCAGGCTGCTGAGGCGCTCCGCCGTCTCACTGCCGCCGGATATGAAGCCTATATTGTCGGCGGCTGCGTGCGCGATGCCATGCGCGGCGCAGAGCCCCATGACTGGGACTGCACGACCAATGCAAAGCCTGATGAAATTGCACGCTGCTTCGCGGATTTCCATGTGATCGAGACCGGCATGCAGCACGGCACGGTCACTGTTGTCATTGCCCGTATGCCGCTGGAAATCACCACATTCCGCATCGACGGCGTCTATGCAGATCACCGCCGCCCCGAGTCGGTCACATTCACATCCTCGCTGACAGACGATCTCTCGCGCCGGGATTTCACCGTCAACGCAATGGCGTATGCCCCGAAGACAGGGCTCTCTGACCCCTTTCACGGCGCGGACGATCTCAGCGAGCATGTGATCCGCTGTGTCGGCTGCGCAGATGACCGCTTTGAGGAGGACGGGCTGCGCATTCTCCGCGCAATGCGCTTTGCCTCGGTGCTCGATTTCACCATTGAGGCAGATACCGCCGATGCCGTACACAGGAAAAAGACGCTGCTTCGTCACATTTCCGCTGAGCGCATCTTCGCTGAGATGCAGAAGCTCCTCTGCGGCGACGGCTGCGAACGCATCCTCACGGAATTTGCCGATGTGCTGTTTCAGATTCTGCCGGAGCTCGAACCGATGCTTGGCTTTGACCAGCGCAACCCGCACCACGATTATGATGTCTGCACACACACGCTGAAAGCCGTTGCCGCCTGCCCGAAGGAGCCGGTGCTCCGCTGGGCTGCTCTCCTGCACGATGCCGGCAAGCCGCATACCTTCACCCTCGACGAACGCGGCGGGCATTTTTACGGGCACGCGGAGATCAGTGAACAGATCGCAGACCGCGCCCTGCACGCGCTGAAATCCGACCGCAAAACGCTGGACACGGTCCGGCAGCTTGTGAAGCTCCACGATTTCGTCTGGAACGGCACGGAGAAGCAGCTCCGGCGCATGGTGTCCAAATACGGCTATGACTTCACCGTGCAGCTCCTGCTGCTGCACAAAGCCGATGTGACCGCGCAGGCTGCCTGTCACCGGGAGACCCGCGCCGCTGAGGCCGACCGTCTCCTCCAGATGCTGGAAGCGCTCAGAGCAGCCGACGCCTGCATGTCTGTCCGCGACCTCGCTGTGAACGGCAGCGACCTCATGGCAATCGGGATCCCGCAGGGCAAAGCGATCGGCGCCTGCCTGCAATATCTGCTCGATCAGGTCATGGACAGTGCGCTCCCCAATGAACGCGGGGCGCTGCTGGAAGCCGCAGAAAAATATTTTGCGAAAAGCCCTTGACAAACACCGGAAGATGTGTTATAATAAATAGGCTTGATCAGACGATCCCGTATTCCGAAGACAGTTGGCACCGCAGCAATGCGCAGAAGTCCAGCCGAGGAGTGCCGGCAGTTTTAATTGTTACATTGAAACTCCGCCTCTCCGTTATTCGGGAGAGGCTTTCTTTTTTGCTGTGATATGCAGCACTGGCCTCCCAGCGTCTGGCAGGCGATCACGCTAACGGAGGTGAAACATACAAATGGCAAGTGCAAAGGTTTTAGAGGCAAAGCAGGCAAAGGTCGATGCCCTCACCGAACAGCTGAAGAAGGCTTCCGCATGTGTCCTCGTTGACTACAAGGGCATCACGGTCGCTGACGACACCAAGCTGCGTAAGGAGCTCCGTGAGGCAGGCGTTTCCTACTCTGTCCAGAAGAACACCCTCATCCGTCTCGCGATGCACAACATCGGCTTTGATCAGTTCGACAGCGTGCTCGAGGGCACCACGGCAATCGCGGTCAGCGAAGGCGATCAGACTGTCGCTGCAAGAATCCTCGGCGAATTCGCTGAGAAGTCCGAGGGCAAGTTCTCTCTGAAGGCAGGCTTTGTCGATGGGGAGTATTTCGACGCTGCACAGATCCAGAAGCTCTCCAAGATCCCGTCCAAGGAGGTCCTGCTTGCACAGCTCCTCGGCTCTCTCCAGGGTCCGATCCAGAAGCTCGCTGCAACGCTCAAGGCTCTCGCAGACAAGAAGGCAGAAGAAGAAGCTGCATAATCCTGCATGCGTTTCTTATGCCCCGGCAACCCCGAATCTTATCATCTTAAATTATTTTGAAAAGGAGATTTTATCATGGCTTCCGAAAAGACTATGAAGTTTATCGAAGATATCAAGGCTCTCTCCGTTCTCGAGCTCGCTGAGCTGGTCGAGGCAATCCAGGAGGAGTTCGGTGTGACCGCTGTTGTCGCAGCAGCAGGTCCGGCAGCAGGCGGCGCAGGCGCTGCTGAGGCTGAGAAGACTGAGTTCGACGTTGTTCTCAAGTCCTTCGGCGATGCAAAGATGAATGTCATCAAGGCTGTCAAGGATATCCTGGGTCTGGGCCTCAAGGAGGCAAAGGCTGCTGTTGAGGGCGCTCCGGCAACTCTGAAGGAGGGCGTCGCAAAGGCTGAGGCTGAGGAGATCAAGGCAAAGCTCGAAGAGGCTGGCGCTACCATCGAGCTGAAGTAATTTTCGCTCTGAGAAAACAAAAGGCGGTGTGCTGAGAATGCACGCCGCTTTTTTTGCTGCCCTCCCCTGAAAAAAAAGCGTCCCCTTTCGCGGAAATACTTGACATATATACGGGAATGGGGTATAATATAGCATGTGAAAGGGGGCATACCCATGTATCGCGCAAACGAAAAACGCTATGAGAAAATGATCTACCGCAAGTGCGGCAAAAGCGGCCTGAGACTGCCGGTCATCTCGCTCGGCCTCTGGCAGAATTTCGGGCATCAGGGCAACTTCTCCGCCATGACGGAAATGATCCGCACCGCCTTCGATCTCGGCATCACGCACTTCGATCTCGCAAACAATTACGGCGACCCCTACATCGGCAGCGCAGAGGAAAACTTCGGCAAGATCCTTTCGGGCATGCGGCAGTACCGCGACGAAATGATTATCTCCACAAAGGCAGGCTATGATATGTGGGACGGTCCCTACGGCACCCGCAGCGGAACCCGCAAGTATCTCGTTGCCTCGCTCGACCAGAGCCTCAAGCGCATGGGGCTGGAATATGTTGATATATATTACCATCATCTCTTTGACCCGGAAACACCCCTTGAGGAGACTGCGCTCGCGCTCGATCATGTTGTGCGGCAGGGCAAGGCGCTCTATGTCGGCGTCTCGAATTATGACCGCGCACAGACAGAGGAGATCACTGCGATTTTCCGCGAGCTACACACGCCGTTTCTCATCCATCAGCCGTCGTATTCCATGCTGAACCGCTGGATTGAACGCGACCAGCTCGATCAGCTTGCCGTGGAGCAGGGCTTCGGCATCGCCGTCTTCCAGGGGCTCTATCAGGGGCTTCTGACGGACCGCTACTTAAAAGGCATCCCTGCGGATTCCCGCATCGGCAGAGGCGCGACATGGATCGGCGACGAGCTCAATGAGGAGATGCTCACGAAGCTCAACAGCCTGAATGCCATTGCACACCGCCGCGGACAGAAGCTCTCGCAGATGGCGCTTGCATGGATCCTGCACAATCCGGGCGTCACGACGGTCATCATCGGTGCTTCGCGTCCCGCACAGATCGCAGAGAACGCAGGCTGCATCGCACGGCTGGACTTCACCGCAGACGAGATCGCTGAGATCGAGGCAATTCTGGCGAAATAAGTATCACTTCGCTGTGCTGAAAACCGAACCTGCGGAACAGAGAATATAAGATGCCCCCGGTACTGTGAACTGTACCGGGGGCATTTCTTTGCATGAAAACTGTGATTTACACATAATGGGATTCTAAAGGGCGCGAGCCCTTTAGCAGGGCTTGATTATAATCCATCGGAGATACCTTAATTTACTTTCTGTTTGCGTAATAGGCTTCGCGCTCGTTCTTATGCCGTGCGCGGTAACGCAGCGCCGAGAAGATGCAGATGCCGAGATACGCGAGCGAGAGCAGAATCGCCCAGATCAGCATATTGTGCAGATGCTTGGAATGCGCAAAGCCCGGAATCTCCGCCAGATTGTATTTCCAGAACGACCGCTCCACTGCCGTTGCCGCAACGACATCAATCTCAGCGAGCGTTTCGCCGGAGAGCTTCAGCGTCACCGTGCCGAGCTTGTCGCCCGCATTCACCGGGGCATTGGTCTCAGCCTCCCAGCCCTTGACCTGCTGCACGCTCGAAATATCCGCTGTGTCGCACCACATGCAGGAGTAGCCGGTCTTCGGGCGGATGATGACATAATCCGCGCCCTTCGCGTTGGTCACATGCACCTCGTCGAGCTCCTTGTTCGGCGAGAGAATCTCCTGATACGAGAGATGCGTGAACGCCCAGTCGAGAATGCCCTGCGCATCCGTCAGGTGATAGAAGTGATTGTTGCCGTCCTCATCGGCAAAGGGTGCATTCATCAGCACCAGCAGATAGTTGCTGCCGTCGCGGGCTGCCTTACACGCAAGGCATCTGCCGCCCTCCTGAAGATTGCCGGTCTTGACGCCGCGCACGCCGTTGCAGTAAAAATCGGTGCCGTTATCCATCATGATATTGGAATGCGTCCATGTCCAGTCCTCGGTGCGGTCAGCCGCCGCCGCAGACTTCGGTGTATAGCTCTGCGTGCAGGCAATCGCCTCAAAGCGCGGAACGGTCATCGCATATTCAAGCAGCTTCATCATGTCACGCGCCGTCGCGACCTGCCGCGCACTGTAAAGCCCCGTGCCGTTTGTGAAGCGGGAGTTCTCCATACCGAGCGCTGCCGCCTTGTCATTCATGAGCTTCACGAAATTGTCGGGATTCCCCTGCCCGAAGTGATCGACAAGCATCGTTGCCGCCTCGATGGAGGAGGTCAGCATCATCGCATAGAGCAGATCCTCGACCGTGAGCGTATCGCCCTCCTGAATGCCGCCGTAGCGCAGGTCGATCTGGTTCTCGTAATCGGCATAGGGGTCGAGCAGCCCCTCCTTCGCGGTGATCGTCGTGCCGGAAATATCGGCACAGTTTTCAAGCACGATGACCGCTGTCAGGATCTGCGTGAGCATTGCAGGCATTTCCTTCTTGTCGGCGTTCTTCTCATAGCAGACCGTATTGGTATCGAGGTTCAGGAGCACGGCAGCTTCGCTGTAAACCGTACTGGTCGGGGTAAAGACAAGCGCCGATGCAGAGGGCGCGGCAGCGGTCACAAGCATCGTGACAGTCAGGGCTGCGGCTGCAAGCGCAGAGCAGATTCGTTTCAGCATATCAGCATCTCCTCACAGAAATGGTATTCTAAATCATACATCTTTATTATAACAGATTTCCGCGAAAAATGGAATACCTTTTTTGAAAATAATGTGTTTTTTCGTCGGATTTTGTCAGAACAGGGTGCAGCGTGCCGGGTTTTTGCAGATTTTGCCATGAAAATGCCGCCGGAGCATTCTTTGCTGACCGCGCACGGGATGCGTTTCATCAGAGGCAGCAGCAGTTAGCATGACGTAACGTCGAGCAATAATACTGCGGGTGATATTTTTCCGCTCAAAGCCTTGATTTTTTTGTCAGAATACAGTATAATAGAAGCATCACCAAGGGCGCGCCGAGGCGTGTCCGCGAAAGGAGTTATCTTATGATCTATTCTCATGAAGTCGAGACCATGTGCCCGATCGCACAGGGTGTCGCGCACGGCGCTGCTCCGATCCCGGAGGAAGCAAAGTGGGTCAAGGCAAAGGAAATTTCCGATATTTCCGGCTTTACACACGGTGTGGGCTGGTGTGCCCCGCAGCAGGGTACCTGCAAGCTGACCCTCAATGTCAAGGAGGGCATCATCCAGGAGTGTCTCGTCGAGACCATCGGCTGTTCCGGCATGACGCATTCCGCAGCAATGGCTTCCGAGATCCTTCCCGGCAGAACCATCCTTGAGGCGCTGAACACCGACCTCGTCTGCGATGCAATCAACACCGCAATGCGTGAACTGTTCCTCCAGATCGTCTACGGCAGATCACAGTCTGCATTCTCTGAGGGCGGTCTTGTTGTCGGCGCAGGTCTTGAGGACCTCGGCAAGGGTCTCCGCTCCCAGGTCGGCACCATGTACGGCACGCTGGCAAAGGGTCCGCGTTACCTCGAGATGACCGACGGCTATGTCACCGGTCTCGCTCTGAACGAGTATGATGAGATCATCGGCTACAAGTTTGTCAACTTCGGCAAGATGATGGACTTCATCAAGGCGGGCGACGACGCAAACACCGCATTCGAGAAGGCGCAGGGACAGTACGGCAGAGTCGCCGATGCTGTCAAGATCGTCGATCCGAGAAAGGAATAAGGAGGTAACGACATGGCTCTGTTTGAATCTTACGAGAGACGCGAGAAGCAGATCCTCGCTGTCCTGAAGGAATACGGCATTGATTCCATCGAGGCTTGCGCAGATGTCTGCAAGGAGAAGGGTCTCGATATCTACAAGCTCGTTGAGGGCATCCAGCCCATCTGCTTCGAGAACGCAAAGTGGGCATACACCGTCGGCTGTGCCATCGCAATCAAGAAGGGCTGCACCCGTGCGGCAGACGCTGCTGCTGCAATCGGTGAGGGTCTCCAGGCATTCTGCATCCCGGGCTCTGTTGCTGACCAGAGAAAGGTCGGTCTGGGTCACGGCAACCTCGGCAAGATGCTGCTTGAGGAGGAGACCGAGTGCTTCGCATTCCTCGCAGGTCACGAGTCCTTCGCGGCTGCTGAGGGTGCAATCGGCATCGCAGAGAAGGCAAACAAGGTCCGCAAGAAGCCGCTCAGAGTCATCCTGAACGGTCTTGGCAAGGA
>JAEEGL012532072.1_pt1 | contig 15746 bp, 14 predicted proteins | sample 9134231 | NCBI WGS metagenome assembly JAEEGL01 (sample SAMN16246548, study PRJNA631951) | gut metagenome | biome: gut microbiome; feature: rumen; material: fiber-attached | host: Bos | place: Iran: Karaj | collected 2018-10
GTCAAGGTTGCCGGATGGCTACAAGTGCATTCGATTTTTCAGACCGCTTCGGCGGTCTTATTGTCGTGCCTACATTTTCTTCCGTGAAAACTATGTGAAACTGTCATCTTACCCCTTGACTTTTATTTGCAGGTCTCATAAGGTTATCTTTAATTCATACTGTTTTGGTAGTCTTATCGTGTACATTATACCATGTAAACGCATATATTGTCAATAGGCTTACTCTATATTCGGTTTATTGCTTTTATTTATATCAGCGGAATACAACGGGCTGATACCGTTCCTCCATTCGCGCAACACTCTGACAAAGTGCGTGTATTTCGGAGAAGAATTCTTTTCCGGGCTTTGTCAGCTTCACACCCCTTGCTGCGCGTTCAAACAGCTGCATGTTTATTTCCCGTTCCAGATCTGCGATTGCATTGGAAACAGACGGCTGCCTGACGCCGACCCGTGCGGCAGCTTTTGTCATGGAACCGGTTTCTGCAACCGCGATTGCATACCGAATCTGTGTAATTGTCATGGTATCCCATTCCTTTCCTGCATGTGCATAAGTGTTTGTTTCAGAATGATGACCGGCTGATTTGCAAAAATCCCCTGCACAGATGCGCAAGGGATTTGGATTTGCAGCAAAATTTCAGAAGGAAGCTCCATCATTCAGTTTTTATTCATAGGCGTCAAAATGCTCCTTTAATGCGTTATATATATCGTCTGCTCCGTCAGCGAGGATGCTGTCCAGCGCAGTTTTATAAATATCGGTATTATACAGCGGCTCAATGTCATAATCCTCGGTATAGCCGAGTCCGACGATTGTGTCTTTCAGCGTCAGCGTGCCCTTCTTGTCAGGATCGGGGCTCGATACGCTGTATCCGCCGTAAACTTCCGTATCAATAAACGCTTCGTCAATATCAATGTACTTCTTGACATCCGCGATCGTCTTATCATGATCCTCCTGCGTCAGATGATATGCTTTCAGGAATGCGCGTTCCAGCGCCGTAAAGGTATTCGGGTTCGTCTTGACTGCTTCGGTGGACGCGACCTGGCGGCAGCACGGCTGATTTTTCAGCGCTTCTTCATGCGCGCAGTAATAGACGACCTTGTAGCCCTGCGATTTCGCAAGCGACGCATACGGCGAATAGACCGATGCCGCGTCAATCGTCTGATTGGAAAGCGCCGCGTAGGCATCCTTCTGGCTGTCAAAGTAGACAATGTTGACCTTGTCCTCGCCCTCGCCGATCTCAATACCGGCATTTTTCAGCAGAATCTGTAGTTCTGCATCCTGAACGGAATTCTTGACTGAAGCAACATTTCTGCCCTTGAGGATCGCAACGCCTTCTTCGTCCTTTTCAGCAAATTCGGACTTGATAACGTAGCCGTGGCCGTTTGTCATCGCTCCGCCGATAATTGTCACATCATGTCCCTGACTCTGGAAGGTCAGCGTCGGGACGGAGCCGATAAACGCAACATCCAGCTTGCCGGATTCCAGACTGTTGACGAGCTCGCCCGCGCTGGAAAACTGCGTCAGCGTAACGTTCAGACCCTCATCGGCAAAATAACCTTCCTCTGCTGCGACAAACGCAAGCAGATGCGCGGTGGAGTTGAGATAACCAAGTTCGAGCTTGTCTTTTTCCGGCTCACCGATTGAAGCAGCGGCGGTATCACTGTCACCCTTGCTTTCATCGGTCGTACTTTCGTCAGATGTACCGGCTGCATCGGAGGTTTCTGCTGCGGAACTTTCCGAAGCAGCATTTTCTGCCGGAGTATTCAGCGCACCGCAGCCTGTCAGGAGCGTAAACGATGCGAGAACTGCAGCAAATTTTATTTTGTTGTTCATTGGAACATTCACCTTTCATGTTTTGTTTTTAGATTGCGGATGATGAAAGGCAACATCGCATTCGCATCCCCGAGGCAAAATCGTATTTGTTTTGCTTCATATGCATCACTCCTTGTTTGGTATGGCTTTATCATAGCATATATATCGGCGTTTGTCCAATACAGAAAACCGATTGTATTTGATAGCCGGAGCTTATAATTGCAGATTCCGCATTGACAAATACAAGTTTGTATGATATAATCATACTGTTTCTATATGAATAATAAAAATGGGAGCCGTATGACGGAAAAACCGGTCAGAACCGAAATGCCAAATGCAATTTGATGAACGCGGCATCGCTGTTTCGGTGAAATCAGCCTGTTCTGTGCCGAATACGCCGTCCCGCGCTGTTATGGCGATCACACATGACCGGAAAAACGCGCTTTGCTCATGGCGCATCAGCCTGTCACATCTGACAACAGAAGATGAAATTGCGCGGTTTGTATCCATTTTGAATGAGATCATTTCGGAGGGTTGAAAATGCTTGATTTGTTTTCGGAACGCCGCGATATTCCGGGCAGCACGGCATTTGTTCCGTCCGTTGTCGGGCTGATGATCGCCGGAGAGGTTGTGAAGGATTTATGCAGGAAATCATAATCAGACAGGCTTTGCTGTCCGATCTGGATGCAGTGACCGCATTGGAACAGCAGTGCTTTCCGGCATCAGAAGCAGCAAGCCGCAACACATTTTCGCAGCGGCTGCACAGTTTTCCGGAATGCTTTTGGATTGCAGAATCCGGCGGACAAATCACTGCCATGATCAACGGCATGACAACAGACCGCCGGGATCTGACGGATGAAATGTACGAAAAAAAAGCACTCTATTCCGCAGACGGCGCATGGCTGATGCTGTTCGGCGTTGCGACGCATCCTGACTATCAGAAAAAAGGGCTTGCTTCCCGATTGATGAATCATGTCATCGAAGAAATGAAACGACAAGAAAAAAGCGGTCTCGTTCTGACCTGCAAGGAAGAACTGCTGCCGTTTTATCAGCGGTTCGGTTTTGTCAGTGAGGGCATATCGGATTCTGTGCATGGCGGTGCGGTCTGGTATCAGATGCGGCTGGATTTTGAGCAGGAGCTGTCCCGCTGCGCCCGTACCGGCGGAGAATGCTCGTTTTATCTCAGCGGCAGACGCTATCTGCTGTACGGCTGGCGGCAGTGTGACGGTGACTATCTCAATGTGTCCGATGAAACCGGTCAGATGATCTGGCAGACGGCAAAAACCGGACAGGCAGCCTGTGATGATTTTATGGCGGTATATCGCTGTCAGGCGCTGTATTGACAAAACTGCCCGGATTCGGTATAATCAAAGCAGTACCCGCACAAATTATATGATCGGAGGAATCGAATATGATTTCCAGAGATGAAGCGTTTACGCTGCTGAAAAAATACAATCAGGACCCGTTCCATATCCAGCACGCACTGACCGTAGAAGCGGTCATGAAGTGGTATGCAAGTGAACTCGGATATGCCGATGAAGCGGAACACTGGGGCATTGTCGGACTGCTGCATGATATTGATTTTGAGCTGTATCCGGAGGAGCATTGTCTCAAAGCACCGGAGCTGCTGAAAGAGGGCGGCGTCAGCGATGACATCATCCATTCTGTCTGCTCACACGGTTACGGTATCACGGTCGGCTGCGGCGTGACGATTGATGTGGAGCCGGTTCACGAAATGGAAAAGGTGCTGTTTGCCGCAGATGAACTGACCGGTCTGATCTGGGCAGCCGCACTGATGCGTCCGTCCAAGAGCACAAAGGATATGGAGCTGAAATCGCTCAAAAAGAAGTATAAGAGCAAAGGCTTTGCCGCCGGATGTTCGCGTGAGGTTATTGAACGCGGTGCAGCACAGCTCGGCTGGGAGCTTGATAAGCTGCTTGAAATGACGCTGAAAGCAATGGCTGCAAGCGAAGATACGATCAATGCGGAGATGGGATAAAATGTATTTTGATGAAATGAACGATTGAATGAAAACAGCGATGCTGTATATATGAATTGCACGCCCGTCAAGGATCTTGACGGGCGTGCTGTGATATATTCGCTTGTTTTGTTGTAATTTGGACAAATTTTGGTCAATGGAGGGCGGCACTGCCGCATATTGCAGATTTCCGCAGCATAGTGTTTAGGGATCAAATCAAAAAGGAGGGCGACCGGATGAAACAGCAATCTGTACTGCGCGGTTCGGTCTGGCTGATCGGCTCGGCGCTGCTGGCGAAGCTGCTCGGGGCAGTGTTCCGCATTCCTCTGACAGCACTGCTCGGCGGCACCGGAATGGGGTATTTCTCCTGTGCCTACGGGCTGTTTCTGCCGGTATTTGCGCTGTCTGTTACCGGCATGAATATCGCTGTCTCTGCCGTGACGGCGCAGTCTCTCGCAAAGCATGATTCGGGTGCTGCCGACCGCACGCGCCGGATTGCATTCCGGATGTTCGGGATTGGCGGCGCTGTTTGCGCAATCCTGCTGTTTTTCGCAGCGGAACCGCTCTGCTGCGGCTTTCTGCACAATCCGCGCGCAGCACTGGCAGTCCGGATGTTTGCGCCTGCGGTATGGTTCTGCTGCCTGAATGCGGTTCTGCGCGGCATACATGAAGGCAGCCGGAGCATGATTCCGACCGCAGTTTCGCAGGTGACGGAGGGCATCGGCAGGGTGATTTTCGGACTGCTGCTTTGCAGTCTGGTACTGCAAAAGGGGCATCTGCTCCTGCCGTATCTGCCGGCGGGAACGACGGTTCCGGAGGCTGCTGCTGCGGCAGCGATTCTCGGCGTGACGCTTTCGACAGCGGTCGGGCTGCTGACGCTGCTCTGCTTCCCAAAGCCCTGCCGCAGCGCCGCTGTGCCGGTCTATACGCCGCACAGTGACCGTTCCCTGCGGCGTGCGCTGCTGCGGATTCTGCTGCCCGTTGCAGCGGCATCGCTCGTGACAAATCTGACGACATTGATTGATCTTGCGACCGGCATGCGCCTGCTGGAGCGTGTGATACTGGAACATCCGGCGCGCTTCGGACTGTCCGGTGCGGTAACGGCAGCACAGGCGGCGGAATACGCAAATTTCCGGTTCGGCGCATTTTCCGGTATGGCGATGACCGTATTCAATCTGGTGCCTGCTGTGACGAATATGCTCGGAAAAGGCGTATTTCCGTCTTTTGCCGCCAGCTATGTGCAGCACCGTACCGATGAAACTGCTTTGCAGGCGGCGCGTGTCATGCAGCGAACGGCGTTTCTGGCGATTCCGGCGGGCTGCGGGATGACAGTGCTCAGTCATCCGCTGCTGCTATGCCTGTTCCCGACAAGGCAGCAGGAGACTGCCTGCGCTGCCGCACCGTTGATGATTCTCGGGATTGCTGTGATTTTTGCGGCACTCAGTTATCCGCTGTTCAGCATGCTGCAAGCGTCCGGTCATGCTGGGGATACGGTCTCGGTGATGCTCTGCGGCGCAGCAGTCAAGCTGCTGTGCAATCTGCTGCTGATTCCGCGCTTTGCACTTGCGGGAACGGCGATTTCAACTGCTGCCTGTTATGCAGCGATTCTGATTCTGGCAATGAGGCGCCTGCGGCTGCGAGCGGGTATCCGGCTGCATCTTTTGCGTCTGACCGGCGGGATGCTGTTCGGCGGCATACTCTGTGCCGCTGCGGCATATGCGGTATACGGGCGTCTGCTGTGCTGTGTTTCGCAGAGAATTGCGCTGCTTTGTGCGGTTGCGGCAGGCGGGATTGTGTATCTGCTGACGCTGCTGCTGCTTCGTCCGTCACCCGAACAGAAAAAAGCCGCGAAACCGTTTTCACGCGGCTTCGCGGCTTTCGATTCAGTTCAAAATCAGGAATGCCCGCCTGGGATCAATAATCGGAAGGTGCATTCGGATTCTTGGTGATCTGGCGCCATGTGACGCTTTCATTGCCGGTGACAACCTTCTCAACGTAGTAGGTGAGAATGAGCTGTGCATCGGTAACTTCGGTCTCGCCGTCGCCGTTGACATCGCCGATTGCGAGCTGTGCAGCGGTCAGCGGGGAAGGATTGCCCGCCATGGTCTCGGTGTAGTGCGTCAGGACGATCTGTGCGTCATCCGAGGAGATGTCGCCGTTCTGGTTGACATCGCCGAAGAGACCGCCGACCTTGACCGTGGACTTGTACTCCTGACCGTTATTGGTTGCGGTAATGGTTGCAGTACCCTTGCCGACCGTCTTGACAAAGCCGTTCTGATCAACGGTTGCGACGGAGGTATCAGAGGATTTCCACTCAACACTGCCTGCTGCATTGAAGAGCGTGAGGTTTACGGTCTGACCTGCGTCTGTCAGATTGACAGCGGAGCGGTTCAGCGCGGTCTTATTGTCGGTCAGGACTGTGACAGAGCCGTCATAGAAGCTGACGTTCAGCTTTTCGCCGTCGAGGTCAACGATCTTGAGCGGAGAGGTGTCATCATTGTAGAACTTGATGTCATAGACATCGCCGTCCTTGGCATCGGTCGGGATGATGATGTTCAGCATCGTCAGGATATCGCCGTCTTCTGCCTTGGAATTCTCGGTATTTGCGAAGGTGTAGGTTGCCGGTCTGGACTCGGTCTTGGTCTGCGGCGTGCCCAGATATGCGCGCTTATCCTTGGAATTTGCATATCTGTCGAGTGTCAGCTTGGTATCGAAATTGAAGAAGACCTGAACGCCTGCCGTACCGGTATCGCCGAAGATATAGACCGGAACGGAAACAGTCTCGCCCGGCTTGCCGCAGACATCGCCGATGATGTAGTAATGACCTGCGCCGTCGATCTTGTAGGTATCAGTCCACTGATCCGCCTTGACGGTATCCTCGACTCTGACAGTCAGCGGAACGGACTTGAACTCAAGCGCGCTCTCGGATTCCGCGCCGCTGCACGAGGACTGGCTGTACTTCGGGGTGCCTGCATCCACGCTTCTTGCATTGAGGTACTTATCCTTGCGGACATCGAACTGATAGGTACCTGCCGGCGTGCCCTTCGGAATGACGAGATTTGCCTTTGCAAATGCATTGGTGTATGCCCATGCGCAGGAGGTGTCCCATGCGGTCGTATCAGCCTGAACGGCTGCATCGGCATTCTGCTCCGGATTCTGGGAGAAGAGCCAGCTGATGTTCATATCCTTGCAGTTGAAAGACTGTGCGACAGAACCTGCGGCATCGCCCTTGTTTGCGCTGTCAAAGCAGAACGGAGCGGAGAGTGCGCCGTCATTGAGATAGAAGCCGTAGTTGCCGAATTTGCCTTCCTTATCGACCTGACCGTCATTGACCTGGAGCTTCAGGTTGATGCCGTTGACGCCCGGATTCTCCGGAATGAAGATATCAACCGGAATCGTAAAGTCTCCGGCAGCGATCTGTTCGGCAGAGATTTTGACTTCATTTTTACCGTCGGAACGGAGATCAAAGGTCAGAATCTTGTTTTCGGCTGCGGATGCCTGCATTGCGGCGGTTCCGAGCATTGCGGTGGCTGTCAGGCAGAATGCGGTGACAGCAGACATGAGTTTCTTGGTACGCATAACACTAATCCTTTCTGTTGTTTGATTGGGATGCGCTGATATCTGAAGCCGCAGATTCCTCTGCGGAATCATTCATGGTTTCGTGGGCAAGACCGTAGGTCAGCGTCAGGAGACTGTCTGCGAGGTGCACGTTTTCGACGAGAATCGAAGGATCCTCAAAATGGAGATCGCCGTGGCTGAAATTCCAGAAGGCACGGACGCCGAGCGAGACAAGCTGCTGCGCGAGCGCCGGTGCGGCATTTTCCGGTACGCAGAGAATCGCCAGCTCCGGATGCTCCTGATGACAGAAGCCTGAGAGCGTATTCGCGTGGTGTACCGGCATGCCCCCGATATCCTTTCCGGCGACAAATGGGTTGGAATCAAACAGCCCGATCAGCTCACAGCCGCATTCCGGAAAGCTGACATGACTTGCAATGGCTCTGCCGAGATTGCCCAGCCCGATCAGAATGGTGCGCCGGTGTGCCGAAATGCCGAGAATCTGTCCGATCTCATCCCGCAGTGCGCGGACATTGTAGCCGTAGCCCTGCTGTCCGAAGCCGCCGAAGCAGTTGAGGTCCTGCCGGATCTGCGAGGCGGTCATGCCCATCTGACGGGAAAGCTCTTTGGACGAGATCCGGACGGTTCCCTGCTCTGCCAGCTCACCGAGAAAGCGGTGATAGCGCGGCAGTCTGCGGATGACCGAGGGGGAGATCTCCTGCTTTGACATGTTCCGCCGCCTCCTTACTGCAATTTTGCAGCAAGGCGGTTACCGATCTCCTCGAGGAACTGTCTGGAGCTGACCTTCTGCTTGTTCTCCAGCGTGGAGAGCAGATAGAGGTCACCGGTCATGATGCCGTCTTCAATGGTCTGAATGGTTGCTGCTTCGAGCTGATCTGCAAAATTGCAGAGTGCCGGAATATTGTCCAGCTCGCCGCGCTTGCGGAGTGCGCCGCTCCATGCAAAGATCGTCGCAACGGAGTTTGTCGAGGTCTCTTCACCTTTAAGGTGCTTGTAATAGTGGCGCTGCACGGTGCCGTGTGCCGCCTCAAACTCATAGACGCCGGTCGGGGAAACGAGCACGGAGGTCATCATAGCGAGCGAACCGTAGGCGGTGGAGACCATATCGGACATGACATCACCGTCATAGTTCTTGCATGCCCAGATGTAGCCGCCGTTCGAGCGGATGACGCGCGCGACGGCATCGTCGATCAGTGTATAGAAGTATTCAATGCCGGCAGCCTCAAACTTCGCCTTATAATCATTTTCGTAGATTTCGCTGAAAATATCCTTAAATCTGTGATCGTACTGCTTGGAAATGGTATCCTTCGTTGCAAACCAGAGATCCTGCTTGCGGTCGAGCGCATAATTGAAGCAGGAGCGTGCAAAGCCTGCAATCGAGTTATCGCGGTTATGGAGACCCTGAATGATGCCGTCATCGGTGAATTCGTGAATGAGCTGACGGGTTTCATTGCCGTTTTTGTCCGTCCAGACGAGTTCTGCCTTGCCGCCGCCCTTGACCTGCATTTCGGTGTTCTTGTAAACATCACCGTATGCATGACGGGCAATCGTAATGGGCTTTGTCCATGTCGGGATATAGGGGGTAATGCCCTTGACGAGAATCGGAGTACGGAAGACGGTGCCGTCGAGGATCGCACGGATCGTGCCGTTCGGGGATTTCCACATCTCCGAGAGGTTGTATTCCTCGACACGCGCAGCGTTCGGCGTGATGGTTGCGCACTTGACCGCGACGCCGTATTTCAGCGTTGCATTTGCGCTGTCAACCGTGATCTGATCCTTGGTTTCTTCACGCTTTTTCAGTCCGAGATCATAGTATTCGGTTTTGAGATCAACATACGGGCAGATGAGGATATCCTTGATCCACTGCCAGAGGATGCGTGTCATTTCGTCGCCGTCCATTTCGACGAGCGGCGTAGTCATTTTGATCTTGTCCATTGGTATCATTCCTTTCGGGAGATTAGTTTCATCAGGCAGAGCGCCGTATCAGCGGATCTACTATAAAATAGCCGAGCACAGTCACCAGAACCCCGAGGAAGATGCCGATTGCATTACAGGCATCCTTCGGCATCTTCGGTGCAATTTTTGCAAGCAGCTTCGGTGTCAGCCAGCAGACGGCGACCGCCGTGAACAGAACGGCTAGTTCCTCCGGTCTCCAGTTCTTTCGGGTAGAATTGCGAATCCGGAGGAATGCTTCTGTAATCATTTCAGCGCTTCGCGTGTATAGTCAAGCAGACCGCCGGCGAGCATGATATCCTTGGTTCTGCCGGTCAGCTCACAGAGAACCGGAATTTCTGCGCCGTTTGTCTTGTTGACGATAGTGAGCTCGGTCTTGCCCTCCTCGACAGCCTTGCGGACTCCTGCGAGGACAAGCTGATCGCCCTGTGCGATTTTATCATAATCTGCCTCATTGACGAAGGTCAGCGGCAGAATGCCTGCATTGATGAGGTTTGCGCGGTGAATACGTGCGAAGGACTTGACGAGCACAGCCTTGACGCCGAGATAGAGCGGCGCGAGCGCAGCGTGCTCACGGGACGAGCCCTGACCGTAGTTTGCACCGCCGACGATGATGCTCTGACCGAGTGCCTTTGCGCGCTTCGGGAATTCCTCGTCGCAGACTGCAAAGCAGTGCTCGGAAATCTTCGGAATATTGGAGCGCAGCGGCAAAATCTTTGCACCTGCGGGCATGATGTGGTCGGTCGTAATATTGTCGCCGACTTTGAGGGAGACCGGTGCGTCGATTGTCTCGAGCAGCGGATGGGTCTCCGGATACGGCTTGATGTTCGGTCCGAGCTTGATCTCGACGGATTCCATATCCTTCTCGTCTGCCGGCAGCGTGACCATATTGTCATTGACCGTGAAAACATCCGGCAGCTTGAATTCCGGCATATCGCCGAGCGTGCGCGGATCGGTCAGATAGCCGGTCAGTGCGGAAGCGGCAGCGGTCTCCGGAGAGACGAGGTAAATCTGACCGTCCTTTGTACCGGAGCGGCCTTCAAAGTTACGGTTGAAGGTTCTGAGGGAGATACCTGCGGAATTCGGGGACTGACCCATGCCGATGCACGGACCGCAGGCGGATTCAAGGATTCTTGCACCCGCGTCGATCATATCGCCGAGTGCGCCGTTCGCTGCGATCATATTGAGCACCTGCTTGGAGCCCGGTGCGATCGAGAGCGAAACATCCGGATGAACGGTCTTGCCCTTGAGAATGTGAGCGACCTTCATCATATCGAGCAGCGAGGAATTCGTGCAGGAGCCGATGCAGACCTGATCAATTTTCAGCTTGCCGATCTCTGCCATGGACTTGACATTGTCGGGGGAGTGCGGACATGCAGCCAGCGGCTCGAGCTCCGAGAGGTTGATTTCGATGACCTCATCGTAGACGGCATCTGCGTCTGCTGCGAGCGGTGTCCAGACATCCTCGCGCTGCTGCGCTTTGAGGAATGCCTTTGTCATTTCATCGGACGGGAAGATCGAGGATGTTGCGCCGAGCTCCGCGCCCATGTTCGTGATCGTTGCGCGCTCCGGAACGGTCAGCGTTTTGACGCCTTCGCCGGTGTACTCAATAACCTTGCCGACGCCGCCCTTGACGGTCATGCGGCGGAGCACCTCGAGGATCACATCCTTTGCAGCGACCCACGGGCTGAGCTTGCCGGAGAGCTTGACATTGACGACCTTCGGGCAAGTAATATAGTATGCACCGCCGCCCATTGCAACAGCGACATCCAGACCGCCTGCGCCGATTGCGAGCATACCGAGACCGCCGCCGGTCGGGGTATGGGAATCGGAGCCGATCAGGGTCTTGCCCGGAATGCCGAAGCGTTCCAGATGCACCTGATGACAGATGCCGTTGCCCGGACGGGAGAAGAACAGACCGTGCTTCTTGGCGCAGCTTCCGATGAAGCGGTGATCGTCTGCGTTTTCAAAGCCGTTCTGGAGGGTATTGTGGTCAATATAAGCGACAGAGCGCTCCGTGCGGACGCGCGGCACGCCCATTGCCTCGAATTCGAGATAAGCCATGGTGCCGGTTGCATCCTGCGTCAGCGTCTGGTCGATGCGGATGCCGATTTCGGTACCGCGGATCAGTTCACCCTCTACGAGATGTGCAGAGAGGATTTTTTCCGTCATTGTGAGTCCCATTTTGGATTCCTGCCTTTCATGCATAAATATACTCTTATATTTTACACCCAAAGGGGGCAGTTTGTCAAGTGATTATTCTGAAATACGCCGTTGCCGGAAGATATTTCATGCGCCGTGCCGGAAAAAATCCGCAGATACAAAGAAAACGCTGCGCGGACCGGAATCTGCATTTTTCCGTATATGAAAAATCCAGAAAACGCTTGACAAACACGGATGCGTCGGGTATAATGAAACTAATCATGCGGCGTATCCCGGTGCAGACAAGCATCGCACATACCCTCAGCCGCCGCGGCTGCCTTGTCTGCAAAAGACAGGGCTTTTTTTCTGCCGCGGAAAAAGGAGGATGTGTATGAAGCTCACCTATGACATTGCGGACAAGCCGCAGGGCGGAAAGCTCGTTGTGTTCGCGCTCCAGCAGATGCTGGCGATCCTTGCGGCGACGATTGCCGTGCCGATGATTATCGGAAACGGTCTGACGCCTGCTGCGGCGATGTTCGGTGCCGGTGTCGGCACGATTGTCTATCTGCTGTTCACGCAGCGGAAAAGTCCGGTCTTTCTCGGCTCCTCGTTTGCGTTTCTCGGTTCTATGGCAGCCGCATTTGCAGGCGGCGTTTCGATGCAGCTCGGCATGCTCGGTCTGCTGCTCGGCGCAGTGCTTGCAGGGCTTGTATACGTCCTGATTGCGCTGATTATCAAGGCTGTGGGCGTCGGCTGGCTCAATCGTCTGATGCCGCCCGTTGTGATCGGTCCGACGGTTGCGATCATCGGGCTGTCGCTTGCCGGAAATGCGGTCGGTGATTTACAGAAGGGCGATGTCAGCATCCTCAGTGATACGGGCGAAAGCGTAGCGGCAGCCTCGCCGTATGCAGCAATCATCTGCGGACTGATCACGCTTGCGACGGTCATGCTCTGCTCGACTTACGGCAAAAAGATGATGAAGCTGATCCCGTTCATTCTCGGTATTCTCGCGGGTTATCTTGCTGCGGCGATCCTGACGGCAATCGGATATTCCGCAGGCATTGACGCACTGAAAATCGTCGATTTCAGCGTATTTTCAAATTACATGCTTGCAGACGGCGCCGTGACGGTCAATACATTTTTCAGCCTGCCGCACCTGACCTTTGCGGAAGCGCTGCGCGGCACCGGTGAATTTTCCGCATCCTATTTTGCAACGATCTTCGCGGCGTATGTTCCGGTCGCATTCGTGGTGTTTGCGGAGCATGTCGCCGATCATAAGAACCTGTCCTCGATCATCGGCAGAGACCTGCTCGAAACGCCGGGCCTGACGCGGACGCTGCTCGGCGACGGCATCGGCTCTATGGCGGGTGCATTCTTCGGCGGCTGCCCGAATACGACCTACGGTGAATCCATTGCCTGCGTGGCGATCACCGGCAATGCTTCCACGCTGACGATTTTCGCGGCGGCAATCGGCTGCATCCTGTTCTCGTTTATTACGCCGCTGGTTGCGTTTGTCGATTCGATTCCGGCATGTGTCATGGGCGGTGTCTGCATCGCGCTGTACGGCTTTATCGCAGTCTCCGGTCTGAAGATGCTGCAAGGTGTTGATCTCGGCAATAACCGCAATCTGTTTACGGCATCCGTGATTCTGATTGCGGGCATCGGCGGACTGAGCCTGCATTTCGGTTCGGTGACAATCACCGAAATTGCGACGGCACTGATTCTCGGCATCCTGACAAACCGGATGCTCTCCAAAGCGAAGGAGGAAGCCCCTGCGGAACCGGTCAAGGCGGCTGCTGCGGTGAAATCCGCTCCGGCACAGAAGCAGCAACACAACAATCACCATAAGAAGAAAAAGAAGAAGTAAACAGGGTATGTTTTGTGCGGCGATTTTGACATTCATCTGCGTGACCGGTGATTTTGACTTGGCAATCCCGCCGCTACGGTTCATAACAGTATCAAACCGGTTATATTATATTTCATAAACTGAAAGGAAGATTCGATTATGGCAACTACAGTAATTCTCGATCATCCGCTGATTCAGCACAAGATTTCTCTGCTGCGCGATGAGCACACCGGCACCCGCGATTTCCGTATTCTCGTCAGTGAAATTGCGATGCTCATGGGGTATGAGGCGATGCGCGATCTGCCGACGGAGCTTGTCGAGGTCAAGACGCCGATCACAATGGCACAGGTACCGATGCTCTCCGGCAAAAAGCTGGCGATTGTTCCGATTCTGCGCGCCGGTCTCGGCATGGTGGACGGCATCCTGAATCTGGTGCCGTCGGCGAAGGTCGGACACATCGGTCTCTACCGCGATGAGGTCACGCACGAGCCGCATGAGTATTTCTGCAAGCTGCCCAAGGGGATCGAAGACCGCCTTGTGATTCTGCCGGACCCAATGCTTGCGACCGGCGGCTCGGCGATTCAGGCGGTGCAGTTCATCAAGGACAAGGGCTGCAATCATATCAAATTCATGTGCATCATTGCAGCGCCGGAGGGACTGAAAGCCTTGCAGAAAGCGCATCCGGATATTGACATTTACTGCGGCTGTCTCGATGAGCATCTCAATGAAGATGCGTATATTGTTCCGGGTCTCGGCGATGCCGGCGACCGCATCTTCGGCACGAAATAAAGGCATACAGAAAGCCGCCCGATCAGCATACAGTGCTGATTGAGCGGCTTTTTCGATTCAGGGATTCTGCCTTCTGTCAGTCTCCGCGGACAAAGATCTCGTCGCAGCCTTCGCCGTCACTAAAGAGGAATGTGACAGTATACCAGCCGTAGTCCGTGTCGCCGATATGGAAGCAGGAGCCTTCCATATCCTCGATCACCGGATTGCTGGAATACATTTCTTTTGCGTAGCTTACCGCCTTTTCACGGAGCCTTTCCGATACGGAAAGATCGGTGATATCCGCATAAGAGATGGTGAAACACTGTACCGTTCCGTCTGCATCCAGTGAAACGAATGCGGAATCGAAGATATCCTCATTATAACTGCGTGTGATATGGACATTGCAGGGGATGAAAATCTGGCTCGGCGTTGCTTCCAGTATGGATTCGGAACGCTCGGTAAAGGTTTCGCGCTCCGGCACGATGGTATCCAGCAGGCGGTCGGCGATGCTGCGCAGCTCATCTGCGGTGCGCATTTCGGCGCCGTAAGCTTCTCTGCAATGCAGAAGCCTGCCGCCGTCCAGTTCCATGATGTAGTCATCAGAGGGCGTACTGCCGCTTGGCGGCGGCAGCGTTTCGGCTGTTTCGCCGTTCGGAGCGGTCGTCTTGAGCGATTCGTCATCAGTGACGGTCGTATACGCATCCGGATTCGGATCCATGTGCCAGCTTGTCTGTTCGTTCGAATCATAGGAGCGCAGTCTTCCGAACTGATCGAACAGCAGGCGGTCCTTCTGCGGGTTGTAATATGCATAGAATGTTTGCTGCGGCGGTTCACCGTCGAATGCGATATTATCATACTCGCCGGAAACGACATACGGTTCATCTGCGGGCGCAAATGCACCCGTATCAATGCCGAATGCAGAGAGATCGGGCAGCGTGATATCCGCCTGCGTAACGGTCTGTGCAGTGATCGGTGCATCGGTTTCTGCACCGGTTGTTTCCACGGTCTGCTCGGTGAGATTTCCGGCGGGATCGGTCTGCTGTGCGGCTGCACATCCGGTCAGCAGGAGCGCGGCGGTGAGAAGCGTGATAGATCTGTACTTCATTAGTATGCATCCTTTCTGCGAAAATCGCCTTTGTTATGCCTAGTATAGCGCATATCGGGAGGAAATGCAAGCGGTGTATCGGATTGTAAATGCCGTGTTGCCGGACTGTAATCGGACGGCAACAGCTGCCGTATGCGATGTAATCAAACTGCCAAAGATGGATTATTCCCTGCCGGCTTGACATTGCAGGAAAAATGCGATATACTATAATAATTGATCGAAACTGAAATGCGGGATGCCGAGGCACCTGTTTCCGCATTCATACCGAGTTCACAAAATGTTCATAGTTTGTTCATGGACAAAATGCGGGAAATATGTTATAATAAATAGACCGTTTACGCGGATTCGGGAGTATGCCTGCCGTTGCAGGAGGTTTTCACCTTCCCCCACCTGCGTTTACCGGATTAACATTTCAGAAAGAGGTGAAATTTCATGCTGCGTAAGGAAGAAAAGACGGAGGTCATCCTTGCGAACGCTACCCACGAGGGCGATACCGGTTCTCCTGAGGTGCAGATCGCAATTCTGACCCGCCGCATCAACGACCTGAATGCTCATCTGAAGGAGCATA
>JAEEGL015699000.1_pt1 | contig 15746 bp, 13 predicted proteins | sample 9134231 | NCBI WGS metagenome assembly JAEEGL01 (sample SAMN16246548, study PRJNA631951) | gut metagenome | biome: gut microbiome; feature: rumen; material: fiber-attached | host: Bos | place: Iran: Karaj | collected 2018-10
AAGATTAGATGCGCAGGATAAATGTCGATATGCAAGGAAGAAAGCCGCCGCTGGGCTGGCGCCCAGCAAGGTTTTCTGACGCAGCAGATCGGCATTTAGACAAGCAGATGACTTCAAGATTTAGTTGGGACATCAATATTACCGCGACGCCTATCAGCGCTACCGCAGCCCGATCATCGTCAGGGGGCGGTTTGTCAACGGCGCACCGCACGGCGTGTGCATCCGCACAGACACGCCGACGCATACGACAGAGCGCTGTACTTACGAATACGGCAGGGTCGTCAGCGCGGAGCCGGCGGAATCGGAAAGCCCGCTTTCGGATCCGCAGTGACGGGCACGGATTCTGCATCCGACCAACCGCTCCGCGTCAAAGCAAAAGTCATTCTGAAAGAGGAGGTTGGACATGAAGCACAAACGCATGCTTTCCGTATTGCTGGCGCTGTGTACGGTCTGCTGCACGGCACAGGCGCCCCGGCGCGCTGTCATCATGCAGGCTGCGGCGGAGACGGAGGAACCGCTCATCAATACCGTGGAGCAGGACGGACTGACCTATGAGCTCTATGCCGACCATGCGGTGCTGAATTCCTGCGGCAGGGACGCCGGTCCGGTCGTTGTGATTCCGGAAACGGTCGAAGGACTCCCCGTGACCGCGATCGACTGCCGGGCATTTTCCGGACGGGAGAATGTGTACCGCATCACGGTTCCCGATACCGTCACCAGCATCGGCGAAAAAGCATTCTGCGCCTGCTCCGCACTCGAGGAGGTCATTCTGCCGAAAGCACTGACCGAGCTGAACGCGGAAATGTTTACGGAGTCATTGTGGTATGAAAAGCAGCTGGAGGAAAACGGTTTTTTCATTGCCAATGATATCGTGCTCTGTGCCGAGCCTGATCTCACGACCGCAGTGATCCCGGCGGGCACGGAAAGACTTGGAATCGCAGCCTTCAACGACTGTTCAAATCTGACCGGGATCGAGCTGCCGGACAGCCTGACCGAGATCGGTGCGTTTGCGTTCAACAAATGCCGCAGCCTGACAGAAGTCAGAATTCCGGCAGGCTGTGTGAACATCGGGCAGGGCGCATTCTACGGCTGCACTGCGCTGACCGCTGTCAATATCCCTGCGGGCACGGCTGAAATTGCCCCCGGCACGTTCTATGACTGTGAGTCGCTTGCCGGGATCAGCATTCCCGACAGCGTGACGGAAATCGGCGATTTCGCATTCACCCTATGCAGCAAGCTGCCCGCTGTCGTGATTCCGGAGAATTGTCTCAGCATCGGCGAGAGCGCGTTTTCCGAATGCAGCATGCTCGCCTCTGCCAATCTGCCGGACGGAATCCAAACGGTACCGGAGCATCTTTTTGAATCCTGCGCGCTGACATCGTGCAATATCCCGGACAGCGTGACCGAGCTCGGCGCGGGATGCTTTGCCGGCTGCGATTTTTCCGCCGTTGTGCTGCCGGAGGGCGTGACCGCGATCGGCGCAAATGCGTTCGCGCACTGCGACAGTCTTGCGCAGATCATTATTCCTTCCGCGGTGACAGCCATCGGTGAATATGCGTTCCGCGGCACAAAGCTTAAGTCGATTGCTTTGCCTGCCGGGCTGACTGAGATCGCAGAGGGCACGTTTCATTTCTGCTCTGATCTGACCGGGGTGACGGTACCGGACAGCGTGGAACGGATCGGCGAAATGGCATTCGACGGCTGCCTAACGCTCACTGCGGTGAAGCTCCCTGACAGCGTGACGGAGATCGGACGATCTGCGTTCGGAGACTGCATTGCGCTCACCGAGATCACGCTGCCGGATTCGGTGAACACGATCGGCGAAGGTGCTTTCTGCGGCTGCTCTTCTTTGAAATCCGTGAAGCTGTCTGCGCATCTGACCGAAATTCCAAAAACGGCATTTTTGCACTGCGAAGCGCTGGAATCCGTTGACATTCCCGACAGCGTGACTAAGATCGGGCAGGAGGCATTCTCCGACTGCCGTGCGCTCAGCAGCGTCCGACTGCCGGAGAATCTCCGTGAGATTCCGTTCCGTGCATTTTATAAGTGCGGCGGGCTGGAGGAGATTCGTTTTCCGCAGGCGCTGGAGCAGATCGGAGAAGCCGCGTTTCAGGAGGCGGGTCTGACTGCCGCGGAAATCCCGGATGCTGTCAGACTGATCGGGGAATCCGCGTTCTGTGACTGCAGCGATCTTGCTGCGGTTTCCTTCCCGGCAGGTGCGGAGGTCGGACCGTTCGCATTTCTCGGGACCGCATGGCTTCAGGCGCTGCGCGCGGAAAACCCGCTTGTCGTGGTGAACGGTCTGTTGCTCGACGGCCGCACGGCTGCCGGAGATATCGTCATTCCGGAGGGCGTCACGAAGATCTGCGACTATGCGTTTTACGACAATGATGCGATCACCTCGGTCGTGATCCCGGACACCGCAGAAGAGATCGGGAGCAGCGCCTTTCATTTCTGCTCCGCGATGACCTCGGTCGACACCGGAAACGGCGTGAAGCGGATCGGTGAATTCTGCTTCGGCGGCTGCGAAAGCCTGACGGATATCAAATTCGGCAGCAGCCTGGAAACGATCGAAAAGCACGCATTTTACGAGCTCGCCGCGCTGACGGAGCTGCATTTCCCGGACAGCCTGAAACAGATCGGAGAGGAAGCCTTCATGGAGTGCACCGGTCTGACGCAGCTCGTTTTCCCGGACAGCCTCGCTGTCATTGACAAATGGGCGTTCGGTCTGTGCACGGGCATCACGGAGATCGACCTCGGAAACGGCGTTGCGGAGATCGGCGCGTGCGCGTTCCGGCGCACACAGGTCACCTCTGTCACGATCCCGGAAAGCGTCACGCATATTTTCCCGTATGCGTTTGTGGAATGCGATCAGCTCGGGGAGGCAGCGATCCTGAATCCGGGCTGCGTGATCGAGAGCGATCTGATGCCCCCGACCTTCCCCTGCGAGACGATCAAAGGCTATGACGGCTCCTCCGCGGAGGAATATGCGGCGCTGCGCGGCAAGACCTTTGTGTCGCTCGGTCCTCCGCCGGAGCCGCAGGCGGGCGATCTGAACACCGACGGCAGAATTACGGTCGCAGATGCCGTTTTGATGATGCGCTTTCTCACGGAGGACAGTGACCTTGCGGAGGCGCAGATCAGCAGCCTTTTCCGCACGGGCGCCGATCTCGACGGTGACGGTCAGATCACGCTGCTCGATGCAGCCGCTTTGCTGCGCAGGCTCGGAGCAGGATAAACAATACGCGGCAGAGGCGGTCATCCGCCGACACTGAAACCGAGATCAGAAGGGAGATGTGTCCCATGCTCGACAAACTGATCAGCAGCTTTGACACCGAGCATCACGTATGGACCGAGGAGGTCGCGCAGGATGTGGAGGATGAACACGATCTTGTCATTTCCGGCTTCCGGAAAGACAGCGCCTTCCGCGGCTATATCTGGATTTCCGAAACCTCCGGCGTGTATATGGAAAGCACGTCCTGCACCCACGGTCTGACCGACGGCAAGCGGGGCATTGTCAGCGGCGTGCGGTTTCACAGCTATCACGGTGAGCCCGCGGAATCCGCATCCCGTGCAGGATGCAAACCGTCTCTCGGGACAGACCGCCGTTTTTCCGGCACAGAAAAGAGCAGCACAGGCATGGCGTCTGTGCTGCTTTTGCATCATAGGAAAGTGCGGTCTGTATGGATATTGATGTACCAACTAAATCTTGAAGAATAGATGCGCAGGATAAATGTCGATATGCAAGGAAGAAAGCCGCCGCTGGGCTGGCGCCCAGCAAGGTTTTCTGACGCAGCAGATCGGCATTTAGACAAGCAGATGACTTCAAGATTTAGTTGGGACATCAATAAAATGCATCCGGTACAGCAAAGGGAAGGGCGTGTCCGCTTCACCGCCACGCTTCGTCCTGCATCACAGACGGCTGCAATCTCCCGCAGCCGTTTTTTTGCGTTCTACAGCTTTACGGTAAATCCGATCACGCCGTCCGCAGCCTTCACAGCGCTGACGGTTCCCCTGTGCCGCTCGGCGATCGCCTGTGCGATCGAAAGCCCGATCCCGAAGCCGGAACCGGCTGTTCTGGCGGTATCCTCGCGGTAAAAGCGGTCAAAGAGGCGGTCCAGCTGAATGCTGTCCACATGCCTGCAGGTGTTCGTCACCGACAGAACAGGACGCTTTTTCATCACAAGCGATGTATGGATCGTCCCGCCGTCGTCGCAGTATTTCACGGCGTTGTCCAGCAGGATCGCTGTCAGCCGCCGCAGCTCTGCCTCATCGCCGCGGTACCGGATATCCGGTGTGATCTCGGCGGTCATTTTCTTTCCGCACATGCCCGCAAGCTCGGTAAACTCGGAAACGGTATCGCCGACAGCCGCAGAGAGGTCAAATTCGGCAAACGGACCGCCTTCCTTTTCCTCGTCCATGCGGGAGAGCGTGACAAGCCGGTTGACGAGCTTGCTCATGCACGCGCCCTCGGTGCGGATATCATCCAGCCATTCGTTCTGACCGAGCTCGGATTCTGCGATATCGACATTCGTCAGGATCAGCGTCAGCGGGGTTTTGAGCTCGTGGTTTGCATCCGTAATAAACTGCTTCTGCTTCCGGTAGCTCTCCTCTGCCGGACGCAGCGCGAACCGCGACAGCAATACGATCAGCGCCAGGACCGCAAGGCTGCCGATCCCGAAAATGCGGACCGTTCCGAGCATGAAATCCCTTGCAATGGCGCGGTGATTCTGCCCGCTGATAAAAACGATCTGCTGCAGCCCGTCAGCCTCGTAAGCCTTATAGCGGAAATCGCCGTACCAGCCGCGTTCCCTGCCCTTTGCGAGCACCGCAGCGGCACTTTGCGCCGCCTCCTCCGCGGAAACATCCGAAACATAAGTGATATCGCAGCTCTGCACTGTGCCGTCCGCACTGCATGTGACCGTGTAGAAACGGGTCGTGAACGGTGTTTCGCTGTTGATGAAATCCGGAAGCGGGATGACCGACGCGGGCGCCGACGATTTCGGTCCCGGGATTTTGCTGCCGTTTTCCGAGATCAGATCGGCTAACACATCGAGCCGGCGATTCTGTCGAACCGTATTCGTCAGAAAAATCGCAGCCGCCATCACCAGAAACACCGTCAGAAAGGAGATCGTGCAGATCAGGATAAACCGTCTTCGCAGGCTCCGGATCATGTCTGTGCCTCCAGAATATACCCGGCACTCCGGACAAAGCGGATCTCCGCCTTAGCGCCGACGGCATGCAGCTTTTTCCGCAGATTGGAGATATGCACCCAGACAACGCTGGTATCGACATCGGCGTCCCAGCCCCAGATCTGCGACATCAGCCGATCGGTCGTGATGATCGTGCCGGGGCGCTCCATCAGCATTTGCTCGATCTGAAACTCCTTTGCACTCAGGGGCTGCACCGCCTCTCCGCAGGACAGCTCAAAGGTCGAACGGTTGAGCTGAATGCCGAAGCACTCCAGCAGATCGGGCGTATAGGTTTCCTTGCGCCGGAGCATCGCCCGCACCCGGGCAAGCAGCTCCTGCGTGGAAAACGGCTTGGGCAGATAATCGTCCGCACCGGCATCCAGCCCCTCGACGCGCTGATAGACCTCTGTCCGCGCGGAAAGAAACATTGCGGGCGTGTTGATGCCGGCGCTGCGCAGCTGCCGCAGCACATCCACTCCGTTCATCTCCGGCATCATGATATCCGGTGCTGTCCGGCTTCAGCATCCGCACGGAAATGTCCGTCGGCGGCGCGGCACTGGCACTGGCTTTCTCGATCGTGACCGGCACTGTGTTCGGCTTCTATCCGGCATGGAAGGCATCAAGGCTCGTTCCGGTCGATGCACTTTCCGGCGAATAAAAAGGAGAACAGTTATGAAAAGACTTCTGACTGCTGCGATGGCAGCGGCTTTGCTCGCATCCCTGACCGCATGCGGGAGCGCCGCAAATGCGGCAAATTCAAATGTGATTTACGGGCAGATCGATTCTGTATCCGGCAACGATCTCGTGCTTCTGCTGGCGGAATACAACGAAAACGCAGACAGCGGCGATGCGGATGCCGCAGCAGATTCTGATTCGGAGAAACGCTCCGGCGAGACCAAACGTGAAAGACCGGAGAACTTCGATCCGTCAGATATGCCCGAGGGCTTTGACTTCTCCAACATGCCGGAGGGCTTTGAAAAGCCGGCAGACGGCAATTTTCCGGGGGGCTTTGAACCGTCGAAATCCGGCGGCAGCCGTTCCGTTTCCGTCGGAAACAGCCGTTATACGCTGACCGGCGAACAGGAGGAGCTGCGCGTTCCCGTCGGGACGACCGTCACGACCGCACTGGGCGTCGAAACGGATTTTGAAGTGCTGAGCGCCGGCGATATGATCAGATGCAGCGTTGAGAAAGACAGCGACGGCAATGATGTCATCACTGCGATCTGGATTCTGGAGGAGTGAGTGATCTCTATGGCAGCAGAACAGGTGATTTCCATGAAGCAGGTCTGCAAAAGCTACCGGATGGGTGCAGAAACGCTGAATGTCCTCAGGAACATTGATTTTTCGGTCAACAAGGGCGAGTTCACGGCGATCCTCGGACCGTCCGGCTCGGGCAAATCCACACTGATGAATATGATCGGCTGCATGGACACGATGGACAGCGGCACTTACGAGCTGAACGGCATTCCGATCCACAATGCGAAGGAAAAGGAGCTGACCAAAATCCGCAATCAGGAAATCGGCTTCATTTTCCAGAACTACCATCTGATTCCGACCTACACGGTGATGCAGAACATCATCATGCCGCTGCTGATGCGCGGTGAGGACCGGAAAACCGCCGAAAGGGAATGCGGGGAGGTCATTGCAATGCTCGGGCTCTCGGAGCGTCTGCGGCACAAGCCCTCGGAGCTCTCCGGCGGACAGCGGCAGAGAGTCGCCATTGCACGCGCACTGTGCAGCAAGCCCTCGCTGCTCCTCGCCGACGAACCGACCGGTGCACTCGATCAGAACAGCGGCACAGAGGTTCTCAGGCTGTTTACCAAGCTGCATGAAATGGGCAATACCATCGTCATGATCACGCATGATATGAATGTCGCGAAGTGGGCGCAGAGAACCGTGCACATCGTGGACGGGGAAATGTTTGAGGAAGCATGAATCACAGAAAAAAGCCGCCGCCTGCATTGTGCAGACGGCGGTCAATCAATATTCAGGGAAAAGGTAGGAGGGAGCAGTGAGGAGTTGTTCCGTCCGGTTTGCTTCCTATGCTCAGACTGATGCGCACCGGGGTTTGGGGTATTGCGCCGTGATCAATCATCACGCAGCGATACAGCAGCTCCCGGCTCGCAGATACTTGTCTTTATCGACAGGCTGAACCGGCGGCGGAAGGGCGCATACGCTCATCCGTCCAGATCCTCAAAAGCCTCCAGTCCCCGCTTGGCTTCGGGCATGGCATCGCCGTGCCGCACAAATTGTATCGCTGCAAACGCAGACAAAACGAACACACCGCAGTACGGAAACAGCGTCATATAATTGACATGCTCCAGCAGAGCGCCCGCAAGGATCGGCGTCACGATCTGCGCCGTCATGCTGAACGCATAATAATAGCCGGTGAAGCGTCCGACCTCGGAGCCCTTGCACATTTCCAGCACCATCGGCAGCGAATTGACATTGATAAACGCCCATGCAGCGCCCACCAGAAAGAACAGAATATAGAGAATCCGGTGAAATTCCTGAAACACACAGGTATAGGCGAATACGCTGAAGAAGCTGCCGGACAGCAGCAGAATCCCGACCAGAATCGTTTTCCTGCGCCCGATCCTGCTGGCGAGCACGCCGCTCGGAATGAAGCACAGGATCGCTCCGGCGGTTGCGATCGTCAGGCAGAGGGACGCATCGCCGAGCCCCATTTTCCACATGGCATCTGCATAGGTCGTGAACCATGTTTCCATCGCGTTATAGCCCATAAACCAGAACGCGACGGAAATCAGCAGAAAGATCAGGCTTCTCTTCACATCCTTCGGGAGCTGTTCATTCCGCTCCTCCGCCTCCGCGGCAGGGTCATCCTCCGCGTGCGCCCTTTCCCATGCGAGCATTTCCGCATTCCAGCGCACCTCATCGACACAGAACATCACCACGATCAGCGACACGATCATGATGCCTGCCATCACCAGAAACAGCGGCAGATAATCGACATGCTCCGCATCCTGCGTTCCGGAGGACGGATACATGATCTTCGCTGCGATCAGATAGATGATGCCGCCGAGCGCGCCCATCAGATTGATGACCGCATTCGCCCGGCTGCGGAGCGGCTTCGGCGTCACATCCGGCATCAGCGCGACTGCCGGGCTCCGGTAGGTGCCCATCGCAACGAGAATGCAGCCGAGCACACAGACAAACACGATCTCGAACGCCGTTTTCGGTTCGGCAAAATAGGCGTTGTCCAGAAACGGGATCAGCAGCATCAGAAACACCGCCGAGACCGTTCCGCACAGAATAAACGGCTTGCGCTTTCCCATTTTCGCGCGGCAGCGGTCCGAAAGCCCGCCGAACAGCGGCAGCAGAAACAGCGCCAGAACATTGTCGGCAGCCATGATCAGCCCGGAAATGCTCTTATCCATACGGAAGGTTTTTGTCAGGATCAGCGGAATGACATTGTTATACATCTGCCAGAATGCAAGGATCGCAAGAAATGCAAATCCCACACGGATCGTCTGCGAAAGGTTCAGCTTCAGTTTCCTGTCCATAGCCCCGGTCTCCTTTGCACTTCATTCCCCCCCCGGTCTCCGGGCGGCGGTCAGCAGCTCTGCTGTACGCTCATTATAACATGTCATGCGCAAAAAAGCAAGGCATTTTGTCAGCATCATATTATTTGAGAAAAAGAGCCCGTCTGATATTCAATCAGACAGGCTCACAGCTTGTCGAAAAAGTATATTTAATGTGCCTGCGGCACATTTTGCGGGGACTCTGTCCCCGCGCCCCTGCCAAAGGGGTACTACCCCTTTGGAATCCCATTATATGTGATTTTTACGCTGATACGCCATTTTTATTATAATGGGATTCGTAAGGGACGCAGTCCCTTACGCGGGAGTTTGAGGGCGGAGCCCTCAATATCAATCCGTCGGAGACACTTTATCTACAGACTGAGAGCCCGTCTGATATTCAATCAGACAGGCTCATCGTATTTATGACAGACGGTCAGCGCGCTCAAAATCCCTGATAGGAGAACCGGAACGGTGTGGATTCCTCCGTTTCCCAGTCATACCGCCGGACAGAGAGCGTCTTGCATTCGCGGTCGATCGCCTCGTAATCGGTGTCCCACAGCGGAGAGAAGGTGTCATCATCCGATGTGTACTCAGGCGTATCGTACAGCTGGGTATAGCAGGATGTGATGACAAACTCATTCCTGTCAAAGCCGGTGTTTTCCCGCTGCGCATCGTTCATCATGAAATATGCGAGACTGCTGCCGTTCAGCGCATAGGTCGGGTCGATGTGATAGTTTTCCCCGTTGATCCGGACATAGGACCATTCGTGATCGCCGCCCATCATCACGGTCGCATCGACGCCCGCCTGCATCAGCAGATAGGAATACGCCACGGACAGCTCACAGCAGATTCCGGATGCCTCGTTGAACACATGACAGGCAGTCAGCTTGCGCAGGTTCTGAATATCCGTCTGCATCATGTTATATGCTTCGTAATCATAGGAGTACTGCTCGGCGAAATACTGATACAGCGCATAGGCTTTTTCAAAATCGGAGTCGGTCTGCTTTACGGTCTCATTCAGGATGCTCTCCACCTGATCGGCGAATGTTCTGACAGTCTCCTGAAATTCCTCCTGCGGCACAGCATAGGCAAAATAACCGATACCTTCCTTGACCGGGTGGTCAGGGTCCTCGGGCGTGGTGATCAGGTCATCCACGACAGGAAAGCACAGATGCGGAAACTGACCTTTGCCCGGCGATTTTTCGTGAATCGCCGGGCATTTTTCAGCTTCATGTGTGAACAGCTGATAGCAATGCTTCATGGCTTCTTTGCTTGACTTTTCCTGTCGGCTGTGGTACAATGATAAGGAGGTGAAAAATGAGGTGTCTGAAAAAGCTGATCGTGCTGACTGTGACCTGTATCCTTTTGTTCAGCCTGCCGATTCATGTGAGTGCAGCTGTTGAACCGGGCACTGATGACCCGAATGCAACAGGGTTGATCACATCATACAGCTTTAGCTGCACAGCCGGAAACAAAAGAGTACTGATCATCGCTCTGCAAGCCGCTATCTCATGCACCGCACTATGTACAATCACAGACGATGATACACACAACCCTTTGTGCATTGTGCCGATTTTGCGGGGCGCGTGCAAAAAAAGGGCATCTTCCTGACATTGTATATATAGAGGGGCGGAAAACAGAATGCGCACGGATAGATAAGGAAGTAAATAATATGAGATGCTTCAAAGGAAACCGGCTGGTTCTTCCCCAGTTCGCAGAGCATCACAAACTACTCCAACGTGGTTTGGGTGCCTGCCGGTTGATGCTTGAAGTAATCAGTGAAATGGTGATGCCTATGACTGTGTATCTTGATGCCACTGAACAAATGAAAAAGGACTAAATCACGTTTGGAAAAAAAGATGACTTGAAAGGAAAAATCACTATGAAAAACAAACTGAAAAACACCATTCTCGCCGTTGCTGCTTCTGCAATGTGCACCTTCACCGGTATTGGGGGACTCACAACAAGTGCTGATGTACTGGGTGATGCTCCGGCAGCCGATTCTTTCGTTCAGAGCGGAGATATCATTCAAACATATAACCATTCATATTCCTGGTCCAGTGTCCACAGTGTCACTACTCTTTCCGAAGGGTTTAGTATCAATACCGGAAGAACAATCACGATCATCTTCTCGAATTGTTCGAGTGGTGCAGCAGTTCTGAAGCTTTACAAGTACGGAAACGCCACAGAAATCCACACAATTCTATTGCCTAGTACATATGTTCCGGATCAGTCCGCCAGCATTTTTCTTTCCGGTGGATCATACTACTTCACTGTAGTGCCTCAGACAGGCTATTACAGCACATCTGGCAGTGTCTATGTGAAAAATGTCGATGGAGTTACTCAAACATCATAATTGCACACACACAAGCAGTGCTGTCGCTTAGCCGACAGCACTGCCCTGATTTTTTCAGAAAGGCGTGATGGATATGTCAGCCGATCTTCGGTTTCTGATCAAATACTGGTCAAAGCACAGGCGCGAAATGCTTTCGGTGATTGCGTCGGCGATTCTTCTGGTTCTGACGGTCACGGTCTCGGGGTTTCTGGAGCGAACGGAGCTCCGGCGCGAGCTGCATTCCTATTATGACGCCGACGGCGCGTTCGATGCGGAATACAAAAACGTCGATGCCGATACGGTCAGCCTGATCGAACAATCGGGAGCCGTCGAGGCGGTCGGGAAAACCGACTGCATCGGGCACATGCAGCAGGGCGATTTCTCGGCAACGGCGGGCAGCTTCCGGGATGCGTCCGCTGAGCAGCTCGCGCATTATCCTCTCGCAGAGGGCAGACTGCCGCAGACAAAGGGCGAAGCCGCTGTCACGAGGGATGTTCTGCAGATCGTCGCCCCGCTGGCAAAAGTCGGCGATGAGATCGAGCTTCCGATCATCGCGCTGAATGAAACCGAGCCCCGGACACTTCGTGTGCAGCTGGTCGGCATCTTTGCCGAATTCGGCAGAGATACCTTTGAAAGCCCGGTGTACGGCACGGAGTTCTGTGACCCGCGCATCATTCTCTCCGCGGAGGAAACCGATGCCTTCCCCGAACGCTATACCAATCTGATGTTTCAGTTCTTCCGCGGCGAACAGATGGCGCTCGCAGAGAACGAAAATCTGTTTGCGGAAGAATCCGATCTGCTGTATCAATGCTTCAAGCGCGAATACGACCGGGTCGGCACCGGCAGAGCACCCGGCATCCAGCTCACGGCAATGGCAAAGGGCGGTCAGACGATCGACACCGCGCCGAAGCTGAAAATGGTCCGGATGATCACGGTGTTCAGCGTGATCGTTTCCGCGATCTCCATGCTCTCCGCTCTGACGGTCGTGCTCCGGAGCCGCCTGCGCTCCTTTCAGCTGATGCGCTGCATCGGCTATTCCAAAATGCGGCTCGCCCGGCTGCTTCTGATAGAAATGGCTGTGTTCTTTGTGGTCTCCGCGGCGATCGGTGCGGCGTCCGGCATTCTGCTCTATGAGGGCATTCTTTTCGCACAGGGCAGATGGTTTGCCCTGCCCGCATACAAGGGCTACATCACGGAATGGGTCGTCGCACAGCGGACGCTCCCGCCGCTGCAGTTTGCGCTGACCGCAGAATTCCTGACGTATATCGCCGCATATGCTGTCATTCTCGCGGCGCTGCTCTTCCGGCTGAAAACCGCCGAAAGCCCGGTCAGGCACAGCAGACACCGCGTGATCCGCTCCGTTTACGGCGGCATTGACCGCGTGCTCTCGCAGAAGGGCATCATGGCGCTGCAGGTGATCTCGCTGTCCGCTGTCACTGTGGTCGGTGTTGCGGGGTATCTCTACTGCACACCGGTCGGGAAGGGCGAAAGCGTCGTCGCGCAGACCACCATGCAGACCGCGCGGAAAGGAACCTACGAGGTGCTGGACGGGCTCAATCTGAAAGCAGAGCAGTTCGATGCGCTGATCGAGGCGCGGAATCCGTTCGCTGCCGCAAAATATCTCACGCCTGCCGGAGACAGCGGCATTTCCCAGACAGATCTGGACGCCATGCAGCAGACCGGCATTCAGCGGGCACTGTGCTGGAGTGACCAGTCTGACCTTGTGCTGGAGCTGAACGGACAGGCAAATGAAACCGTCCTTGCAAATGCGGTCTCCGACGACGACTGTATCCGGCTCGGTGCACAACCGCAGACGCTCGCCGCACTCCCCTGCATTCTCGTGAACGATGCGATGCTGGATGAATTCGCGTCGGTGAGCGGCAGCAGCATCCGATCGGGCGGCGCAGTCTGGGTCTCCGTCTACGGCGACGGCAGTGAATTTGCCGCGGACGAAACCTTCCGGGTGCATTCCTTCCGCGCAGACAGCACCGGCTGTCAGACGGCAGACAGCGTGACCGCAGAATTACAGGTGGCACAGTGCGTCAGACTGAGCAGCACGGAAATCGAAGAGAACAGCATTCTGCGCCATGTCGTCAACGATCTGCGGAATTATCCCGGTTTCCTCCTGCTGGACGGGAAATATGCAGCACAGCTCGGTCTGTTCGGCGATTCCTACAACAAGGCGCTCGTCGACGGCAATGCGGATGAGAATGTCATCCGGGCAGCGGCGGCGTGCATCCGGGCTGAGAGCGGTACGGTGCAGTGCACGACGGTGTTCGGGATGAAACGGCAGGCGGTGTTCCGCTTCGTGTTCGATTATCTCAGCATCATTCTCCTGATTGTGCTGCTGTTTGCGGTATTTCTGATCGGCTTCGGCAATGTGCTGCGGCTCTCCCTGCGCATGAGATCGCAGTCGTTTGCGGTCATGCGCTGTGTCGGGCTGCAAAAGCGCAGACTGACGCGCGCTGTTCTGCGCAGCAATCTGAAAATCCCGGTCATCAGCACGCTGGTCAGCGGCATTGCGGTGTTTGTCTGCCGGATGATCCTGAAATCAAAATACGAAATGTACTGTGCGCTGGTGACACAGCGCGATCAGCTTTACAGCAGCAATGCCTCCGGCGAAGAGGTCAGCGCCATTGCGGCGCAGCTTCGCGTGCTGCGGAACCGGTTTCTGCTCGGGGAAGAAATGTGGGTGCCGGACTGGCGTCAGGTGTTTATCCTGCTCTGTTTCCTGATTGCAGTGTTCAGTATTCTCACGGTCTTTCTGATTCTGAAAACACAGTATGTCCGCAATCTCAAGGATACCTTATCCGAAATGAACAGGGAGTGATCACATGGATGCGATTCTGCGAACAGTCAATCTCACAAAAACATACCGCTCCGGCGGTGTTGAGGTCCATGCACTGCGCGGCGTCGATGCCGAATTTGAACGGGGAAAGCTCACGGCGGTCATCGGCGCCTCGGGCAGCGGAAAATCGACCTTGCTGCATCTGCTCGGCGGCATTGACAGCGAAGCGGAGGGAAACGTGCTGCTCGAAAACGACGATCTTCTGCAGATGAATGACAGCAGGCTGGCAAAAATGCGTTCGGCGAAGATCGGGTTTGTGTTTCAGTTTTTCCATCTGATTCCGGAGCTGACCGCGAGGGAGAATATTCTGTTTCCGTTTCTGGTTCGGGGTGGAAAGCAGGAGGCGGCGCCGGTTGCGGAACTGTCGCAGAGGCTCGGCATCGAAGACAGACTGGAGCACTATCCCTCCATGCTCTCGGGCGGTCAGCAGCAGCGTGTCGCGATCGCCCGTGCGCTGGTCAACGACCCGGACATTCTGCTCTGCGATGAGCCGACCGGCAATCTGGATTCGCAGGCGGCGAAAGAGGTCATGGCGCTGCTGTCCGATCTGAGCCGCGAGGACGCAAAGACCGTCATCATCGTGACGCATGATATGGGAATCGCGCAGCAGTGCGGGCGCGTGATCGAAATTGCAGACGGCAGGATCGTCGGCAGCTGACGGGCATCCATACCCCGACCCTGACAAACAATGTCACGGGCTCGGGGTTTTGCTTTGCATCCCGGGCAGTGCGGCTCCTTTTTGTCGCCCGTTTCGCGCATTCTCCCATTGCTTTTTCTGGGAAAATATGCTATAATGAAACCGGACGTGCCGGTTGCTGCGCGGCGCGCGGAAAAATATGCAGCAGAAAGGACCAAAGAGCATGAAACAACGATGGAAGAGGACCGCGGCTGTCATCCTGTCCGCGGCGACGCTGCTCGGCGGGGCACTGCCCGTGCTGCCGGAGGGCGTCAGGCTGTTCGTACCGCCGCTCACGGCAGGTGCTGCCGACCTGCCGAGTTCCGGCACGCTGGGAGGCGGTCTCACATGGACGCTGAGCGAAAGCGGGTATCTAACGATCAGCGGCAGCGGTGATATGCCGGATTTTACCGAGGAAGCGAGCCCGTTTTACGGTGCCGCCGGCGTGAGCGTGTTGGAAATCGGGGAGGGCGTGACGAGCATCGGCAGCTTTGCGTTTCAAGGCTGCGAGAATATGGAGTCCGTTACGCTCCCGACAACCCTGACCGCCATCGGGGACGGCGCATTTCAGGATTGCTCGCTGCTGTACGATGTCTGTTTACCGGAGGGCGTGACCCGAATCGGGGACGAGGCATTTGCGTACTGCAGCCAGCTGCATACCCTCAACATTCCGGAAAACGTGACCGAGATCGCGGAGAGAACATTTTTATGGTGCACCAGTCTGGAAAACGTCAACATGCCGGACGGCGTGACCAGAATCGGTAATCATGCATTTGCATGCTGCACCGCCCTGTGTTCGGTATATATCCCGGAGTCTGTGGGGGAGATCTGCGACGGTGCATTTGAAAACTGCACCGCGCTGCAGTCGGTGGATCTTCCGGACAGTGTGACCGAGATCGCGAACGTAACATTTCGTGGCTGCAGCAGTCTTGAAGACGTCGACATGCCGAACGGCGTGACCAGAATCGGCGAATACGCATTTGCAGACTGCACCAGTCTGGAACACCTCGAGATTCCGGGCAGTGTGAAAACAATCGGCGATCATGCATTTGCAGACTGCACCGCGCTGTCTGCGGCAGTGATCTCGGCGGGTATCGAAGAAATACCATCAGCCCTATTCGACGGATGCACGAGCCTGCAGTCTGTCACGCTG
>JAEEGL015928442.1_pt1 | contig 15746 bp, 12 predicted proteins | sample 9134231 | NCBI WGS metagenome assembly JAEEGL01 (sample SAMN16246548, study PRJNA631951) | gut metagenome | biome: gut microbiome; feature: rumen; material: fiber-attached | host: Bos | place: Iran: Karaj | collected 2018-10
AACAGGTGGTCAACTCTTGGAACATCGGTTCCATGGGGCGCGGTGGCTTGTTCGATCAATATCTGTCGCAACACGGTTTTATAGTAGTTTGTGTTGATGGCAGAGGAACGGGCGGCCGTGGAGCTGAATTTGAGAAATGCACTTATCTGAAAATTGGCGAACTTGAGGCCATTGACCAGGTAGAGACGGCTTTGTATCTTGCTTCTCTTCCATATATTGATGCTGAACGTATTGGCATATGGGGGTGGAGTTACGGCGGATTTAATACGTTGATGAGCATGAGCGAGGGCAGACCTGTGTTCCGTGCCGGTGTGGCTGTCGCACCTCCCACCGACTGGCGTTTTTATGACAGTATCTACACCGAGCGATACATGCGTACGCCACAAGAGAACCCCGAAGGATATGACACCAATCCCATACAACGTGCAGAGAAACTTCACGGTGCTTTGCTTATTTGTCACGGATTGGCTGACGATAATGTGCATCCGCAAAACACATTCGAGTATTCAGATGCATTAGTACAAGCTGACAAAGACTTCAAAGAGATTATCTATACCAATAAGAACCATAGTATATATGGCGGCAACACACGTACCCATTTGTTGCGTCAAATATCCAGTTTCTTCTTTGAGCAGTTAAAATAAACGAAATAAAAACTATGACAAAAACAAAAATCTTGATTGGGCTGTTGACTTTATGCACATTGCCCGTCAATCTAAGAGCCGCTGACGTGAAGATTGTTATCACCAATACTGAACGACAGCAGCGTCAAGAGTTGGCAGAAGTAGATGCGGCTGACCTCTACGAGCATTTGGGGGTGAGTTATGGCACTCCTGTCATCGTGAAAAACAGCCTCGGCCAGCAAGTGCCTTACCAGTTTACTTACAATGGACTGTTGCTCATCGATGCTTCCGTGCGCCCCTGTGGAGAGGCTGTCTATACAGTTTCGACAGGGCAACCTGAAGCGTTTAAGACATATGTCACTGGTAAACAATATCCTGAGCGCGTCGATGACATTGCGTGGGAGAACGACCGAACAGCATACCGTCTTTACGGTCCTGCACTCCAACGCTCTGGCGAACGGGCTTTCGGCATTGACGTGTGGGTGAAGAATACACCTGATTTGGAAGTGGAAAAACGTTACAAGACAGAGCTCTCGAATCATGCCAAAATACAACAATTTTTACAGGAAGGCAAGACTGACGAAGCCAAGGCGATTGAAATTGCTACGACCTATCATTTCGACCATGGTTATGGTCTTGATTGCTATAAGGTGGGACCCTCACTCGGTTGTGGTGCGCCGGCGTTGATGCAAGATGGTCAACTGATTTTGCCATATTGCTACAAGGATTATCGGATTCTTGACAACGGTCCGTTGCGATTTACCGTCGAATTGACCTACAATCCCGTTGAACTCAACGGAGATAAGAATGTGGTCGAGCACCGAATTCTCAGTCTTGACAAAGGCTCCAACTTCAATAAAATGGCCGTGTGGTATGAGGGTCTCTCACAGTCCGTAGATGTGGCTACTGGTGTTGTTGTCCATGAAGAGGATACGCAGAGTATAGCGATTGGGCGCGATTATGTGGCTTATGCCGATCCTACTGACAATCCCGCAGCCCAGAATTTCCAGATTTATGTCGCTGCACTCTTCCCGAACGGCATTTCTGAGACGAAGGCATTGTTGAACGGACAACCCGCTAATGGCATCGCTGGTCATGCCATAGGTATCATGAAAGATTATCAACCGGGCGACCGATTCGTCTATTATTTCGGCTCGGCTTGGAGCAAAGGCGATGTCAGGACACTTGATGAGTGGAAAATGCGTATTGAGCATTTTATCCATGCATTGCAAAGTAAAATGGAAGTAAAGATTCAATAATATCACCAACTAACTTTAATCTGTCATTATGAAAAAACTCTTATTAGGCGACGAGGCGATTGCACAGGGCGCTCTTGATGCTGGTTTAAGTGGTGTTTATGCTTATCCCGGAACACCCTCTACCGAAATCACAGAGTATATCCAGTTGTCGAAACTCGCCGCAGAACGGAATGTGCACCGCAGATGGTGTACCAATGAGAAAACGGCCATGGAGGCTGCACTGGGTATGTCGTACATGGGTAAACGTGCTCTCGTATGTATGAAGCACGTGGGATTGAATGTCTGTGCCGACCCCTTTGTCAACTCTGCCATGACAGGAACAAACGGCGGTATCATCGTGCTGGTTGCAGATGACCCGTCTATGCACTCCTCTCAAGATGAGCAGGACAGCAGGTTCTATGGTAAGTTCGCCATGATTCCGACATTCGAGCCAAGTTCTCAACAAGAGGCGTACGACATGATGGAGGTGGCATACGATTATTCTGAACGTATTAAACTGCCTGTTCTAATGCGCGTCACCACTCGTATGGCTCATTCCCGTGCCGTTGTTGAGGTGAAAGAGGAACCCAGACCTCAGAATGATTTGAATTATGATGCAGTGGCTGCCAATTGGGTGCTGTTGCCTGCCAATGCGCGCAGAAGAAATGTGGTGGTGACCGCTCAGCAAAAAGAGTTGGAGCAGGATGCTCTCAAATCACCCTTCAATCGTTTCTATGAAGGCAAAGACCATTCCCTTGGTATCATCGCTTCAGGTATTGCTTTCAACTACCTCTCCGAGTGTTTTCCTGAAGGATGTCCTTATCCCGTATTGAAAGTGAGTCAATACCCCTTGCCGAAAGACATGGTTGTGAAATTGACGGATTTGTGCGATGATATTCTGGTCATTGAAGAGGGGCAACCTTTTATAGAAGATATGCTCCGTGGTGTCGTACCCGGCAAATTCAACGTGAAAGGCCGTCTAAGTGGTGAACTGCCCAGAACTGGTGAGTTAAATCCCGACTGCGTGAAAAAGGCGCTTGGAATGGAAACAGGTGAGAATTATGCCCCGTGTGAGGATGTCGCACCCCGTCCGCCGGCATTGTGTCAGGGTTGTGGCCACCGCGATGTGTATGCTGCACTCAACGAGGTGCTCAAGGAGTATCCCAATGCCCGCGTATTCGGTGATATCGGCTGTTACACCCTCGGATTTCTTCCGCCATATAAGGCTATTCACTCTTGTGTCGATATGGGCGCCAGCATTACGATGGCTAAAGGTGCTGCCGATGCCGGACAGTGGCCTGCTGTTGCTATCATCGGTGACTCTACCTTTACCCATTCTGGTATGACCGGACTGCTTGATGCCATCAATGAGAATGCCAATATTACCGTCATCATCAGCGATAATCTCACTACTGCTATGACTGGTGGACAAGATTCTGCCGGTACCAACAAGTTCGAGGCGATTTGCCGCGGATTGGGACTTGACGAGAACCATCTCAAAGTGGTGGTGCCGCTTCCTAAAAATATGCCTGAAATCACACGGATTATCCGTGAGGAAATCGAGTATAAGGGCACTAGTGTCATCATCCCCAGAAGAGAGTGCATGCAGACATTGCAACGTCATTTGAAACAGAAAAGAGCAAAGGAGGCAAAATCATGAAAACTGATATTATCTTATGCGGAGTGGGAGGACAAGGCATCCTTTCCATCGCCACCATCATAGGTGAAGCCGCCATGAATGAAAACTTATATATCAAACAGGCTGAAGTTCACGGAATGTCACAGCGTGGAGGCGACGTGCAGAGTAATCTGCGCATTTCATCAGAGCCAATTGCCAGTGACTTGATTGCTACAGGACAGGCTGATGTTATTATTTCCATGGAACCCATGGAGGCGCTTAGATATCTGCCCTATTTGAAAAAGGATGGGTGGATTATCACATCAAGTAATCCTTTTGTCAACATCCCCAACTATCCCGACATGGAGGTCATTAACAGCGATTTGAACAAAATCAGCAATGTCATCGCTTTTGATATAGACAAGTTGGCTAAGGACAATGGGGTACCGCGCTCTGCAAACGTCATCCTCCTCGGAGCGGCGCAAAAGGCGTTAGGCATTGAATATGACAAACTCGAAGCCGCCATTCGTCGCGTATTCGCCCGTAAAGGTGACGCTATTGTCGAGGCGAACATCAAGGCGTTGGCCATAGGAAAGGAAGCACAGAAATGAAACCGACACCTATCAACAAACAACTCATTGACGATGCCATACGCGATTATGGAATCCAGGACTTCGCCAAAGCCACTATCCGTGAGGTGAAGTCTATCGCCGCTTTTGCCGAGAAAGAGTCGGGCGTGGAGTTTATCAAGATGGAGATGGGCATACCGGGACTACCTGCAGCTAAAGTGGGTGTAGAGGCTCAGATACAAGCGTTAAGTAATGGTATCGCCAACAGTTATCCTGACATTCAAGGGTATCCCGAACTGAAAAAGCAAGCGTCGCGTTTTGTCAAGGCATTTATCGGTGTAGATATCGCTCCTGAAGGCTGTGTGCCTGTGTGTGGTTCCATGCAGGGCACATTCGCTTCGTTCCTTACCTGTTCGCAGGCTGACAAGAAGAAGGATACCGTGCTCTTCATTGATCCGGGCTTCCCTGTTCAAAAGATGCAATTACAGGTGCAGGGCGTCCGTTATGAGACGTTCGATGTCTATGAGTTCCGTGGCGAAAAACTGGGTCCCAAACTTGAGTCTTATCTTGAGAAAGGGAATATCTGTGCCATCGTCTATAGCAATCCGAACAACCCTGCTTGGATTTGCCTGAGTGAAAGGGAATTGCAAGTCATCGGTGATTTGGCAACGCGTTATGATGCTGTTGTCATGGAAGATTTGGCGTATTTTGCCATGGATTTCCGAAAGGATTTGAGCACGCCTTTCCAACCGCCCTATCAGCCTACTGTGGCTCGCTACACCGACAATTATATCTTGCTCATTAGCGGCTCAAAAGCATTCAGTTATGCTGGAGAGCGTATCGGTGTCACCTGCATAAGCGACAAATTGTTCCACCGTCATTTTGATGATTTGGCTGCGCGCTACGAGGGACTGCCTTTCGGATTGGTCTTTTCCACTCGTATGCTCTATGCATTGTCTTCAGGTACCAGCCACAGTGCGCAATATGCCATGGCTGCCATGCTCAAAGCCGCTGCCGACGGACAGTATGATTTCCGTTCCGAGGTGGCTGAATATGGACGTCGTGCCCACCGTTTGAAGGAGATTTTTTGTCGTCACGGATTCCGTGTTGTATATGACACTGACCTTGGCGAACCCATTGCCGACGGTTTTTATTTCACCATTGGTTATCCTGGCATGACAAGCGGTCAGTTGGCTCATGAACTGATGTATTATGGAGTCAGTGCCATTTGCCTTATTACTACGGGCAGCCATCAGGAAGGGTTGCGGGTTTGTACCTCGTTCATCCGCGACAATCAGTACGAACTACTCGATGAGCGAATGGCGGTGTTTGCTGAAAACAATCCCTTGTAAAAATAACAGAGACGTCAATATGGCGTCTCTGTTTTATTTGGAGGGATGCGGTCAAAACTACCTTCAGTCGAGACAACGATCCAATTCTTTTTCGATACTTTCGCGGTCGAGGTGCTGGCCGATGAACACCAGTTTTTGCATACGGTCACCATACTGTTGGTCCCAATCGCGACGCAACCCGGGTTCACGCATCATCAGTTCGGCCAATTCATCCTCGGGCATTGTGGCGTACCATTGACCAGCGTTGCGAAGTGATACCTGTCGGCCTGCCTGCTCAAAGACATAACATGTGTCGGGCTCTTCGCGAAACCAGCAAATGCCTTTGCAGCGAATCACTCCCTTGGGCCATCTGCGCGCTACGAACTCGTCGAACCATCCAAGGTCAAAAGCCTGTCGACGATAGTATACATATGTGCCGATGCCGTATTCTTCTACTTCGCCGCCATCGTGGTGATGGTGGTGATGGTGATGATGATGCCCTTCATCATGATGATGCTCTTCTTGCTCGTCATCATCTTCATCATGGTCATGATGATGGCCATCTTCGTGGTCATGTTCTTCATCCTCTTCTTCCTCCTCTTCATCATGATGTTTTTCCACCTCTTGTATCCATGCTGCAGAGGTAGCCACTTCATTGAAGTCAAATGCTCCTGTGCCGAGTATGCGGTCGAGATCCACATTGCCATAATCGCAATTAATGATTTCAGCTTTCGGTTGTAGGGCTCGGATGATTTGATGAAGTCGTTCTAATTCCTCTGCACTCACCTCAGAGGCTTTATTCAGTAGGATGATATTGCAAAATTCAATCTGCTGAATGACGAGATTCTCGATGTCGTCTTCCTCTATGTCTTGCTTGAGCAGATTTAGACCGTTGCCGAACTCATCTCTCATACGGAGGGCGTCAACCACTGTGACGACACAGTCAAGGCGGGCTATGCCGTCGCGTATATATTCGGGTCCCATAGTGGGGATGGAACAGATGGTTTGGGCAATGGGGGCGGGCTCACAAATACCGCTGGCTTCAATGACAATATAGTCAAATCGGCGCATACGCATGATATCGCGCAACTGTTCTATCAGGTCCATCTTCAGCGTGCAGCAGATACATCCGTTTTGCAGAGCCACTAACGACTCGTCTTTTTTGCCCACGACACCGCCTTGTTCTATCAGCGTCGCGTCAATGTTCACCTCGCCGATGTCATTGACTATCACAGCGAATTTGATTCCGCGCTCATTTGTCAGAATGCGGTTTACCAATGTCGTCTTTCCGCTGCCCAGATAACCCGTGAGCAGCAATATGGGTATTTCTTGTATTTCCATATCGGTTTTCTCGATTTTTGTTTTGGTGCGCAAAGGTAGGACTTTTTTCTCAAAAACACACTTTTATCTCGAATAAAACCATTACTTTTGCCAAATATTTGACAACTCGTCTTCAATAGGTGAGGAAAGGCAAAACATAAATCGATAATAATATCTTCATGGTTAAATCAGAATCTTATAAGACAACTAATATCCTCTTTATCTGCCTCGGAAATATTTGTCGTTCACCGGCGGCTGAGGAAGTAATGCGCCATTTGATTGATTTGCAAGGGCTTAGCCATTGCTTTTCTGTGGCATCTGCTGCTATTGGCCCTTGGCATGTCGGTGAGTTGCCTGATAGTCGCATGCGTCGTCATGCCGCTCGTCGTGGCTATCAACTCAATAGCCGTGGACAGCAGTTTAATGCCTCTTATTTCAACCGTTTCGACTATATCATTGTTATGGACGAGGAGAATTATCGCGCCGTCACCTCAATGGCGCGTAATGATGAGGAACGCGGCAAAGTGCTCCGCATGAGAGATTATTTCAATACATACAAAGGCCGCCATTCCGTGCCCGATCCTTATTATGGTTCTGATCGTGATTTTGATATTGCTCTCGACCTGATCGAGGACGGCTGCCAACAATTACTTCAATCATTTATCCGGCATAGGAATTGACATTTTGCTATACTTTGGTAGTGTTTATATTACTTAATTTGATAATAATTCTTATTCAGATAATTTTGGAAGGATGTTTTTTTATGACACCCTTCCTTTTTTGTCTATTTTTTTTGCTGAATTGTCGATAATTTCTTATATTTGCAACGTTAATCCTTTTCTCTTGAAGGAAGGTAAACAACAGCATGTCATATCTGTAACTGGAAATCAGTGCAAATGGAATGCTTAAAACTAAATAAAACCCGACTGAAACGTGTCTTCGCATGCCATGATGCGATGACCCTCTATTTTTGTTTCCACTGATTTTATTGTTTATTTTCTACAAGATGCCATGAACAACGAGATGCATTGGTTTCCTATGAGGGTCACTTACCGGCGCGAGTTGAAAGTGAAAGACTATCTCGATACGTGCGACATTGAGTGCTTTGTGCCAATGCAATATCAGTGGAACGGTGATATGGAAGGAAAGAAAAGAGTTCTTCAACCTGCTATCCATAATCTTATCTTTGTTCATTCCACTCAACAACAACTCACCGAACTTAAAATGACGAGGCAGGAACTTTTGCCCATGCGCTATATCATGCTACCCAAACAAAACGGGGAGAAGGAGATCCTGACCGTGCCAGACCGCCAAATGGAGAATTTCATACGCGTGGCTTCCGTTCAGGACGATAGCGTGATGTTTCTCACTTATAGCGACTTCATACGCAAAGAAGGGAGAAAGGTTCGTGTCATCGAGGGAACGTTTGCCGGTGTAGAGGGCGTTGTTAAGAGGATAAAAAACAATAAGCATGTGGTCGTTCAAATTGAAGGACTTGCGGCTGTGGCCATCACTTTTGTACCTCCTGCATTTCTCCAATTTGCCAATGACACCTCGGAAAAATAACTTCAATTTTATTATAATTTTATTCCTGACATCAAACAATCTAATAACATACCACTATGAGTAAGTACACGAAGCATTTAGAGAATCTGCCTTTCGATTTGATGCACATTGCACAGTCGTTTGCCACTGACAACAAGTCGCCGAAGGTGGAACCCGCGCACCTCATGAGGGCACTGCTCCATAAAAAGGCCGGACTGGTCAATTTCATCGAAGATACACTCGATTCTGACTATTACTATATGGTCGATTGGGCTGATGTCAGGATGCGTCAGTGCGACAAATCGCCATACGCAATGAAAGGATTTGACCTCTCACGTGAGTCTGAAGCCGTTGTGGCACAGGCTGTGGAAATCAGTGAGAAATACGGATTACCCGAAATCAATGCCGTTTGTCTGTTGGCTGCATTGGTCACCCCAGGTATCGGGTTCACGTATGAGCAGTTGAAAACCCTCCCATTACAAGCCGACAAGGTGATGAGCACTCTTGGAAGTGCTGTCCCCATGAAGACGGCTTCTACAGAACAGAAATCGGGCGTTGCTGCAGTCGTGGCTGACTCCGATTATTGTGTTCCGATGCTTTCGGCTGTACCACAAACTGATATCACAGGATTTGATAGTGAAATTAGATCCATTGTCGAGGTGCTGGCACGCAAAGACAGGGCAAATGTACTCATTGTAGGTGAGACTGGGGTGGGTAAGACCAGCCTCATCCATGCCATTCTGCAAAGATTATCACGACAGGAAGTGCCAGCCTCACTCAAAGCGTTGCAACCATATGAACTCGATCTCATCGCACTGAGTCAGGGCGTCAGTTACAAGGGTGAGATTGAAGACCGCTTCAAACAGGTCACAGAATCCTTAGCTGCACAAACGCAGCCCCTGCTTGTAGTCGAGAATTTCCATCGTGTAGAAGACAAGCAGTCTGTGCTCAACGGCATTTTGCCGGGATTGAAGAAACTGTTGTCGAAAAACATGCTGCAAGTGTTGCTTACTTCTACCATCGACGGTTATACCAAGGAAATAGAAAAAGACAAGGAATTGACAGCATTCTTTGAGAAAATGACCGTAGAAGAGCCGTCTGAAGAGCAGGCTGTGAATATTCTTGAGAACAGAAAAGGCGCATACGAGGAATTCCACGGACTGCCCATCGCTGACGATGTCCCGGCTGAAATTGTCAGACTCGCTAAGCGATATATGCCCGACAGGCATCTTCCGTCCTCAGCCCTTGATCTGCTCGACAGAGCCATGGCCTCACTCAAAATCGCCAATGAGATGGCTGTACTTGAGAACAATGAGACTGAGAAAAAAGAGCAACTACAAAAAGAGGCGGTGCGCGATGTGGTCTCAAAGATGACAGGCATCCCCATGGGTAATATTCAGTCAGAGGAACGTGAGAAATTATCCAATGCCGCAGATATACTTCACAAAAGGGTGGTTGGTCAAGACCATGCTGTCAAGAGTATCCTTGACGCGATTTATGAGTCAAGGTCGGGGTTGAACAAAAAAGGACAACCTATGGGCTCGTTCTTCTTCCTTGGTCCTACGGGTACGGGTAAAACTGAATTGGCTAAATCTCTTGCCGACTTCCTCTTCAATGACGAGACGGCCATGCTGCGCTTTGATATGTCAGAATACAAGGAGGAACACTCTGTGGCACTGCTTTATGGTGCGCCTCCGGGATATGTAGGATACGAGGAGGGTGGCTTGCTTGTTAATCAGATTCGCCAACATCCTTATTCTGTTGTACTCTTCGATGAGATAGAGAAGGCTCACAAGTCGGTGTTCGATCTCTTCTTGCAAATTCTCGATGAGGGCAAATTGCATGACCGTCTCGGTAGGGTAGGTGATTTCTCCAACTCGCTCATCATCTTTACTTCCAATATAGGTAGCGAATACATCTTTAAGTCGTTTGGCGAAGGGAAGGTTCCAACACATGACCAGTTGCTCGAGGTGATGCAAGGACAATTCCGCCCCGAATTCCTCGCACGTCTCACAGAGATTGTACCGTTCTCGCCAATTACGACGGAAATGATTGACCGTATCTTCGACATCCACATCAAGAACCTGCTCAAAACTCTCAGGGAGCAGAATGTGGAACTGGTCATCGATGAGACGGCACGCAAATATGTAACAAGGGTGGGATTCAATGCGCATTATGGAGCGCGCCCCATTCTCGGCATTATCAGAAAGGAGATACGCCGACCGCTTTCGAAACTCATCATTTCTGGCGACATCACCCCTGGCGACACCGTTACAATGAAATATGACGAGGAGAAAAAAGAAATAGCATGGGAAATTGATACTCCAGATGCTCCTGACACCTCCGAGGTCTCAGATACTCCTGCTGAGAGTTAATCCCCATTCTACCCATATCTCCTTTATTTCCAATAGAACAAATTCTTAATCATTTAATTATCAATAATCATGGCAAAAAAAACAGTTATCTCTAAAGTGCTGGATGCAGAGGCACAGGATGGTATCATTGAGTTCCCGCAAAACAGAACTCTCTATGCTGACCAATTTACTGACGAGGCTCCTAACACAGACGAGGAAAGAGAAGGGTTCAAGCCCAAAAACATGAAAGAAGTGTTCGAACATTATCAGCCTAGCAAGAAAGGTGTGGCTCTAGAGACCGAAGAGGGTGGTGCCGCGTTTGAAGACTTCGACTTCAAGTCTATTAAAGACTTTGAAGATGAACAACTCATCGCACAAAGCGAACTGCTGGGCGAAGAAAAAGCGAAGATTGATGCGTTCAACTCTGTCATCAGACAACTGGAGAAAAACAAAACACTCCGCAACACCTTGAAAGACGAGGCCGCAAGAGGTAACCTGAAAGATGCGCTCAAGGCTCTGCTTGCAGAACTCGAAGATGCTGAGTAAAAGGTCTGTATTGCTCACGATTGGCAAAGGCTATAATAAAGCATCGTTTTTAATTTATTTCTCAACAATTAATTATTAAATTTTTCATCACCGTGGAAGAAATGAAAAAAGAAGAACTTGCAGAGGGTATGCAACTGCAAGAGAGACAAAAGATAGAGGATCCCGCAAAATTGTTACAAGACAGTCTCGGAGGACTCAATAAGTATGGTGGGTTCCAACTCGTAAAAGGCCTTATCAAAGGTGTCGAGAACATGGACCCGAGAAGAAAAGCGGTTAAGAACATTTTCCTTTCTGACTCAGCTTATGCTGACAGTAGGAAAAAACTGAGAAAAGAACTCGAACAGTGGGTGGCTCTACTCGAAGGCGAGGAGAAAGACCCCATGCAGATTATAGAGTCATGTGCGGCCAAAAGAGATAAAGCAGAGGAAAACCTCAAGAACAACCTCTTTAATATACATGAAGAGGTGAAAAAACTCGAGGTGACCTACCGTTCGCTCGACTCTTTCTTTGCCAACGCAGGACAGGGAAAAATCGACTGTATCACTTTGATGAATGTCAACAAAGAGGAACTCTCTGAGCATGATTCGGAAGATACTGTAGCAATTCGCGAGGAACTTGAGCGCTATTATGACCGCCTCAATCTCAAAAACAACTACAGTCTGCTTGTTGTACCCGGCTATCTTGGCGACGCCGTTACAGTGAGAATGTGGTCCGACACCGCTTATCGTAATAAAGTGCTCATGGTCACAGACTTCAAGGACAGTCAGAACTTCAGCATGTTGAAAGATGAACTCGATGATGCTGAACTCCAAGGACAGGACGCTCATCTGGCCAATGTCGTTATGACTTGTAACTACCTGCTCGGACGTAAAAAGTCAGAACTGGCCGATGAGGACGATGACCTCTATATCCCCGGCTCGGCTGCCCTTGCTGGCAGAATGACCAACACCGATGAGATTGTCATCGCCCAAGGAGCTGCTGGTAAGAAATACGGCACACTCAGCAATGTGAAAGGTGCAAGACTTGACCTGAGAAAATCTGAAATAGCCGCACTCATCGACCAGGGCGTCATTCCCATGGTTGAAGAGGACGGACGTACCATGGCTTTCTCAAATCGTTCCCTTTACAACGGTGCAACTCTTGGATTGCAAGAGTATCCTATCGTCCGCGTGTTCGACTGGATTGGAAAGGTGTTCCAGAATTTCTTCAACGATGAGGCCTTCGTCAACTGGAACTCTCAGGTTAAGGCTGAATTGCAACAGGCAGTTCACGATTTCCTCAGCGACTACAAAGGACCGGGCAAACTCATCGAGAACTACAGTCTTAAAGGCATCAATCAGGATCCCAAAACTAAAGACATCAACATTCAGGTAGAACTCAAACCTTTCTTTGCCGCCAAGAACTTCCTCATCGAACTGACAGGTCATAATGGCACGGCTGGTGTTGATTGGGACCAGAGCGTCAAATAATCTTTATCATTTACACCTTATTAATATTATTCATCTTAATTAACCCAACTAATTATGGCAACAAGAACAGCAACCATCAATGCAGATGGCATTAAAGAGCGCGAGGTTTTATACGTTAAGTATGAACTCAACCAGCAGACCGATGTGGAAGGACAGCCCACAGGTACTACTCGTGGCGGTAAAATCACCGTGAAAGTGAAATCTACCGACGATGGCAATACCGATATTCTTGAGTGGATGATTGACACATACATGAGCAAGAGCGGAACTATCTCTTTCCCCAACCGCCAAGGTGGTGAAATGAAGAATCTCCAGTTCAAGGAGGGGTATGTTGTGGAATACGCTGAGACTTACGACTCAACCAATGCTCTGCTTCAATTTGAGGAGTTCACTATTTCTGCTAAAGAAATCCAAGTTGGTAATGCACGTCACAACAACCGTTGGACCATCGACAACTAATCACATCTTTGCTATGCGTGTTGGGGGCATAATCACCCTCAACACGCATACTCTCGTACCTCAAACAGTAGAGTATGCTGCTGTGTCACAGTAGCCTCTTCCACTTTCAAACCTCAAACCTCAAACCTAAATGGCCATACAAGGAAAACTAAAAATCGGTGGCCGCACATATAGTGTGGTAGAGTGCTCTTATGAGTTCAGCCAGGCCATCGACGACACAGGAAAACCCACATCGCGTCCCAAAGGAGGTACCATCACCTTCACAATGCCTTCATCGAGCGACGACGACCTTTTCTTCTACCGTTGGATGTTCAGCAAAACGGAGATTCAGGCTGGACAGTTCCGGTTTGTCGTCTTCTCCAACGAGAACAAGCGTAGTTATAAAACGGTGGACTTCATCAATGCCTATTGTGTAGGATTGAAAGATTATTTCAACGACAACGATAGCCGTTTGATGTACACCACGGTAACCATCAGTGCCCAAATCATTAGAATAGGCTCTCTCGATAGTGCCATTTTCAACAACGAGTGGTCAACTGATTCATAGTCTTACACCCCGTACTTCTTCTTCATCGGTTGTGTATGCTGCTACATAGCAGCAAAACCTTAAACCTCAAACCTCAAATCTCAAACCTCAAACCCTAACAAGCATGTCAATCTCCATCCGCGACATATCCATATCCATCGGTGGCTCCGTTTCTACCAAGTTCGACATCGACTTGGGTGGGGCGAAATACCGGCTGGACAATTTCACGCTCGCACAGCGGCTCATGTCATATAACACCCTCTCATTCTCCATGCATAAAGCCGACCCCGAGGAGGACGTCAGTGACGCGGAGTTCGCGGTCTGCGGACATATTATCGGCAAGGAGATAAACCTGTCGATTATGACCGACAACATCGAGAACCTCTCGTTGCACGGCGATGACAGTAAAACGGCCGACATCGAGTTCAAAGGGGTTATAGTCTCGGCGTCTGGCAGCAGAAGCGGCAGCGAATACGAAATTCGCGTTGAGGCATGCGGATGGGAAGTTTTGCTTGAAGACCATCCTACATGTAAGTCATATGAGCAGATGGCGCTCAATGATATCGTCAATGATGTCATAAGTGATTATTCTGACCACATCGACGCTGAAGTAAACGCACGTTTTACCGAAAACATACCTTATTGCGTGCAATACAACGAGTCGAACCTGCAGTTCCTCATCCGGCTTGCCATCCGTTATGGCGAATGGTTCTATAATGACGGAGTGAAGATGGTTTTCGGACAATTGGTGCCACAGGATAATGTCCGCCTCGCTTATCCCAGTCAGGATATACCTTCTTATAATGTGGACCTTAAAATCGACCATCTTGCCTTTAACCATGTGGCATCGTCATATAACGCTTACGACGCCAATCAGAAGGACGCGCTCGGTGAGATGCAGCGGTCATATAACAAACTGTGCGACGAAGTATTCAACATTTCGCAGGAGTTGTTTACCAAAGCCACTCTGCAAAACCTCCATTCAGGCGGCTTTTCTGATGAAGACGGACGTGAGACCATCCTCAATATCTCCACCAAAACTGAAGGACGTGGTCTAAAGGCAGGAATGCTCACTTATTCGGGCAACACATACTGTTCGAAACTCAAAATAGGCGGGACGCTTGTCATTGAGGATAATTTTATCAGCAATGCCTCATCGAATACCAAAAGCCCCGTCGACCAAGATGAGATTCTTATCACAGGACTGACCCATCATTTCACCGCCGACGAGACATATAGCAACCATTTTGTAGGCATACCTTCTGTGTGTGATTATCCCCCATACCAGAACAGCGATGTCTATCCCGCTGCGCCGTCATGCCGGGCCAAAGTTAAGGATAATGAAGACCCGCAGCACCTCGGGCGCATACGCGTGCAGTTCGATTGGCAGGCCCAGCTGGATGAAGGCATGATGACACCATGGCTTCGCATGGCTCAACCCTATGCCGGAGGAGGGAAGGGCTTCTCGTTCATCCCCGAGATTGACGAGGAGGTGATGATAGACTTTGAGGGAGGCAACGCCGAGAGGCCATATGTCAAAGGCACACTCTACAACGGTGTGGCCGATCCCGACAGTGCGTGGCTGCCCGGTGACAACCAAGTGAAGGCCATACGTACCCGCAACGGACATACCATCGAAATATGGGACAAGGGCGAGGGCGGATATATTCGTATCTATGACAACGAGAAAGAGAACTACATCCTCACGTTCTCGACCGATGAACAACTCATAAAACTCGAATCTACTGGCAACATCGAACTGTATGCCAAAAACGACATTATCCTCGAGGCTGGACATGATATCAAGACCACTGCTGGCAATGATTCCATCCATCATGCCGACAACGATGTGAAAGTCGATGCCGGCAATGACATGGACCTCCACGCCGCACATGACCAGACGCGTTCAGCCGATAACGACATACGCGAACACGCTGGAAACGACCGTTCGGCCAGCATCGACCGTAATGACTCGCTCCATGTCAGCGAGAACCAGCACACAGAGGCTGGCGACAACATGAATGTCAAGGCGAAGAACAAACTCCAAGTTCAAGCCACAGACATTCGCATCGAGGCTCAGAGCAAACTCGAGGCGCAGGCGGCACAAGTCAATCAGAAAGCATCCTCAACCATGGCCCTCAACGCCAA
>JAEEGL016503852.1_pt1 | contig 15746 bp, 20 predicted proteins | sample 9134231 | NCBI WGS metagenome assembly JAEEGL01 (sample SAMN16246548, study PRJNA631951) | gut metagenome | biome: gut microbiome; feature: rumen; material: fiber-attached | host: Bos | place: Iran: Karaj | collected 2018-10
CCATAATGCCTCTCCAAGGAATCGTCTACATTCTCACGAATAAAAACAATACCACCCTATACACAGGTGTGACCAGAAACCTCAGAAGGAGGTTAGCTGAACATAAACTCCATATCAACAAAGGTTTCTCTGACCGATACAATACAGAGAAATTGGTGTATTATGAAGTCTACGACCTTCTTGTTGACGGTATCCACAGAGAAAAGCAATTAAAGAAATGGCATAGGGAATGGAAAGAGAAACTAATAAGTGACTTCAATCCTACATGGGAAGACTTAGCAGATTCGATAGGATTGGATGAAGAGTATATTCAGGCTGTAAAAGACGCGTATGAAAATGGGTATTATGATGTAGAGAACCCCTAAGCGTGAGGGATGGCGGGACTATGCCCGCCATGAGGGTCTCCCGCTTGGGGTCACTCAAATAAAGCGCTGTTTTCGGGTATCCCTTTCACTAAACCCCACCCTGAACGACACACTCCCACCCCAACCCTCATAGCGGGCGTCAGACCCACTATCTCCTACCCCTAAACGACACACCCCAAACCCATCATAGCGGGCGCCAAACCCACTATCTCCTAAACATAACGATACACTCCTACTCTATGGACTTCCTATCAAACCATTGGCTCGACATCACCACTACGGCGCTTGGCTTGGCCTACATCCTCTTGGAATACAAAGCCAGCGTCTGTATGTGGGTCGTGGGCTTCGTGATGCAAAGCCTCGGCATCGTGTTATACTACCAAAAAGGCCTCTACGCCGACTGCGGCATGGAGTTCTATTACCTCGCCATGACCGTCTACGGCTTCGTCGCCTGGATGCGCCACAAGCAGAAGACCGCCGACCTCCCCATCCGCCATATACCCAAGCGCATGGCCTTCGTCTGGCTCGGCCTCGCCGCCTTGATTTGGGTCGCCATCTATTTCCTGCTGTCGCGTTTCACCAACAGCAACGTCCCCGTCCTCGATGCCTTCACCACCGCCTTGAGCATCGTAGGCATCTGGGCTTTGGCTCGCAAATACCTGGAGCAGTGGTTCGTGTGGATTGTGGTCGATGTGGTCACCTGCGGGCTGTATTTCTATAAGGACATCCCCTTCAAGGCCAGCCTCTATGGGCTTTATGTCATCATCGCGGTGTTCGGCTACTTCAAGTGGCGGAAGATGATGGAAACGGCAAAATTGCAAATGACAAATTAAAAAATATAAAAACCATGAAAATTTCAGTAGCAGGAACAGGCTATGTGGGCATGAGTATCGCCACTTTGCTCGCACAGCACAATGAAGTCACCGCCGTGGACGTGGTGCCCGAACGCGTCGACCTCGTGAACAACAAGAAGTCACCCATCCAAGATGACTACATCGAAGACTATTTGGCAAACAAGCCTTTAAACCTCCATGCCACACTGGACGGCGAGGCTGGTTACCGTGATGCCGACTTCGTGGTTATCGCTGCGCCGACCAACTACGATTCAACCAAGAACTTTTTCGACACCTCGCATGTGGAAGAGGTCATCGACTTGGTGCTGAAGGTGAACCCCAACGCCGTGATGGTTATCAAGAGCACCATCCCCGTGGGCTATACCCGCAGCCTTTATGTGAAATACAGGAAACAGGGCGTGAAGAAGTTCAACCTGCTCTTCTCGCCTGAGTTTTTGAGAGAGAGTAAAGCGCTTTACGATAACCTCTACCCTTCCCGCATCATCGTGGGCATCCCCAAGATGATGAGTGAGGCGTTTGAGGAGGAGAACGAAGCCATCAAGGCACTTACCGACTTGGATTGGCTCACGGAGAAGGCCCACCAGTTTGCCGCTCTGCTGAAAGAGGGTGCCATCAAGCAGGATGTGCAGACCCTCTTCATCGGCATGAAGGAAGCCGAGGCCGTGAAGCTGTTTGCCAACACCTATTTGGCTTTGCGTGTTAGTTATTTCAACGAACTGGATACTTATGCCGAAGTAAAAGGCCTTGACACCCAAGCCATCATCGATGGCATCTGCTTAGACCCACGCATCGGCAGCCATTACAACAACCCCAGCTTTGGCTATGGTGGCTATTGTCTGCCGAAAGACACGAAGCAATTGTTGGCCAATTACGAAGAGGTGCCGGAAGACCTCATCCGTGCCATAGTGGAGAGCAACCGCACGAGGAAAGACTTCATCGCAGACCAAGTGTTAAGGATGGCGGGCTACTACACAGAATCCTCACAGTATGACCAAAGCAAGGAGGCCGACTTGACCATCGGCGTCTTCCGTCTGACGATGAAATCGAACTCCGACAACTTCCGCCAGTCATCCATCCAAGGTGTGATGAAGCGCGTGAAGGCCAAGGGAGCGAAGGTCATTATCTATGAGCCCACGCTTGAGGATGGCACTACTTTCTTCGGCTCACTGGTCGTCAACGACCTGAAGAAGTTCAAGGAACAGGCCAAGGCCATCATCGCCAACAGATATGACAGCTGCTTGGACGACGTGAAGGAGAAGGTTTATACTCGTGATATATTTAAGAGAGACTGATGGCAGTAAAAGCAAGCCTCTTATGTCATACCGTTAGCCGTTCATGTCATTCCTTGCGAAGGCTTGTGCGATTGGAATCTATGAACGGCGGCTCGAAAAAAACAAGACCATAATGTACGGCCTCAGAAAGCATAGATTCCATGCTTACCCACATTCCTCAGCAGGAATGACATGCTTTCCGAGTCCTGCATAATAAAAACTAAATAAAATGAACATATTAGTAACAGGCTCAGCCGGCTTCATCGGCGCCAATCTCGTGTTAAGGTTGTTGAAAACCGAAAAAGACCTCAATATCATCGGTCTTGACAGCGTGAACGACTATTACGATGTACGGCTGAAAGAATACAGGCTTTCTCAAATAGAAGAAGCAGCTAAGGTCCCTGATCTTGTCGAAGGGCCGACAGTAGATGAACCGGCGTTTGACTACGTCGAATCTCGATTTCGACAGGCTCAACGACCTTGCTCTCGTTGGACCTTCGTAAAAGGTAACCTTGCCGACAAAGCCCTCATTGACAGCCTCTTTGAGCAATACCATTTCGACATCGTCGTCAATCTCGCCGCCCAAGCAGGCGTCCGCTACAGCATCGAGAACCCCGACGCCTATATCGAGAGTAACATCATCGGCTTCTATAATATCCTTGAAGCCTGCCGTCACCATCCCGTGCAGCATCTCGTTTATGCCAGTAGTAGCAGTGTATATGGCGGCAACAAGAAAGTGCCGTTCTCGGTTGACGACCGCGTGGACAACCCCGTGAGCCTCTATGCCGCTACCAAGAAGAGCAACGAGCTCTTCGCGCATTGCTATAGTAAGCTCTACAACATCCCCAGCACGGGCTTGCGTTTCTTCACCGTCTACGGCCCTGCTGGAAGACCCGATATGGCTTACTTCGGCTTCACCAACAAGCTCTTGAAAGGCGAGACTATTCAAATCTACAACTACGGCAACTGCCGTCGCGATTTCACCTATGTGGATGATATTGTGGAAGGTATTGTAAGAGTGATGAAGAAAGCGCCTGAAAAAAAGACTGGCGAAGATGGTCTGCCACTTGCTCCCTATGCCGTTTATAACATCGGCGGTGGACAGCCCGAAAACTTGCTCGATTTCGTGCAGATTTTGCAAGAAGAGCTTGTTCGTGCAGGCGTGCTACCCAAGGACTATGACTTCGAAGCCCACAAGCAGCTCGTGCCGATGCAGCCAGGCGATGTACCGACTACGTATGCCGATGCCACGGCATTGGAGCGTGACTTCGGATTTACCCCAAAGATAACGCTGAGAGAAGGCCTGCGGAAGTTTGCAGAGTGGTATAAGGGGTTTTATGGTTGAGCATCGAGAATGACGCTTGAGCGGAGTTAAGTTGTATTAAAAAGCGGATCTGGCAAAAACGCCAAATCCGCTTTTTTGTTGGCCAGGACTTTCCATACCTATTAGGCTTTCCGCTTCCAATAGACCAATAAGACCATACCGAGTAGCCCTATGACCACCCCCACGACCAGGTACTTCCCTTTTCGGCTCTTCCCGTCTCGTGCCGAAACAACTATTGCCGTTTGTTCCGAATGGTTGGCCATGCTCACCGTGTCAGTGCAAGCGATAAGGGTCTGCCTCTCGGTTTTCTTTTGGCTTTCAAGGTGCATGACACCTTGCCTCGCTGTCAGGCGCATACCTTTGCTGCGCGGCACGTTGTCGGCCTCTGGTGGCCACTCTATGGTGAGTCCGTCGAGTTGGAGGCTGAGCTGCTGCCAAAGCGTGTCGCGATAGTGGAGTTGTTGCTGCCGCCGTTGCAACAGGGTGAGGCTCTCGGTGCTTTGACGGTGACTGTGACAGGCGGTGAGCGTGAAGAGTAGAATCAGTAGTATTGCCACTAAAGGCATAGATCCCAAGCTACCCGCATGCCCCCGCAGGGATGACATGCCTTTAGCGTCAATGTCTTCAAAGCCCACTATACTCCTTTTCGGCGTCGAAGCAGGGACAGGCCTTGTTGGTGAAGCGCCTGTGACTATAGACTTTTGCATAGGGATAGCGTTTTTTGAGCACGGTCATCAGTTTGAGGAGGGCTTCCTTTTGCTCGGGCGTGCGCGTGTCGGCAGGATGGCCATGGGGGTCGAGGCCACCGACGTAGCAGACGCCGATGCTATGGGCGTTGTGTCCTCGGCAGTGTGCGCCTACGCAGTCGTCGGTTCGCCCGCGATAGACCGTCCCGTCCAGGTCAACCACATAATGATAGCCTATGCCCTTCCATCCCCGCGCTTTGTGCCATCGGTCGATGTCGTCGACGGTCACCTTCATGCCGGGTGGCGTGGCGGTGCAGTGGACGATGATGGCGTCGATGCGTCGCTCATCAGGAGGCAGCATCGCCTTGAGTGCCATCAGGGCCAGGCCGGCCACCAGCATGCCCCCTACGAGGGCATACCGGATGGCCTCTTTCTTTGCCAGTCGCATCATTCGTCATCCTCCGAACGGTTTTCCTCCAATCCTTGGGTCCCTGAGCCTGTCGAAGGGCCCGTCGAAAAGCCTGCCGAAGAACCCGAACCGCGACGCACCTTCTTGTAGTACTTATACGACTTGGCGCTGCCGTCGGCACGGTTGCCCACCACCTCTTCGCCTGCGATGTCGTAGATGCCATCGAACTCGAGGGTGACGGCCTCCACCTCGGCCTTCAGCTGAGAGCTGGGCAAGAAGCGCACGTTGAGCTTGTGGAACTGCTCCATACCCACCTTGTTGATGTCGGCCTCTGAGATGCCGCTCGAAGTGAGGGAGAAGATGCCCAGGTTGGGAAACTCCACCGAGTGGCCGTTGAGCAGGAAGTTCTCGATGCACTGCGCGATGGCAATCATCGAGGCGCTCAGATAGGCCTTCGGCACGATGGAGTTGGCCGAGCAGTAGTTGATGATGTCTTCAGCATTCATGGTGGTGTAGCGCACAGGGCGAAGCACGTAGGCCATGCCCGTGGTACCGCTACCGTTCAGGTTGTACACGTTTTGTTGTTGTGCTTTAACTAAGATTTTACTCATGGTTTTAAAGTATTAATGGTTTTGTGTTGCAAGCCGCCGTGCATAGATATCCTATATTCTCGACTGAAGCCGAAAAACAGCGTCTAAAACGGGATTCGATATATGTACGAAAGGTTAAGACCCATATCTCAACTTTATCACACCCATATCTGAACCCAAAAAGCTATGGGGTTCAGAAAAGCGAAGGATGGGGGGTAGTATCTTCATAAGCTTCATAATTATTTCCGAAAAATTTTTCCAAATTTTGTTACTAACTTTTTTTTCTCTATTTTTGCAACTAACTATAGAGTTTTTGGATTTGTTTTCTATTCCCTGCAAATCCGATAACTTGTTTGCTGTCAAGCCCTTGTCATCTCTGGTTTGTGGATGACGGGGCGGAGCCGTTGTTGAAGCAGTTTAGAGTGTAGTATTGAGAGTTTCGTTCCTTAATTTGAAAACCATGAAAGCCAACAATACAAAATCCACAGGTCACGAGGCCATACTCAGTAGTGCTGATGGCTTTACCGCCTTCAGCTTCGGGGGGTATCATATCCGTTTCCGCGCGCCCTACAGTTTGGAACGGTATGTGGATGTTGTGACATGGGACGATGGCTATTTGGTTGTCCTAGCCAAATACAGTCACAACGCTGAGCCCGAGGAAGAATACATCGACCTCAAGCCCATCCTCGAAGGCCTGTATATTGACCCCGTCGCTTTCTTGAAACCCATTAAAAACGTACGTATTGCTTATGCCTGATATAAAAACCATTGCCGACAAGGCTGACTTTATTGTCAATGGATACGCATTTACCCGTATGGATGACCGTATCCAAGTGCTTAACCTCAATAGCCCCGTCAAGGCCGTAGTGTTTGACGCTGATGGCGAGGTGCTCGAAACTACGATGGACGATATCGAGCTCTCCATCGTGTGCCGATACCTGCAGCAGAACCTTAAATATATGGAGGACTGAAACATGCCGAAGTACTACGATTTCAAGGTGGCGGGTTATTATCTTTATTTCACGTCATTCTGCGTGGTGGAGTGCATGCACGTCCACGCCAGCGACAGCAAGCTTACCGAGGGTGGTTCTGCGAAGTTCTTCGTTAAGAGCAACGGTGATTCGGTGATCCAGAACCGAGGCGTTCTCAGTGACCGCGAGATAGCGAAGATTTCGGATTTCATTAAAGACCATTATCAGGAAATGTATCTCCGCTGGTCACAGTATAGTGAAAAAGGCTTTTATAACAACGAATGATTGTTCTAGAAATATTGTCAGCCTGTAGTGTATTTGACACGAAATATTAAAACAGAACTATGGATAACCCAGATAGGCCACCTTTCTTATCTGTCAACACCCTTTAATTTTTCAAACTATTTCAACTCTACACTTCCCAATGACTCTAAACATCAACTCTAAACTATCAATTATCAACTATCAACTCTCTCAACTCTAAACCAAATCCTATTAAATGATAGCCCGCCAAGCAGGCATGAAAAATTGATGTAAAACCATATCATGGCAAAAAAGAACAACCCAAAGGAATTTCCTGAAAAAAGCTTTCTTGTTCGTTCCAAAGATGAGATGGCTGCTTTCTGTGATGAACAAATCAAGAAAGGAAAAGACATTATTGAAATGCCGGTCAGAATAGAAATTGGTAACGACTTTTATGGAAAATCGGAGATTTTAATAAATGAAAACGAAGCGGATGGGTTTTTTACTGCAAAAAGGAAATGGGTTCTATACGTCAAAGAATTTCTGAAGCAATCTTTTGATCATCCCGACAATGAGTATTTAGAGGAGTTTTCCGAATCAGGGATTCCAATGGTTATCGTTTCAGGAGGAGATGAGGTTAAGGAGGAAAGGGATGAACTCAAGTCAAAAGTCCAGTATTTGGAAGCTTTGAAAGAGATGCTACAAATCATCCCCACTGCAGCGATAAAAGAGAATACTCCTTCTGATCGGTTACAAACCACGAACTCGAAAAAAGTGTTTATTGTCCATGGGCACAACCATGCCCTTAGAAATGAAGTTGAACTTCTTGTCAAGCAATTGGATTTCGAGCCAATAGTTTTATTTAAGGAGCCAAATTTGGGTGATACCGTTATTGAAAAACTACTTCATAAAACGGATGATGCATCTTTTGCCATTGTTCTATATACAAAGTGCGATGAAGGGAAGGCGGTTGAAGAGGACCATTTAAAGCCCCGTGCTCGTCAGAATGTGGTTTTTGAACACGGTTTGATGTGCGGACTTCTTGGTCGAAAACGTGTTGTAGCGCTAGTCGAAGACGGAGTGGAGATCCCCAGTGATTTAAGTGGTATTATTTACATTCGGATTGATGAAGCAAAACGCTGGGAATTTGATGTTGCAAGAGAGATGAAGGCAGCAGGACTTGATGTTGATTTGAACAAGCTACTATGATACAAACCTATTGGGGTGATTGATTTAAAGGGGTAATAAGTTTAGCAGACAGAAGGAAATTATGGTCTTTTTCATAGTCATCCTTTTATCCTTAGCAGCTCTTTATATAATTGGCAGTGCCGGTTTGGGCTGGTTGCCTTTGTTGGGTTATTGCGATGATGCTGAGCGGATAAACACGGTATTGCTGAACCTTTCTTACAGTTATCTGGCAAGTGTATTGTTTTTCTGCATGATTGAGTTGTTGCCTCGACTGCTCAACGAGCGAAAAGCCTATAAGATTTTTGAGAAAGAATTAAAGTCGGTGTACCTAAAAATGAGTCAGATGGTCTCGGTATTGAAAATGATGGCCGAAACGGAGGTTGAAAACGAAAAGTTGAAAATAGAAGATTTGTCTGCGTTGTCTGTTTGCAAGGCGAAATACGAGTGTTCGTATGTGAAGACAACAACAAGAAAAGACAACGAATGTGGTGTTTTGGATAGTTACAAGTTTATAGAATATCATTCTAGAGCCATCGTGGAAGAGTTGCATGGCATTTTGGAGTTGCCTGCTTCTACGATGCTTCAACAAGAATTGCTAACCTTGCTTGTTGAAATCAAACACTCAGACATCCATAATACCTGCTTGCACTTAAAAAGTCCTCTTTCGGCGAATAGTGATTTCCCTATACTCAAATTTGACCAGGAAGTATTTGATTTTCTGCAATTATACTTAAGGTTTTCTGTTTTTATTAAAGATGCACAAACAATTAATTACACTATCATTGAGGATAATCAAACCGATGAAGTGAAACAAAAGCTGACAAATTTATGTCTGGAACTCAAATCCAATGGTTTTGACCCAGAAGGTATCTATGAAGTCCATAAAAATCATTGTTTTTTATGTATGTTTGCACTTCCCGAGGAGTATAAACGATTGGTGTATACTATTCCCAAACATACAATATTGGCTTAATTATTTTGGGATTAATTGAAAAACAGATCTAACAAGAAGTGATGTCTCAAGAAGTCCTGATAACGGTTTTGACGGTTCTGGTACCGGCAATAGTAACAATTGCAGGCATTATCATTGCTTGGCAGACGGAGAAACTGCGAACAATGAGAGAGCAATTGTCTGAAAAGAAATACAATGCTTATGCCGATGCTGTGAAGATGTTCTATTCCGTATTGAAGAACTCAAAGTTACATAAACAGAACGACAATGATGAGATGATGCTTAAGATGATTGACATCAAGAGGGACATTTTCATGTATGGGTCGGACAAAGTGTTCAAAGCTTTCAACAAATGGTTACTTTCAGTTGAAAAGAATAATGAAAAAGCACAGTTTTCTGCTTTCTTGGATTTTGTACTTGAAATGCGAAGAGACCTGTGCAATAACAAGACAAACTTGACCAAGCACGATATACTTCTCAACCTTACTCAAAGTGAGGAAGAAGCTAAAAAACTTCTTGATTAATTGAGCAAAAACCAACTTTTTGTCACCGCACAGAATGTGACTGATGGGGCAGAGTCGAAGGAAATGATAAGGAAATAAACATAATAAATACATATAGCATATAGTTTAATATGACAACACAACCATTAGATTTTACCAACTCTTCAATAGAAGAGATTGTCAATTATTTTGATATGATATACTTGTTTGAGTATTTGATTAATAAAAGTGAACGGAAGGATTTCTATTGTGGCATAACAAATAATATTATGGACAACCTTAAAAGACATAGAATAACTGGTTATACTGCATGTGTGGATTGTAGTTCTTTTAATATTTCATCGAAAGTCGAGGATCGGTTGGGTCAATTAGGATTTGATATTGGTAATCCCAACAACCCTTCTGGCAATGGTGGTGTTGACGATTCTACCATTGTTTATATGGTAAAAAAAGAGGAACCTTTCAAACAATAATAACAAGCTTGGGTTTGTCGGACTATGTAAGACTCTGAATAAATGAAGATAACTAGGGGGTATTTTAATTCATACAAGATAAGCGATTCTGATGTTATAAATGAATCATTTCGCAGAACTCGTTATTTTAGTGCTGGGTCTTTTCATTCGGCAAGTGGAATTACTGTTTTCATATCTCATAAGCATAGCGATTTACAAAGTATTGGCGATATGAATGACCTTAAAGGTTTGCTTGACTATCTGAAGAGTACCTACAATGTTGTGCCATACATTGACAGTATGGACAAACGTATGCCGAAAGAGACATGTGCCGAAACCGCTAACCGTATAAAGTATGTGATAGATGCATGCAACAAGTTTTTGCTTTTGGCGACCAACAAAGCCCTTGCATCCAAATGGTGCAATTGGGAGGTGGGAATTGCCGACAAGAAAAAATTGCCTACCCAAGACATGGCAATTCTTCCTATGTTGGACAATAACGATGCTTTATATGACGGTAACGAATATTTGGAGCTCTATCCATACCTGGAATCATCTACCGATCAGTATGGTCGCAAACACTTATATGTGAGTATAAAAGATGGTGAAAAGAGGAAGTGGATATCATTGTATGATTGGTTGTTTGATAATTATTAAAAGGCAAACGATATGGAAAAAGATGTAATGATTAAAAAATATTGTGAGGCACTTGATGAGGGACGAGCGGCAATCTTCGCCGGTGCGGGCCTGTCAGTCTCTGCCGGATATGTCAACTGGGCTGGACTGTTGAAAGATGTGGCCAAGGAGTTGAACATCAAGATAGAAAAGCATACTGATTTGGTAGAGCTTGCTCAATATTATGTCAATGAAACCAAAAGCACCCATGAACTTAGTTCTGCCATCTTGAACAAATTTCCCAGTTCTACAGCACCCACGATCAACCATAAGATTTTGGCCAGTCTGCCCATTGATGTTTTTTGGACCACCAATTTCGACAAATTGATAGAAAATGCATTGAAAGAAGCCGACAAAGTGTATGATGTGAAGTCTTTGCCAGAAAGCCTGGCAATCTCTAAAATGGACAGTCAGGTAACTGTGTATAAGATGCACGGCGATGTCGATAATCCCGATAAGACCATATTGACAAGAGATCAGTTTGAACGCTACCCTGACACACATAAGGCATACCTCACGAATTTCAGTTATGATCTAGCAAACAGAACCTTTTTGTTTTTGGGTTTGAGTTTCGATGACCCCAACTTGCAATATGTGTTGAAATATGCACGTAATCTTTATCACGAGAACCAACGGGTTCATTATTATATTTTGAAGAGGGTTAGTAGAACTGATTGTGCTGATGACGATGATTTTAAGAATCAGACCCGTTCGCAGGAACTCTTTGTAGAGGATATGAAAAACTATGGCATCCAAACAGTATTTATTGATAATTATGCTGCAATAACCGAGATTTTGACGAGTATCAAACAGAAATACCTTCGCAAAACCATTTTTATTTCGGGTGCTGCGACAAATTATTCACCATTTTCTGAATTAGATTTCAAAGAGTTCATCTCAAAATTAAGCGCAGATCTTATTCGAAATGGTTTTAGGATTGTCAATGGTTATGGACTAGGGCTTGGTAATGAAGTGATTGCAGGAGCATTGCAAGAGTTAAAAGATTTGCACAAGCCAGTTGATGGGAACCTTATTATTCGTCCTTTCCCGCAAGGCCTTACCGACCCGTCAGACATGTGGTCGGTTTATCGAGAGGAAATGATTTCTCTTACAGGGGTAGGTTTGTTCTTTATGGGCAATAAGATAGATAAGGCGACGGGTATCCAAATTAATTCGCCCGGTGTAAGAAGCGAATACGAAATTTCTAAGAACCATAATAATTTCCTTGTTCCTGTAGGTATGACAGGCTATATGGCAGAAGAACTGTATACTGAACAAATGGTTGAAATAAAATCTGGAGGTACAACATATGAAGCTTATAAGGATATTTTCAATCAATTGGGAAATAAGAGCAAGAGCCTTGATGAAATTAGAGATTTGATTGTCCAGTTGCTTCTTAAAATCAATGAATAAGATGGGAAAGAAGATTTTTGTTTCTTACAAATACGGCGACACATCCGTGCAGCATTTGGATAGAAATAGTACATGGGGAACAACCAGAGTACGCGACTATGTGGATGAGTTTCAAGAAAAACTCGCCGATACCGATCATATTAATAAAGGGGAGAAAGACGGTGAAGATCTTTCTGATTTCAAGGATTCCACAATAGAGTCAAAGCTAAGAAATAAAATTTTTGACAGCTCAGTTACTGTGGTATTTATCTCGCCTAATATGAAAGACTACTTCATTCCCGAGACTGACCAATGGATTCCATGGGAAATTGCGTATTCCCTTCGTGAAACAACCCGTAACGACCGTACAAGTCATCGCAATGCGGTTTTGGCTGTGGTGTTACCCGATAAATACGGGAATTATTCCTATATGCTCGAACCAAGAATATGTTGTGACAGTCGGTGCACAACATGGCGCACCGACAAACTGTTTAAGATTCTATCATCTAATATGTTCAACAAGAAGTCGCCTGTCAGGAGTGACTGCCCCAATGGTGAGGCTGTTTATAACGGTTATTTTAGCTATATCCACATGGTTCGATGGGATGACTTCATTGATAGTATCAACTTGTATATCACCGTTGCCGAGTCAATATGTGCAAATGCTGATGCATACGATATTCATGTCAATGTATAACGGATTATTTTGTTGAGAGAAAACACTATTCTATGTTCAAACCAGTAAAGATAACTTCTGCAGAAATAGAAAAGCTTTTGTTGGATGGTACCGCAAACGACAATTACAGTGAACTTTATGATGAGTTGACAAAAAAACTAAAGTCTAATTTAACAGAGGCAATAATAAAACAAACAGTAGTTGATGGCACTAGACTTCAAGAAGAGTGGTTCCCACAGGATATAGGGCATTTTGATGTCTTTATCTCTCATTCGCATCGTGATTTGAAATTAGTAAAACAGTTTTCTTATTGGTTGCATAAGAATCTTAGTCTGCGCTGTTTTGTAGATTCGGTTTTCTGGAAGTATTCTGACAAGCTATTGGAAAAAATCGACTATGAATACAGCCGTTATTATGACAAGGCTGCACATAAGTATATGTATTACTATAGCAAGCGCAATATTACTACATCAAATATACATTGCATGCTTACAATGGCTCTAATGAAGATGATGGAATGTTGTGAGTTAGTTATATTTATCGATTCCAATAATTCCATTAAATATGAAAAAGACAGCAAGAAGACCCCATCACCATGGATTTATGAGGAAATAGAAATGGCCAATATGCTGCCGTCCAAGATGCCTAAACGATGGATTGATAATCCTAAAGTGGCTATTTTAAACGAGTCGGAATTAAAGATGTTTACAAAAGCAGTTGAAGATTCGTCATTCTTTTATGATGCTCGCATTGATAGGTTTTCGGTTTTGAATTCTTCAATTCTTAAACATGTTAAAGAACGTTATAGTTATGAAATACCAATAGCAGATAATTCTCTTGATGAGATATACAGGAGGTTAAAAAATGCGCAGGGAGAGAGATTTTTTATAAAATAAATAATAAAATGAATATAAAAACAAATCTTTAAACATATGCTTTTATTACAACTTACTGGAGATACGGTGGTGTATTCCGTTAATTCGGTTGCAGATTCATTAAGTGTTGTCACATATGCAGGTAAATTGTTGTCAATGATAGATATCCTGCTCCTCCCATTGATTATTCTTTGTCTTTTTTCGGCAATGAAAAATCTTATTGCTGTTGGTGCGGATAAAATAGATGCTATAGACTTCTTTGCAGAATTGGCAATTGACCTACTATCTGTTTTTTCATCGTTCATTATTGGTCGTTACTTTTTAGAAAACAACACCTCATCTACTTTATTGACTGCATTTAAGATTGTGGGATTTATGGCAGTCTGTGTAATTGCACTTTGTTTCTTTAGAAGAAAGATAATGGATTTGCGTGGAAATTCTAACCATACAAAGAAGGGTATCGCATTCTGGCTTGTTGGTGAGTATTCAATTGATGTCGTTTGTTTAATTTTAATTGTAATAGTTCTTTAAATATGGAAACGATATATAATTATGCAATATTAGGTGCAATAGTATCTATTTTGGCAGCGATTGTTTCTATGATGATTCTGTATCGCTCCCAAAAACGGATCAAAAGTTATCAAAAAGAATTAGGGAATATGATTTCTCCTCAGCGTGAATATGTAGAGAACAAAATTTATGTTTCTTCAAATCCTCTTGTTCAAGACCCGGGATTCTTGGAAGATGCTAACCGCATTTTATTTGTCCAAGAACCTAATAAAGACATGATCATTAGGACAGAATTCCCTGATTTCTCTTTTTTTGAGAATATGGGAATTAATCTGCCCGAAGTGAAAGTGGATGAAAAAACCGTGATGTGTCTAATGCCTTTCAACCGCAGGTTTGAAAAAACAAAGAACATAATTGCTGAAGCGTGCAAACAGGCAGGATATATCTTCCGCAGGAGTGATGATGAATTAATAGCTGATAACACTGACCTTAGAAAGAGTATTATACGCATGATTCTTGAATCTGAAGTGATTGTTGCAGTTCTTGACGGTCGAAATCCAAACGTGTTTTATGAGATAGGAATAGCTCATAGTTTGGGCAAGCTAGTTCTTATGGTAGTCAATCTTAGTCGTGAAGAAAATCAATGGAAAGAGGTAGACCTCCTTTCCAATAGATTAATCACATATAATAACCCTCAAGAATTAAAAGATAAACTAACAAAAACACTAAAAGCGATTGATTCCGATGGACGAATTGAAAAAGAAACAAATAATTGAAACACTTTCAAAAAGGGTTAAATCTTTTGTGTGTCCTATTTGTCATCAGTCAAAGTATTCATTTGTTGACGGGTACTCTGTTGATATTATCCAACAGCAATACAAAGGGTTACAATTAGGTGGTCTAATAATGCCAAAGGTTACACTTGTTTGTAACAACTGTGGACATATTGATAGTTTTTCCTTAGGAGTGTTGGGGTTGATAGAAGATAATGCAGATGATTCCGATGAAAATAATAATGAATAGTTTAATTAATCAATAAACAAGGCACTCCCTGTCTTCTCGCCCAACCAGAGCCATAGGAATGGTGAGGTGTTCGCATAGTTTGAAAAGCCCCAGCTAAATAATGAAGTGGACGTCCGTAGGTCTCTCAAATATGCTTCAATTCGCAACAAGCTTAACACAAACAAAATAAAAAACATTATACCCTTCACCTCCTTCAACTTCTATCTCATCTTCCCCATCATCTTCGCCCTGTACCGGCTCATTCCCGCCAAGTACAACCAAGCAAAAAAGGTGCTTCTGGTTCCTGTGAGCATGGGTCTTAAACCATACAAAAACTTTCAACTCTACACTCTCCACTGACTCTGAACACACAATTCTAAACTAAAACTTACCACGAATTGTCTCTGACTGAGCGAAGCCGTAAACAGCCGTTCCACTTGTATTATGAAGTCTTTTCACAAGCTGTTTTGTGAATTAATGCCCTGTCACCGAGGAATGTGATAGGGCATAATTGTTGAAAAAACGCCATTGCATTAACAATACGAATATGCAACAGCCGCCAAGGACATCAGAAGAGATTCAAGCACTTCCCAATATCGTTGAACTTGTTGGTGGGCTCATCGGGTTGGAGGACCAGATCTTCCAACTGGAAGGCGCATGGGAGGACACAATACATTATTTCACTGGCTGGATGGACGATCCTTCCGTCGATTTTGTCAATGATGCCGACGACGATGCCTTTGTCCTCAAACGCTTAACCAGCAAACGATACTCCCTTAAACCTAATCTCAGGTCGCACCGTTTCATC
>JAEEGL011807049.1_pt1 | contig 15745 bp, 6 predicted proteins | sample 9134231 | NCBI WGS metagenome assembly JAEEGL01 (sample SAMN16246548, study PRJNA631951) | gut metagenome | biome: gut microbiome; feature: rumen; material: fiber-attached | host: Bos | place: Iran: Karaj | collected 2018-10
AGTTCCGGCTGACCACCGACTCCCTCTATTATAACACCCGCACCAAGCTGGCCCATATCATCGGACCCTCCGACATCACCTCCGGACGCAGTCATATCTATTCGGAGCTGGGCTATTATAACTCCTCAACGGAGGAGTCCATCCTGCTTAACCGCTCCAAGATGGACAATGAGGGGCGCACCATGACCGGCGACAGCCTCTGGCACGACGGGCAGACGGGCGTCAGCGAGGCCTTCGGGCATGTGGTCTATACGGACAGCATCAATCGCAACCGACTGCTGTGCAACTACGGCCACTATGAGGACAGCACCGGCTTTGCCGTCTGCACCGACAGCGCCGTTGCCATCGACTTCTCCCAGCGCGACACGCTCTATGTGCATGCCGACACGTTCAAGGTCTTTACCTTCAACCACCACACGGACTCCGTCTACCGCGTTATGCATGCTTATTATAAGGTGCGGGCCTATCGACTTGATGTCCAGGCTGTATGCGACTCAATGGTCTACAGCTCCCTGGACTCCTGTCTGACGATGTATTACGACCCCATCGTGTGGAATGTCAACCAGCAGCTGTTGGGCGAGCGCATCGAGGTCTATATGAAAGACTCCGTCATCGACCATGCCCACGTCATCAACCAGGCATTTTCCATTGAAGAGCTGCGGGGAGGGAAAGACCTGTATAACCAGGTGTCGTCGAAGGAGATGTTCGCCTTCTTCACGGAAGGCGAAATCCGGGAGGCGCAGGCCAAGGACAATGTCGTCGTGGCCTATTATCCGGAGGACGATGCCGACAGCTCCTACGTCGGATTGGTGTGCATGGAGACCAGCGACCTGCGCATGTTTCTGGCTGAGCGTAAGCTGCAGCGCATCTGGGTGCCCAAGAACGAGGGCGTCATGTATCCCATGTCGCAGATACCGCCGACAAAGCGCTTCCTGGAGGGCTTCGCCTGGTTCGACGACCTGCGTCCCACGTCACCCCGCGACATCTTCAACTGGCGCGAGAAGCCAGCCGACAAAAAACTGAAACCCAGACTATGAGCGACATTATTCAGCTGTTGCCTGACAGCGTGGCTAATCAGATTGCGGCGGGCGAGGTCATCCAACGGCCCGCCTCCGTCATTAAGGAACTGGTGGAGAACTCCGTCGACGCCGGTGCCACCGTGATTCGTGTGCTCGTGGTCGACGCCGGGCGCACCTCCATCCAGGTCATCGACGACGGCAAGGGCATGTCCGAGACAGATGCCCGCCTGGCCTTTGAGCGTCATGCCACGTCGAAAATCCGGCAGGCCGACGACCTCTTCTCGCTTCGCACCATGGGCTTTCGGGGGGAGGCCCTGCCGTCTATTGCGGCGGTAGCCCAGGTGGAGCTGACCACACGTCTGAAGGGCGAGGAACTGGGCACGCGCCTCACCCTACATGCCTCGAAGGTCATCGACCAGCAGGCGGTGGCCTGTCCGGTGGGCAGTAACTTCAAGGTGGAGAATCTCTTCTTTAACGTGCCTGCCCGTCGGAAGTTCCTGAAGACTAACAGCACCGAGCTGAACAATATCCTCGCGGCCTTCGAGCGCATCGTGCTGGTCTACCCCTCCATTGCGTTCTCCCTCCACAGCAACGGACAAGAGCTGATGAATCTCCGTGCCGGTACGCTCCTGCAGCGCATCACCGATGTCTTTGGCCGCAAGCTGTCGCAGGAGCTCCTGCCCGTTGAGGTAGACACGGCCTTGTGCCACATCAGCGGTTTCGTGGGGAAACCCGAGGCCGCCCGGAAGAAGGGTGGGGGCGACTATTTCTTTGTCAATGGCCGCTATATGCGCCATCCCTATTTCCATAAGGCGGTCCTCAGTGCCTACGAACGACTGGTGGCCGTCGGCATGCAGATACCTTATTTTATATACTTCGACGTCAAACCCGCCGACATCGACGTCAATATCCATCCCACCAAGACCGAAATCAAGTTCGAGAACGAGCAGAGCATCTGGCAGATTCTTCAGGCGGCCGTCAAGGAGGCCATCGGCAAGTTCTGCGAGGTGCCCTCCATCGACTTCGACACGGAGGGGCGTCCTGACATCCCCGTCTTCGACCCCCGTCAGGACAGCATCCGCATGCCGCGCGTCAGCTATAATCCCAACTATAACCCCTTCTCGTCGTCAGGCAGTTCGCGCCCTTCCGCCACAGATGACGCGGGGCCTTCGCGCCTTCCCCGTGGCGACTCCGCCGTGCCCGACCGTTGGCAGGAACTCTATGAGGCGGCCCTGGCATCGCCCGTCAGCCGTCCCGAAGCGCCTCTCTTCCCCGACCTGCCCGCAGAGTCTGACGTGCCGTCGGCCGATGCAATAGCCGATAAGTCGCCCGTACATTATCAATATAAAGGGCGCTACATCCTGACAGCCGTCAAGTCCGGCCTCATGATTATCGACCAGCAGCGGGCCGACATACGCATCCGCTATGAGCGCATCGTCGGTCAGATGGAACAGAAGTCGGCCAGCACGCAGTGTGTCCTCTTCCCCGAGGTGCTTCAGCTGCCGGCTTCGGAACAGGTCGTCATGGATGCCTGTCTGCCCCAGCTGCTCTCCATCGGCTTCGACATCACCGAACTCGGAGGGGGCAGCTATGCTGTCAACGGCGTGCCGGCGGGGTTCGACGGTCTCGACCCCGTCAGCCTCGTGCGTAACATTGTGGCCGACACCGTCGACAAGGGCTGTGTCGACGCGGCTGCCATGCATGCCACACTGGCCCTCAGCCTGGCCCGGCATGCCGCGCTGTCCTATGGGCAAGTGCTCACCAACGACGACATGGAGCGCCTGGTCAACGACCTCTTTGCCTGTTCCAACGTCAACTATACACCTGACGGGAAAACCATCCTCGCCATACTGCCACAGACCGATATTGAGAAACTGCTGAGCTGAACTTCTCTTGGCAGGGCGCGAAAAAAATAAAAAAAACAAACATGTGCTATGAAAAAAGATGAAAATTTCTTGGTGGGTTCTAAAAAAATTCTTAACTTTGCTGCGATTTTGCATAGAAAGCGTTAGAACAAGCCCTTTTCCTGTCTATGGGAAGGGCAATTAGCCTATAAGGAAACATAGATTGACTAATTTAAGTTTAATTATATAATTATTAAGTTCATGAAAAAGAAATTTATTAATGGATTACTCATGGTGGCCATGATAGTGGGCGCCACGAGTTCATTGGTTTCTTGTAAGGACTATGACGACGAAAAGAACGCCAACCTGCAAGAACAGATGTTTAAGATGTTCGAGGATCAGGACGCTACTCTCCGTGGACTCATCACGGCTCAGGGCAAGATGCTCGGACAGCGCATTGACAGTCTTCGTATCGCATTCGATGCTTGCAAGCTGGAGTGTGGCAAGACCAAGGGCAGACTCGACTCTCTGGTAACAGTCTATAACCTCTTCCGTTCTGGCTATGACACATTCTACAATGATGTCACTACCAACTATGCCACAAAGACTTATGTTACCACTGTTCTTAAGAACTATTATACACAAGCAGATGTTGACAAATTCTTGGCTGCCAAGACTGACACTGCTACGTTTAATCAGTTCAAACGCGATACAGAGAGGCGGATTGATAATTTGGAGCAGATAACGGCTAACTGGAAATCATTGGCTGACACTAATTGGGTTAATTCTTTCTTCCAGCGTAAGGGTAACTATGTGACGAAGGACGAACTCGATGATGAACTGCTCAAGGTGCTCGATGAGGCTCTCAATGGCAGCGGCTCCGGTACTTCGATTGAGGAAATCATCAAGAACTACATCACTCAGACTGTGGACCTCAGTGAGTATATCACTGGCGACTCGATTCTGACGCTGATTTCCAACCTGACCACGCTGACTGAGAACGATGTCAAGAACATCATCAACACTTACAACTACCTCACCAAGGAGGAAATTGAGCAGCTGATTCAGAACTTCAGCACCTTGACTGCCGACTCTGTGAAGGCTATTGTTGATGATAAGCTGGGTGACTATTACACCAAAGCTGAGGTCGACACCCTCCTGACCCGCTTGGAGAATAAGCTGACTCTGATTATCAACAACGTGAGTGCTGTGGCTAATGCTGCCAAGGAACTGGCTGAGGAGAACCGCGGTCTCATCGACGGTCTGACCACTAAGACGGCTAATCTGTCCGACAGCCTGAAGACTGCTTACGAGAACATCGACAAGCTGAACACTAAGACCAACAATCTGTCTGACAGCATGCGTGTCGCTTACCAGCATATTGCTAATCTCTATGACAGCGTGGCTGCTGTGAAGGACATGGCAACGAACAACTACAATCTGATTGTGTCGCTCACTGAAACCACGAATATTCTGAGGGATTCAGTCCAAATCCTTGATGGTAAAATCAACAACCTCGAAATCAAGACCAGCGAAATCGAGGCTAAGGTGCTGCGTGACTCTGTCCGTATCGTCAAACTCCAGGAGGGATACCAGGCTCTGAAGGATACGCTGCAGAACTTCGCCACCATCAACTATGTTGACCAGGCTGACCAGAAGCTGAACGAGCGTATCGACAGCATCCTGAACAATGTTGTGCCCGAGCTGAACACTAAGATTCAGGACGCTCGCGACTATGCTGAGACGCTTGCCGACAGCGTTGGCAACCTCCTCTCTGAGGCTGTCACCACGTTGAACAACACGATTAACAGCAAGTATCAGGAGTTCCTCGACAGCATCGCACAGCATCGCACCGAGCTCAATGGGCTCCGTACCGATGTCAACGGCATGCGTGCCGACCTCAATCAGGCTATGCAGGATATTAAGGATTTGCGCGACGACCTCGACGACCTCACCACCACCGTTGGCGACCTGAACCAGGCCTTCACTGACTATGTGGCTGCTAACGACGCTCGCGTCCTGGCCGTGGAGAATCGCGTTGACAAGCTCGAGAAGGATGTCGAGAAGATTAACGAAGCAATCGAGGATTTGAAGCAGGAGCTTCAGAAGAAGGTTGACCAGGACAAGCTGGCCAAGATGATTACCAGCGTAACCATCAACGGCACCTACAACCCCGTCTTCGGTTCGTTCAACACGCCCGTCGGCCTCCGCAGCAATGTGCTCGTGGCTTACCACGGCTATATCAACGACAAGGGTGCCAAGTTCGAGTTCCCCACCATCCGTCCTATCTTCTTCGCTGACCAGACGCTGGTCGACGACCTGGGTCTTGACGAGGATGAGGCTCTCCTGGCTACCGCCCGCCTCGGTGACAATGTTTCCAGTAAGACCATCGCTCCGGGCACTATCGTCGCTAAGGACGGTGCACAGGGCAATGCCGGTAAGGTTTATATGACCGTGAATCCCGCAGAGCAGGACTTCAGCGGTGTGGAGCCCATGCTGGTCACCTCTAATAACTATAAGCTCGGTATGGAGCTCAGCCCCATCCGCAAGAGCTCTGACAAGCTGACCTTCGGTTGGACCCGTGCTGCCAGCAACCAGACTGGCAATGGCTTCTATGAGGCTGAGGCTACTGTCGACCTCTCGGCTGTCTACAATGGTGGTATCCGTTTCGACCTCGACCTCTCTTCAGTGAAGGAAGTTATCAGCGACGTGAAGGATTGGCGTAACGGCGTCGACATGAGCAATGTCGTTTCGGCTGTCTACAACAACATCACTGACATCATCGATGCTTCGGCTGTCAAGGTGCAGTACACCGACGAGGCTACCGGCCAGCTCCGTGCTCTCACTTCTGACTATGAGCTCGCTTCGGCTACCATCCGCCCGCTGTCTTATAAGACGCTCGACGGCATCGGTGGCGACCATGTTCCCGGCATCGGCCGTGTGGAGCGCCTCATCAACAAGCTGTTCAAGAATGTTACTGCCCGCCTCACGCTGCCTAAGCTGAACTTCGTTATTAAGGAGCTCAACATGAAGGACCTCTCGCTTAGTCTCGGACGCAATGGTAAAGACTACACCATCACGTACACCCTGGAGTTCGACAAGCCCATAGATATTGATATCGACCCCATCACCATTTCGAGTGATAAGATTACCGTGACGCTGCCCCAGTTGGAGGCTTACTCCTTCCAGACGGATGTTGATGGCAACTTTGTGAAGTATGGTGGCGGCTTAATTGCTGAGAACCAGGTTGACCACATCGAGAGAGCTACTGATGGCTACTATCACGCTTACGATAAGAACAATGTTGACCTCGGCCGTCTCGTTCAGGTTGCAACGACATACACTGAGACGAAGGAAGTTCATCCTGACGATGTCATCTTCGACCCCGCTAAGCAGACCTTCACCATTCACGTTTCTGAGGGCATCAGCATCGCCAAGATGAACGAGATTGTTGACGACTTCTACGGTCAGGCCAACTCTCAGCTCGGTAAGATTAACAGTCAGGTCATTGATAAGATTAACGAGTACATCCACGATGTCTGCGGTCAGCTCTATGACCTCCAGGACTTCTACGACAGCCTCGGTGGTCAGAACGGTGCCATCAGCGGCAAGCTCGGTGAGGTGAAGAGTCAGATTATCAAGTATCTGGAGCGCTTCAACAAGCGTTTCGCTCACCTGCTGACTCCCAACAGCTGGATGCAGCCCGTCATGCTGGCCGACACGCCAGACCACGGTCTCCGTCGCCTCTCACAGGCCAAGTCGATTCCTTCATCTGTCAAGGGTTCGAACATTAAGCTTTGGGCAACCACCTACAATGCAGAGATTCTGACGCCCGCATATCGTAAGTATGTGGTCTGCACGAAGGCCTTCGATGCTGAAGGTGCTGTCAACGTTGCTGAGCGCGACGCCTTCAACAACTGCGACGAGCAGCTCAACACCGTCAACTTCGGTGAGTGGGATAGCATCGACGTCACCATTAAGAAGGGCTACACCTACGAGGTGCTCTACATGGCAGTCGACTTCTACGGTATCGTCACCGCACGCAAGTACTACATCAAGGGTATCTAATGCTGAGAGAGTGGTAATAGAATTAGAAACATATTAAACAGAATAAGTGATTATGAATATTAAGAAACTGTTAATGTCTTCTCTGCTGATGCTGGGCTTTGTTTCAGCATCGGCACAGGAGCCGGAGGTAAAGACTGTCTATGACTTTAATCCTCACTGGTATGTGCAGATTCAGCCCCTCGGTGCTCAGTACACCCTCGGCGAGGTCAAGTTCTCGGATTTGCTTTCATACAACGTACAGCTCGCTATAGGTTATCAGTTCCACCATGCCGTTGGCGCTCGCCTGTCGCTCAATGCCTGGCAGAGCAAGGGTGGTTCGGAGTATCGCCATCTTACAAATGGCCTGGAGCAGGTCTACAAGTGGAAGTGGAAGTATGTTGCACCGACACTTGATGTGACTCTGAATATGTCCGACGTTATTTGTGGCTACAACCCCATGCGTGTCTTCAACTTCTCGATTCTCGGTGGTCTCGGTGCCAACTTCGGCTTCAGTAATGACGAAGCTGCTGATGTGCAGGCACAGCTGGCAGTCGCTTATCCGAATCTCGTCACGAAAGGTGGTTACACCTATGAGGCCAATCCTCAGCTGTCACTCCTCTGGGACGGCACGAAGACCCTCTTCGTCGGTCGTTTCGGTTGTGCAGCAGACTTCCGCATTAGCGACCGCGTCAGCGCAGGTCTGGAACTCACCGCCAATGTGCTGTCTGACCAGTACAACTCGAAGCCTGCAGGCAATGCCGACTGGTACTTCAATGCTAACGCCGGTGTGAAGATTGCCCTTGGCAACACCTACACCACACGTACCGTCACTGAGCAGCCCCGCGTTATCGAGCGCGTCGTTGAAAAGGTGATTGAGAAGCCCGTCTACATCGATAAGACCGATGGCGACAAGACCGTTGTCGACGAGAAGGAGCCCCTCCGCCGCGACGTCTTCTTCACCATCAACAGCACCACCATCACCAGCAAGGAGAACCTGAAGGTGCAGGATGTGATTAAATACATGAACAAGTATCCTGAGTCTAAGGTTACCGTCACTGGTTATGCAGATAAGGGCACCGGTAACGCCCGCATCAATGCTCGTCTGGGTCAGAACCGTGCCAAGAAGGTTGTCGACGCTCTCGTCAACGCTGGTATCGACCGTTCGCGCATCATCTCTGACAGCAAGGGCGACACCGTGCAGCCCTTCGCCGAGAACGACCTGAACCGTGTCAGTATTTGTATTGCTGAGTAATCTACGATATTAATTAGCCTGCCTTGCCCTCGGTCTGATTATTGTTAGAGCGCGAGCGAGGCAGGCTTTTTTTTGATAAATAATAGATGTTTTTCTTATGACTAAATTTTTCTTGTATTCTCTTTTGCTGATGGCGCCGGCCTCTCTCGGCGCACAGACAATAGCCGATGGCTATTATCGTGTGCAGAACCAGACGTCAGAACGCTTTGCCCAGATGGTTGATAACAGCGGCCAGTCCTCCTATGCCACGTCTACCTTCGACCTGGGGGCCATTCACACCGTCAAGCCTTTCGACACCATTGTTGACGACCCTGCCACGATTATCTATGTGGAGTATGCCGGCACCAAGCTGGGCAATGACTTCCAGTATAACCTTAAGGCGCAGGGCACGAGCACATGGGACATCGTGCAGATGAATGTGGCCCTGAAGGCCGGTGGCCCTCCTGATAACTATCTGGCCTACGGCACCGCCACGAAGGCCGGTATCACCTTGACCGCCTATCTGATGGACGAGAATTTCAAGGGCCAAGAGGGTATCATGTCCCATACGGACAACCCCAATGACAAGAAAGGCTATTGCAACTGGTGGGTGCGCCCCCTCTCGCAGGATGACGAGCGCTACTTCGGTCTGCGCCCTGACCTCCCTTATAACGGCCTGAACTATATGACGTTCTTTGCTTCGTTCCCCTTCGATTTCTATTCCTCGGGCATGAAAGCATATAAGGTGACGAAGGTCGACGGCGCACTGGCTGTCTATTCAGAGATAACCGGCACCGTTCCGGCCGGCACCCCTGTCATCGTGAGCTGCAGCTCCACTGCCGCAACATCCAACCGTCTTTCGATTGTGGATAAGACTACGACAGCTCCTTCGGACAATCTCCTGAAGGGAGTCTACTTCTGCAATACTTCCGTTGGCATTCATAATAATGTGGTGGTGAACGACCCCAACACCATGCGTGTGTTAGGCTTGACCAAGGCCGGCAAACTTGGTTTCATCAAGTCAGCCGAGACCTATATGCCCCGCAACCGAGCCTACCTTCAGGTGCCCGCCGGTTCGCCCGATGAGCTGACCCTCGTGCCTCAGTCAGAGTATGAAGAGGTGCGTAATAAGGTGACGATTACGGCCAAGAACTATAGCCGCCTCTACGGTGAGGACAATCCGACGTTTGAATACACCGTCACCGATGGCTCCATCCTGAGCGGAGCACCCACGCTGACCTGTGAGGCCACTAAGGAATCCCCCGTGGGCAATTATCCCATCGTGGTCGGCAAGGGTACTGTCAGCAACACCATGCCGACGTTCGTCAACGGACAGCTGACCGTCACGAAGGCCCCCCTGACCATCACGGCCCGCAGCTACACCATCAAGCAGAATGAGGCCCTGCCCACGTTTGCGGCCACCTACAGCGGATGGCGCAACAGTGACACGGAGGCCGTTCTGACCAGCAAGCCCACGCTGACCTCGAATGCTCCGGCCGACAAGAAGCCCGGCACCTACACCATCACCGCCTCTGGTGCTGAAGCCGCTAACTATGCCATCACTTATCAGTCCGGCACGCTGACCATCCTCGAGGCCGACCCCATCACGGTGACCGTCAAGGATGCTACGATGGAGTATGGCAGTGCGCTACCTGAGTTCACCTGTGAGGTGACCGGCGGTACGCTGTCCGGTACGCCGAAACTCGTCTGTGAGGCAACCCCGACGAGCGATGTCGGCACATACGCTATCACCGCCGATGTCACTGGCATCGATTATCCGAACATCAAGACCGTCAGCGGCAAGCTGACCATCAACAAGGCGCCCCTTGTCATCACTGCCAAGAGCTATACGATTGACGAGATGGCCAAGCAGCTGCCTACTTTCGAGGCCGAGTATTCGGGATGGAAGAACGGACAGAATGAGTCAGTGCTTAGCGTCAAGCCTACGATAAGTTGCACTGCAACAGGTGTTATGGCAGGACAGTACGACATCACCGTCAGTGGTGCCGAGGCCAAGAACTATGCACTCTCCTACGTCAACGGTAAGCTCACTATCACGGCCGTGGCCACCATCACCCTGAAGGCCGATGCCAAGCAGATGGCCTATGGCGACGCTGTGCCCCAGCTGACCTTCACCGCAGAGGGTGGCACCCCCGCTGGCCAGCCCGTGCTGACATGCGCAGCCAGCTCCACCTCCGATGTCGGCGAATATGACATCACCATCGCGCAGGGCACCATCGACTATCCGCAGCACCGCCTGCAGCTGCAGGGCGCCAAGCTGACGGTGACGAAGGCTCCCGTCGTGGTGACGGCCACCAGCTACACCATCGACGAGACGGCCAAGCAGTTGCCTGCGTATGCCGTCACATACGCCGGTCTGAAGAACGGTCAGGACGAGTCGGTGCTCACCGTCAAGCCAACGGTCAGCTGTAATGCTACTGCCGTCATGGCCGGCGAATACGACATCACCGTCGGTGGTGCCGAGGCCCGGAACTACGCCTTCTCCTACGTCAACGGTCAGCTCACCATTACGGCCGTTCCCAATATCATCGTCAAGGCTGATGCCAAGCAGATGGTCTATGGCGAGGACGTGCCTCAGCTGACCTACACGCTCGAGGGCGGTTCGCTGCAGGAGGGTGCGCCTGTGCTCAGCTGCGTGGCTGACAAGACCTCGGATGTCGGTGAATACGACATCATCATCGCACAGGGCACCATCGACTATCCGCAGCACCGCCTGCAGCTGCAGGGCGCCAAGCTGACGGTGACGAAGGCTCCCGTCGTGGTGACGGCCAACAGCTATAGCATCTTGGATTCGGCCAAGCAGCTGCCCGACTTCGAGGCTACCTATGCCGGTTGGAAGAACGGACAGGACGAGTCGGTGCTCACCGTCAAGCCCATCTTCAGTTGCGAGGCTCAGCAGACGGGCATCGTAGCTGGTGAATACACGATTGTCGTCAGTGGTGCCGAGGCCAAGAACTATGCCTTCACCTACGTCAACGGTAAACTGACCATAGCGGCTGCGCCCACCGTCACCCTCCGTGCCGAGCCCAAGCAGATGACTTATGGCGACGCTGTGCCTCAGCTGACTTACACCGTTGAAGGTGGCACCATCGAGGGCACGCCCGTGCTCAGCTGCGACGTCACCAGCACGTCGGCCGTGGGTGAATATGACATCACCATTGCGCATGGCACCATCGACTATCCGCACCTGCAACTGGTCGGTGCCAAGCTCACCGTGACCAAGGCCACGCTGACGGCCCAAGCCGGTTTCTATACGATGAAGCAGAACGAGGAGCGTCCCGTCTTCCAGGCCACCTACGCTGGATTCCGCAACGACGACACCGAGGAGGTCATCACCCGCCAGCCCACGCTGACCACCAATGCACCTGACGATAACAAGCCGGGCATCTACGTGGTGAGTATCGAAGGCGCCGAGGCCCAGAACTACGACTTCGTCTATGTTCCCGGTCAGCTCGTCATCACCGATGCCGACGCCATCGTCATCTCGGTGAACAAGGCCACGAAGGTCTATGGCGACCCCATGCCTGCGTTCACCTATACCGTCTCCGGTGGCACGGTGGAGGGAGCACCCCTCATCACCTGCGAGGCCACGGAGTCGTCGCCCGTCGGTGAGTATGCCATCAAGGTGGAGAAGGGCAGCATCGGATATCCTAACCTCGTGTTCGTCGACGGTGTGCTCACCATCACCAAGGCCACGCTGACCGTCAAGGCTGACACCCTGTCGCGCGACTGGGGCGAGGAGAATCCTGAGCTCCTTCTCAGCTACGAAGGCTTCCGTTGCGATGACGACGAAAGTGTGCTTCTCTCCAAGCCCGTTGCCACGACCACGGCTACCATTGACAGTCCCGTCGGTGAGTATCCCATCGTCGTCTCAGGTGGCGAGGCAGAGAACTACGAGATTGTCCGTGTCGACGGTGTGCTGAAGGTGCTTATGCCCGAGGCCATCACTGGCATGACGCTTACCCGTCCCGTCGATGTCTACACCACGACAGGCCGCAAGGTCCGTTCGCAGGTCACGACGCTCCGCGGTCTGCCGAAGGGCATCTATATCGTTGAGGGTCGCAAGGTGATTCTCAGGTAAGCCTTTCCGTTAATGAGAGTTCGACGAAATCATTGTCACTGACAACCTGATAAATGTAATAAAATTTCGCACTCTTTTCGCTCTGATTGCTAACCAATTGAGTATCAGCGTGTTTCTGAAACGCAAATAAGAAAACGGTCCTTTTCGGTTAGTAAAGCGGTGCTTTTCGAGAAGAAAAGCACCGCTTTTTGACTACTAAAGCACCGCTTTTCCTCATGCAAGGAGCGGATTGTAAAGAAAATTCGCACTAAGTCTGGCTGGTTTCACTCCCTTTTCAGTTCGCCGCACTCACGCTAAGCGCAAATAAAAAAGCGGGCTCGCAGATGTTTGTCTGTGAGCCCGCTTTTTCGTTGGAGTGTCTGACAGGTCGGAATGAAGCGCCGTTTCTCTTGCGTCGAAGTACCGCTTCAGTTGCGTTGAAGTGCCGCTTTGGTTACGACAAAGCTGGCCGCCAATGTTAGAACAGACGTCGGGTGATGCGCAGGTTGAGAACCGGGAAGACCTCAAATTTCTTGATGAAGTTGACGTAGTCGCCCACTCGGCCCCGCACGTTCCGTACGTCGTTGGCCAGGTCTGTGCCGTCGTGCGTGACGATTTTCGGTGCTCCGCCCCAGAACATGACGCCGGCGTCGAAACCGATTTGCCAGCGGTCGTCGCCCTTTAGCAGGCGGCCCTCGTAGCCAAAGCCGACGTAAGGCTTCAGCCGGTTGGCGTAAGCCCACGCCTTAGCCATCGAGTCATCGTCGGGCACCATCCTGTAGGGGTCGCCCGCCTTGTGGCGCACGTAGTTGGGGTCGCCCGCCTTGATGGTGTACATCACTTCGGTCTTCTCATGCCACTCCCAGTTGCCGTCGGCCATCTCATACCACGAATCTTCGGGATAATAGACCACTTCGTCTTCGCTGTAGAGGATGTCGTGGGCATATTCGCCGATGTGGATGCTCATCGACCCCCAGCTCTCAAGCTTCTCCTTATAATCGTCGGGCATGTTGAGGGCAACGGTTCCGAAGTTGATGGTGCCCGAGCCGAGTGCTTTCTCATAGAGGTTGTTGTAGATGCCGACAGCCAGCAGGGAGGGCATGTCCTCGGTGGTGTTCACCGACTTGCCAATCTGTCTGTTGCCAAGATATACGCCGGCGGTGACGTGCCAGTGCTTGTTTTGCGGGATGGGGAAGAAATCAACCAGCAGGTTGAAGTTATAGTAGGTCGGCGTGGTGCGCATGTCAATCTGATTATCAACCTTATAGCCTGTAAATTCCTCCAGCATGCCCGCCAGCTTCTCAAACTTCGTCTGGCTCTGCTCGTTGAATTCCTCTTCGGTCTGTCCCTCCGCTTTCTTGCCCACCTGTACTCCGAAGTGCAGCACTTTGCTGATGTGGGGAATGAACGAGAAGCCCGCGCGGACGCGGAACTTGTCGCCGATGGGGCTGGCCAGGTCGATGCCAAGTCCGGTGCTGCCGGTGGTGACGGACAGGTCAAGATGATTCAGCACTTCGCATTTCTTCATTTCCCAAGTGCTGGTTTCTGTTTGTGCGCTGGTGAGAATGTGACTTGTAAATAATGCTGCGGTGATAAGCAGTATTCGTTTCATAAATCCGATTGTCTGTCTATTTTTGGGAGTACGTACATATATAGCGGTGCAAAACTAATAAAAAACGTCGAGATAACCAAATTTATGCCTCCTTTTTTCTCGTTAATACTGAATTTTAGGGGTTGCGCGTTTTTTTTAGCCCCAAAAATTTGTGTATCTCGAAACTTTGTTGTAACTTTGCACCCGCAAATCGCGAAAGAGGGCGTTTAGCTCAGTTGGTTTAGAGCATCTGCCTTACAAGCAGAGGGTCGGCGGTTCGAATCCGTCAACGCCCACTCAGTGAATCAGCGTTTCCAGTTCAATGAGGAAATGCTGATTCTTTTTTATTACGAATTTGAGAATTAGTTCCCCTTCATTGGCTTCTTTATCATGAATTTGAGGATTAGATTTTTTTATCAAGAATTTGAGGATTAGAGAATTTTTTATCACGAATTTGGGAATTAGAGAATTGGGCGCTTTCTTTTTATCACGAATTTGAGAATTAGAGAATTTTTTTATCAAGAATATGGGAATTAGAGAATTGGACGCTTCCTTATTATCAAGAATTCGGGAATTAGAGAATAGGCCGTGTAATTGTGCTTAATGTTGCACGATTACACGGCTTATTCAATGACAATCTAAATATGGTTAGACTGGCACCTTAGAGTAAGGTTAGCGTGTAGAGATAGACTACAGCGGCGGGGATGGCAAGCAAGGAGGAGTCGAAACGGTCGAGCATGCCGCCATGGCCGGGCAGGATGTTACCGGAGTCCTTGATGCCCAGCGTGCGCTTGAACAGCGACTCCACCAGGTCGCCCCAGGTGCCGAAGACGACCACCACCAGACCGAGACCGGCCCATTCCAGGGCTTCAAGACCCGATTCGCCGGGGGCGTAGGTCTTCAGCAGATGCCACACCAGCACGGCAATGGCCACGACGAGCACACCGCCGCCCACACTGCCTTCCCACGTCTTGCCCGGCGAGATGCGCGGGAAGAGCTTATGGCGCCCAAGCAGCGAGCCACAGCAATAGGCTCCCGTATCGTTCATCCAGAGGAACACGAAGACGGCGAGGGGCATCACGGGACTGTAGCTGCCGTTCTCCGGGAAAGCCAGCACACTGAGCATCGAGAAAGGCAGGGCGATGTAGAGTTGGGGCAGCATCGTGTAGGCCCAGTTGTTGATGGGGTCCTTCTCTTTCAGATACAGCTCGGCTACGAGCATGTAGATAATCGACAGGACGTAGGGAATGAACACCGTGGAGGGCGTCAGTCCGCTGTTGAAGCCCGCCATGGCGAGAAACAGATAGACGGCGGCCACGGTGGAGATGAACTGGTTGATGCGGACATAGGGGCGTTCGTTGACGAGTCCGCAAAACTCCCAGACGGTCATGCCGGTGACGAGTGCAAAGAGGAAGACCATCGCGGTCGGGTTGAGAAAACTGATGACGATGGCGGCAACGAAGAAGATGCCTGTGATAGTTCTGACGATGAAGTTGTTCATAGCTCTATTCTGTTTTATCTTGTTCGTTTGCTTCCTGTTCCTTGGCCTCCAGCATCTTTCCGCGCTCCTCAGCCATACGCTCAGCCTCGGCACGCATCTGGGCCTCCATCAGCTCCTCAGAACGGCTCACCCAGGGGCGTTTGCCGAAGATTTTCTCCACATCCTCGGCGAAGATAACCTCGCGCTCCACCAGCAGCTGCGCCAGCTGGGCGTGGCCGTCGGCATGCTCGGTGAGGATGCGCTTGGCGCGGTCGTATTGCTCGTTAATCATCTTCAGCACCTCGTCGTCCATCAGCTTAGCCGTGGCCTCGGAGTAGGGGCGCTGGAACTGGTATTCATTGTTGTTATAATAGCACACGTTGGGCAGTTTGTCGCTCATACCGGCAAAGGCAATCATGCCGTAAGCCTGCTTCGTGGTGCGCTCCAGGTCG
>JAEEGL015884913.1_pt1 | contig 15745 bp, 7 predicted proteins | sample 9134231 | NCBI WGS metagenome assembly JAEEGL01 (sample SAMN16246548, study PRJNA631951) | gut metagenome | biome: gut microbiome; feature: rumen; material: fiber-attached | host: Bos | place: Iran: Karaj | collected 2018-10
TAAATATACTCCCGAAGAACGGTATGCAGGCGGCATTATCCTGAACGTCGATATGCTGACGGAATGGAATCTGCCTGAGCCCGCATCCTACCAGGATCTGCTGGATCCGATGTATCAGGGCCTGATCTCCATGCCCAATCCGGCATCCTCCGGCACGGGATACATGTTCCTGCGGCAGCTTGTGAACGAGTGGGGAGAGGATGAGGCATTTTCCTACTTTGAGCAGCTGACGCCGAATATCCTGCAATATACTTCCTCCGGTATGGGTCCGGTGAATGCACTGATCCAGGGAGAGGCGGCCATCGGCCTCGGGTTTATTTCGCAGGCGGTTCAGGAAATCAACGCAGGACGCAACCTGAAGATTGTCTACTTCGATGAAGGGGTTCCGTTCAGCATTTACGGAAACGCTTTGCTGAAGAAGAGCGAGCATAAGCAGGCGGCAGTGGATGTGTTCAATTATATTGCCGCGGAACTTGTATATGACAATAACCGGCTGTTCTACCCCGAGCAGATTATCAAAGACTATACTCCCGTGATTGAGAATTATCCTACAGAAATTCATTACGGCAATATGATGAACAATACCCTGGAAGAGAAAGAAAGGCTGCTTGCAAAATGGACGTTCTCGTAAGAGATAAACTGGTTATCAGCGATATATCAAAAACATTTGTGGACGCCGGTACAGGGGTGCTTAACCATGTATCATTCACAGTGCGGGACGGGGAGTTTCTCTCCATCCTGGGTCCTTCGGGATGCGGAAAAACGACGCTGCTGCGGATCCTGATCGGCCTGCTGAAGCCGGACACGGGAAGCATTATCAAAGACGGGAAAGATATAACGGGCACTGCTCCTGCTGCACGGAAAATGGGGATTGTATTCCAGAATTATGCGTTGTTTGAGAATATGACAGTGCTGAAAAATGTGGAATATGCCCTGAAGATCCGGCCGGAAACAAGAGCAACAGCCAGGGAAACCGCGATGGAAATGATCGCGGCGGTGGGACTGAGCGAGCATATTCACAAGATGCCCGGAAAACTGAGCGGCGGACAACAGCAGCGTGTAGCCATTGCACGGACGCTTGCGCTGCAGCCGGAGATCATCCTGTTTGACGAACCGATGTCCGCCCTGGACGTTGCCACCCGGCTGTCCATGCGGACAGAACTGAAGGAGCTGCAGAAGCGGTTCGGAACAACCATGATCTATGTGACGCACGATCAGGAAGAGGCGTTTGCTTTATCGGACCGGATCCTGATCATGGATCAGGGAAATATCAGCCAGCTGGATACACCCGAGAATATCTGCAGGAAACCCGCAAATGACTATGTGAAATCTTTTGTGTTGGCCAATATCCGGCTGAAAGTGGATTCCCTGTCCCGATACGCAGAGATGGTGCGAGACGTATGAAGCTGAAGAATCGTAAAAACCTGGTGGTGAATCTGCTGATCGCAGCCGTATTCATCACATCCGTTATCCTGCCGATTATCTCGATGTTCTCCCGTGTGACAGCGGAGAGTTTCCGGGAAGTAACAGGTTCTGTTCAGTTCGGAAGGGTGGTCTGGAATTCTCTGACTACATCGCTGACGGCCACGATGATTTCCCTGATTCTGGCGCTTCTGGCGGCATGGTGTGTGGAACGGACGCGTCTGCCCGGGAAAAACCTGTTCAGTCTGCTGTTTGTTGCACCGATGCTGATTCCATCGATGTCCCATGCGTTCGGACTGATTGCCCTTTTCGGGACAAACGGACTGATTACCCGGCTGCTTCATGTGCGGACCGCTATTTACGGATTTAACGGAATTGTGCTCGGCGCCGTGATGTATTCCTTTCCCTTTGCCTATGTGATGTTCACAAGCATCCTGCAATATGAAGACCAGCTGCCTTACCGGGCAGCAGAGGTCATGGGGATTCCGAGAATCCGTCAGTTTACCGGTATTACACTGCCCTATCTGAAAAAGACTATTATCACTGCTTTTTTTGCCATCTTTACGATGACGATCACAGACTACGGCGTACCGATTATGATCGGCGGACAGGTACAGACGCTGCCGGTGATGATGTATAACAAGGCAGTCGCGATGACCGATTACAGTACGGGAAGCGTCATCGGAATATTCCTGCTGATTCCGGCGATTGTGGCGTTCATTGTGGACCTGATGAACCCGGAGACAAACCAGAACACCTATGCGGCAGAACTTTTTAAACCGCGCAGAAACAGGACGCAGTCGACCGCGGCGCTGGTGTTTTCCACCCTGCTGTGTATAATGATTCTTTCACCGGTGATATCGTTCAGCTTTATGGTGTTTGAGGAACGGTATCCCTCTGTGACGACATTTACGCTGTATCATATTGAAAAGACTCTGAACAGAGGTGCGTTGACCTATCTGGGAAATTCTCTCCTGTATGCAGTGCTTACCTCGGCAGCGGGTACAGTGTTCGCATTCTTCTGCGCGTATGAAACGACGCGTGTGAAGGAACGGCTGGGGAAACTGATTCACCTTATATCCCTGACATCAATGGCAATTCCGGGTATAGTACTGGGTCTGTCCTATATCATTTTTTTCCATGGAAGCGCAGTTTACGGTACCATCTGGATTGTTGTGATCATGAACTGTATCCACTTCTTTTCCTCTCCGTACCTGATGATGTATAATACGCTGGGCAAGGTGAATCCAAACCTGGAAGCCGCGGGATCTACACTGGGGATTAAAAGGTGGCGGATCGTCAGGGATGTTATTATGCCCAAGGTCAGCGGGACAGTGCTGGAGATGTTCAGTTATTTCTTTGTAAACAGCCTTGTGACCATTTCGGCGGTGTCTTTCCTGAGCCCGCCTTCACCGAAACCGCTGTCGCTGCTGATCAACCAGTTTGAAGCCCAGCGGCAAATGGAGAGCGCTGCGTTTGTGTCGCTGCTGATCTTCCTGGTGAATGTGCTGTTGCGGGTTTCCATCCGGGGAATCAAAAAAAACCTTGCCCTGAAAAAGGCAAGGATTGAAGCGGGCCAGGCTGTTTGTTAAGCAAAAGTATTTACGGCACGGATGACGGCCTGGATTTGTTCCTCCGTCATACCGTAGAACATGGGCAGGCTCAGCTCTGTGCGGCTGATTTCTTCAGCAATGGGGAAATCTCCTTCGCTGAAACCGAGATCCCGGTAGCATTCCTGAAGATGCATCGGGATCGGATAATGCTTGTTGGTCATGATGCCCTGTCCGGCCAGATGCTTTTCCAGTTCATCCCGCCGGCTGCAGCGGATACCGAAAATATGCCATACCGGTACGTATCCCTCCGAGACAACGGGGAGGATGACGGCCGGATTTTTTATTTCCGCCAGGTACCGGTCTGCAATCTGCCGACGGGCCGCATTCATCCGTTCCAGATGGGGAAGCTTCGCGGAGAGGAAAGCGGCCTGCAGTTCATCCAGGCGGCTGTTGTTTCCCTTATAGATATGGTGATATTTATAGTCAGAACCATAATTGCCCAAGGCACGGACTTTGACAGCTATATCCTCGTTATCTGTGACAACGGCACCGGCATCTCCCAGCGCGCCGAGGTTTTTGCCGGGATAGAAGCTGAAACCGGCAGCATCTCCGAAGGTACCGACTTTCCGGCCTTTATAGGTTGCGCCGTGCGCCTGGGCGCAATCCTCAATAATCCGCAGATTGTGCTTTGCGGCAATGGATAAGATGGGATCCATATCGCAGGCACGGCCATACAGATGAACCGGCATGATGGCCTTTGTCCGGGGGGTGACTGCCGCTTCAATCCGGGAGGGATTGATGTTGAAGGTCTCCACTTCCGGTTCTACAAACACCGGCTTTGCCCCGACGTAGGTCACTGCCAGGGCAGTGGCGATGTAGGTGTTGGAGGGGACGATGACTTCATCTCCCTCACCAATGTTCAGGGCTTTCAGGATCAGCATGAGGGCATCCAGGCCGTTGCCGACACCAACACAGTACTTTGTTCCGCAGAAAGCGGCAAAGGCTTTCTCAAAGGCTGCATCCTCCTGTCCCTCAATATACCAGGAGCGGGTGAATACCCGATTGAAGGCTTCACGGAGATCGGATTCCAGCTCTTTTTCCATGGGAAGAAATGAAACAAACGGTACGTTCATATAATGCAACCTCCTTCGCTTATTCTACCTCTTCCTTTCAGACACGTCAATCTGATCAGCCTATATGAGGGCGGACAACAAAAGATATCCAACCCGATGTTTTTGCTTTTTTTGATAAAACGAATATAATAATAATGATTACAATATGGAGGAAAACAGATCATGAAAAGACTGATCGGATTTATTCTGGTGCTGACAATGCTCTGTTCAGCTTTTTCTGCTTATGCTGTCGAAAACGGCAAAAGCGATCATATGAACTGGGCACTGGATGATAAGGGAACGTTGACCATTTCCGGGACGGGGGAAATGGATTATGTGTTCCAATCTGATAAGACGATCAAAACCGTTGTTATCGAAAACGGGATCACGAAGATCTGTGATTACGCATTTTACAGCTGTGAAAATCTAAGCAGTATATCTATTCCGGACAGTGTGACGAGCATTGGCGATTACGCTTTCTACGGATGCATAAAACTGGCCGGGATCACCCTGCCAGGTAGTCTGACGAGCATCGGTGACGGCGTTTTCGGGTATTGTCCCAAGATGACGTCAATCACCGTTCCGGATCAAGTTACAGCAGTCAGTCCTTCTTCTTTCGGCGATAAGGAAATTATTGCCAAGATCGGTTCGTTGGGCGCAAAGGCGTTAGGGAAAGCAAGACTCAGCTTCCGGGTGCCGGATGGAAAGTGCCTGCTGCGATATCAGTATAAAGAGGACCAACTGCAGGATCTTGAAGTGGTTTCTGTTGACAGTAATGTCAAGAAATTAGTCATTCCGGATGGAGTTACCCGGATCGGAAATAATGCTTTTGCGGAAAACAACACGCTGGAAAGCGTAATTATGCCGGATAGTGTAAGGAGTATCGGAGAGAATGCTTTTGCAAATTGCGACGGCATAAGCAGTCTGACTATTCCCCTGAATGTTGCTAGTATTGAAAAAGGAGCATTTTCATACTGGAACGGGAAGATTATATTCCGGGGGAATGCCCCTACAATCGATGACAACGCATTTACCTACGGAACGATTGTCGCAGTCTATCAGCATGGCTGTTATGGCTGGTCAACTGCAATCAAAAAAACTTTCGATGCAAAATGGATTAATTGGCAGGCAGATAACGCCGAAGCGGCAAAAGATCCAAAGACGAAGGATCAGACCGAAAAACTGGAGCAGACACAGACGGACAATGAATATGGCCATAATTATGGCTGGAACTGGGCTGACACAACAGACTCCTATCTTGTTCCAGAGGCGGATGGTGCATTTACCCGGGTTGAACATGTCGGGGAAAGTATTATTATCGAACAATATTCAAAAGACACAGAACTTCAGTGGAAAAAAACACTGCAAATGGATCTGCCTGTCTGGGGAGGGTTTTACTCAGGAAAGGATTACCACTTCTTTGTTTTCGGACAAACCAATTATGAGGAAAACGACCAGAAGGAAGTACTGCGGGTTGTCCGTTACAGCAAGAATTGGAATAAGATAGATTCCGCCAGCGCTTATGGGCAGAATACGACTGTACCTTTCCGGGCCGGTACGGTGGATATGGACGAGGGCGGTGACTACCTGTATATTCATACCTGCCATGAAATGTATACAAGTTCAGACGGAAAAAGACACCAGTCCAACATGACCTTTAAGCTGTATATTCCCGGAATGTCATTTTCAGTGGAACAGGAATCCTCTCCGGGATATACATCCCATTCCTTTAACCAGTATATCTACGTGGATGAAGGAAACGTAATCATGGTGGACCACGGAGACGCATACCCGCGGGCGATTACGATCGGCCGCATCAAGGATGACACAGATACGCCCGGGATGGACAATTATCAACGAGTGAAACTGATCCAGATCGGCGGGGAGACAGGGGAAAACTATACCGGGGCGACGGTTGGCGGATCTCAGGCATCCGATACACGGTATATCGTGACCGGTAAGTCTATCGATCAGGCGAATTTCAATACCAGCACAAGAGACAACGTTTATGTTGTTACAGCATCCAAGAGTGACTTTACGGACGCCAGTGTTACCTTCAGATGGCAGACAAACTATCCGGAAGGAAGCACCGTTGTCCTGTCCAATCCTTATCTGATCCGGATTACCGGGACGAAGCTTCTGCTGATCTGGACGGAACAACTGAATCACAATGACCTGAATGTGCTGCTGCATTATGTTTTCCTGGATGAAAACGGAAAAGCGGCCTCACAGGTATATACCAATCCCGGAAAACTCAGCGATGTGATGCCGGTCATAAACGGGAATTACCTGACCTGGTATGTGACCACCGGGTGCGATGTGATCTTCTATTCACTGGATTTAACAAATCCTGAGCTGATTACAACAGTTCAGAATCTTGTATTCCTGGGCAAAGCCGGCTGGCAGCAGGATAATGCCGGACACTGGCTCTTCGGCAACAGCGAGGGATATGCACTGACCGGTGTGCAGTATATTGACAGGAAGTTCTATTATTTCAATGATCAGGGAATCATGCAGACCGGCTGGATCCAGAACAATACAACCTGGTATTATGCCATGGCCAACGGCGTCCTGTGCAATAACGGATGGACAAAACTTGAAGGAACCTGGTATTATTTCCATCCGACCGGCGCAATGGCAGTGGGATGGCTTTCTGACGGCAATGTTTACTATTATCTGAATGAGTCCGGCGTAATGCAGACCGGCTGGGTTCAGTCCGGCGGCAAATGGTATTACATGAATGCCAGCGGTGTGATGCAGACGGGATGGATTCAGTCCGGCGGCGCTTGGTATTATCTGGACAAGAACGGTGTGATGCAAACCGGCTGGATTAAGGACGGCGGCAAGTGGTACTACATGAATCAGGGCGGTGCAATGCAGACCGGCTGGGTTCAGGATGGTGACAGCTGGTATTATATGAACGCCGGCGGCGCGATGCAGACCGGCTGGATACAATCCGGCGGTGCCTGGTACTACCTGGACAAGAGCGGTGTGATGCGGACCGGTTGGATCAAGGACGGCGGAAAGTGGTACTACATGAGCCAGGACGGTGCAATGCAGACTGGCTGGGTTCAGGACGGCGGCAGCTGGTATTATATGAACGCCAGCGGCGTGATGCAGACCGGCTGGAAACAGATTGCAGACGGCTGGTATCATTTCAATGATTCCGGTGTGATGACCATTGGCTGGTTTGAGGATCAATCCGCAAACGGAAAGCCGTGGTACTGGTTCGATGACCAGGGCAGAATGGTAACCGGATGGAAAGAGATTGCCGGAAAGTGGGAGAAGTTTAGCGATTACGGCCAATGGGAGTATACCTGGAACGGACAGTAAAAGATCCGGTTTGGCAGATAAGTACGGTATATGATTGATTTGGATGACGGCAAATGATAAGATAAAGGAACCGGAACAAAGCCTCAGGGCGAAAGCGAGGAACGAAGCGTGAACAAAATCGAAACAAAACTGGAAGGCGTTTATATCATTGAGCCGGAAGTGCGTGGAGACGCACGGGGATATTTTATGGAGGTCTGGAGCACCCGGAATTTTGAGGAGCTGGGACTGCACTATGATTTTGTGCAGGACAACCAAAGCTTCTCTGCACAGAAGGGCATACTGAGGGGTATTCATTTCCAGAATGCGCCCATGGCTCAGGCCAAACTGGTACGGGTAACCCGCGGGGCTGTGCTGGATGTGGCGGTGGACCTGCGCAAGGGCAGCCCGACCTATAAACAGTGGGTCGCGGTAGAACTGAGTGCGGAAAACAAGCGGATGCTGATGATTCCCAGAGGGTTTGGCCACGGCTTCAAAACACTGACGGACAATGTGGAATTCTGCTACAAGGTGGATAACCTGTACAGCAAGGAATGTGACCGGGGAATCCGGTTCAACGATCCGACGATCGGCGTGGACTGGGGAGAAGTGAAGGAAGAACTGCTCAGCCAGAAAGATACGACTTCACCGCTGCTGGATGACAGTGACTGCAATTTTGTTTATTCAGAAGAATAAACGAAGCTGGATTTATCATTCATATTCATAATGATATGTTGATTCTTTATGAAAAACAACGCTGTCTGCCGGACACAGAGGCAGGAGTAAACAGATTATGAATTATGTACTTAAATAATGGAGGAATTGTTTATGACTATTATCGTTACCGGTGGCGCCGGCTTTATCGGGAGCAATTTCGTATTCCATATGCTGAAAAAGTATCCGGATTACCGGATCATTTGCCTGGACAAGCTGACTTACGCAGGAAACCTGTCCACGCTGAAAGGTGTGATGGACAACCCCAATTTCCGGTTTGTGAAAGCAGATATCTGTGACCGGGAGGCTGTTTATAAACTGTTTGAGGAAGAGCACCCGGACATTGTAGTGAACTTTGCGGCGGAAAGTCATGTGGACCGCAGCATTGAGGATCCCGGTATCTTCCTGCAGACCAATATCATCGGTACCGCGACCATGATGGACGCGTGCCGAAAATACGGTATCAAGCGCTATCATCAGGTTTCCACGGACGAAGTATACGGTGATCTGCCGCTGGACCGGCCTGACCTGCTGTTTACCGAGGAAACGCCGATCCATACCAGCAGTCCCTATTCCTCTTCCAAGGCCGGAGCAGACCTGTTGGTCATGGCTTATTACCGGACCTACGGACTGCCCTGTACGGTGAGCCGCTGCAGCAACAACTACGGTCCCTATCATTTCCCGGAAAAGCTGATTCCCCTGATGATTGCCAACGCGCTGAACGACAAGCCCCTGCCGGTATACGGAGAAGGCAAGAATGTCCGTGACTGGCTGTATGTGGAAGACCACTGCAAAGCCATTGACCTGATCATTCACAAAGGCCGGGTCGGTGAGGTGTATAACATCGGCGGACATAACGAGATGGCAAACATTGACATCGTGAAACTGATCTGCAAGGAACTGGGAAAGCCGGAAAGCCTGATCACCTATGTGACGGACCGGAAGGGTCATGATATGCGTTATGCGATCGATCCGACCAAGATCCATAACGAGCTGGGCTGGCTGCCGGAAACGAAGTTTGTGGACGGCATCAAGAAGACGATCAAGTGGTACCTGGAGAACCGCGAATGGTGGGAGGAAATTGTCAGCGGCGAATACCAGAATTACTATGAGAAGATGTACGGAAACCGATAAGGAACGATTATTCCATGTCATCAGACCAGGAAGGCGCTGAGAATGCTGAACGGTACAATTGTACGGAATTGGCGGGGACGGCTGTTATGGATCATGACAGCTGCCCTTGTGATGATACTGGTGTTCTCTTTTGCACAGGCGGAAGACTGGCAAAGTGAAGCCCGAAGCATGCTGACGCTGATCAACAGCTTCCGGACCGGAGACAATGCCTGGTACTGGAACAGAGACAACCAGACCAAAACCGTGGAAACCGGTTTGAGCAGCTTGATTTATGACTATCAGCTGGAAGAAGTGGCAAAGATCCGGGCGGAGGAGATTTCCCGGAAGTTCAGCCATACCCGGCCTGACGGAAGCAAGTGGTCCACCGCTTTCCCTGCCGGAAACTATTATAAAGGAGAAAATATAGCCTGCGGATTTGAATCGGCTGCGGATGCCTTTGGCGGTTTCCTGGAGGAAGCCGAGGATTATGCCGGGCAGGGACATCGGCGGAATATGCTGCACAGGCACTATACCCGGGTGGGCCTGGCAGCCGTGGAAGTGGACGGCACCGTATACTGGGTACAGGAATTCGCTTCCGGGAGCGTGTCCGGTGCAGGAGCCGGAAGCAGGAATGGCAGATGGAGCCTTGAGAACGGAAAATACCATTACCGATACACAGACGGAAGTTCTGCCACAGGATGGCTGCAAAACGGCGGCTCCTGGTACTATCTGGACACAGACGGTGCCCTGCAGACCGGATGGGTGCGGGATAACGGCGCATGGTACTATATGGACCAAACAGGCGTGATGCAGACCGGCTGGGTACAGGCTGACGGCAACTGGTATCTGCTGGACAAATCCGGTGTGATGCAGACGGGCTGGAAAAAAGATAACGGGAAATGGTATTTTTTTGACGGGAACGGGATTCTGAAGACGGGATGGATCCAGGATGGGGGCAATTGGTTTTTTGCCAACAGCAAAGGAGAAATGCAGACCGGCTGGGTTCGTGATGGTGAAAAATGGTATCATTTCGGCAGGACCGGAACCATGGATACAGGCTGGGTGAAAGAAGCGGGAAAGTGGTACTATTGCAAGGAAAACGGAGAGATGATTACCGGACGCTGCACGGTGGACGGCCAGACAGAGGTTTTTGATGACTATGGCGTATGGCAGTATAGTGAGATCGGCGAATACGATACACCACTGGGTACAGAATCCTGGATTGTACTGCTGCGGTCAATCCGGTTCTATCTGAATCATATCCTGGCATTGATTCTGCCGACCGGAGGCATGTCGCCTTAATAATTCGAAGAGCATGATAAAGATAGCTGAGCAGCTATACAGAAGATGAGGGGAGCACCATCAGGTGCTCCTCTTCTTATCATCCGGTTCTTTGAGACAGGGAAAAGTAGATCCCCAAAGGCAAATCGGTCAAAGAATATAACAATTATATTACATATTACAAAAAGTATGTAACACAGAGCAAAAACCAATTGACAAACAAGTAACCATTCAATATATTGTTTGTATACAATTGGTGGTTGTATCATCCAGTGCTTGCAAAAAAAAAGAAAAAGGGAGAGACACACACATGAAGAGGATCGTTGCATTGTTCCTGGCAGTTACCCTGCTCATCGGAGTAATGGGGACTGCGACCGCTGCGGTGGAGATTACATCGACACCGGAGATCACTGCGCCCACCGTGAAATCTGCCACCATCGATGCTGATGGCGGCATAACTGTGGTGCCCGGGGATACAGATTACCAGGACGGCCAGTGGGGGGATGTCCTGGTTTACCGGGAGGCTTACGGTTATAGCCAATGGTACAGAGTTTATTACAATGCTGAGAAAAAAGCCTTTGTTTACGAAGATTCTTACAAAGACGAAATAAAAGGCGGAATCATCAAAAAAATTAAGCTTTTCAAAAATACGTATAAAAGTGAGACGACTGGGAAGACAACCGTGGAAACCAGTACAGACTCTGACTTTTATTATAATAAAGATCTGAAGCTTACCCAAGCCGAGGTAAGCCAGAGTAAATATACCTATTCGGACGGAAAAATTCTGAAGGATGAATACGAAGGAAAGTCTGAGTATTATGATGAAGAGGGACAATACATCACAAGGAGATATACGGGCCATACAGTAATAGATTATGATGAAAATGGCAGTATAGAGAACAGAAATCGGGAAGATACATATTTTGATAAAAACGGTGCTTATGATTATAGCGATAAATATACCGATGAAAATACATATGACAAAGAGGGAACCTTACAGAAAAAGGTCAGTACTTCTGAATTCGTCAATAAAGATGGGAAAGTGACCGGTACCGCTAAGGACACTACGACCTATACATATAACAAGGAAAAAACTGAACGTACTGCTACGAAGAATGGCGAAAGCACGAGCAATAACGAATATGGTGTGCTGATTGCCACAGAGAAGATCAGCAGCACGGAAAAAGAAAAGAAGTTCGAAGCCGGAGACGGCTGGTACTACTGGACAGATGTGGAAAACAATTCAGATCAGACCCGCCTGAACAAGGACGGCAAAATTGTTTACACCAAGACTTCCTCCAGTAAGGATGGTGTAACAAAATCGGAAACTAAGTCTTATGATGAATTTGGCGTGTTGAGTTATGGTTCAAGCAGCGTAAGTGACAACTTTGAAAATCATAACGAATATTTTGACCGTTTCGGAAAGACGTCTGAAACGACGAGTAAATATGAAGCTGTTAAGGACGAAAACGGTAACCAGATCGATACGAGACTGGCGAACACTACGGAAATCAAGTATGAAAACTACAAGGGCGGAGCGAACGTAAAGAGCTCCGAGTATGTTTCCAAGCCTGAGTACAAGGAACTGGAGAATGGCGGCACTAGGTCCCTGGCACACACAACAAGCACTTCCTATGATAAATATGGTGCTGTGACAAGTACTGAAACGAGAGATGAAAGCTACGACGAAACCAAGGATGAAGTCACTGAGAAAACGGTAACGGTAAATTATGTCGGCAAGCCTGTCACAGCAGAAATGCATGACAAGGTGGAGCGCATCAGTGTTCGGAAGCAGGGCGCAAATGCCCCTTCCGGGAACTACACTTATATTGGAAATAATACTTCAATTTATAACAGTGGTGATGATTATTCCACCACGACTACCTATTATGACTGGGATGGTTCAGTGGAGCGGAAAGAAGTGCAGTCCAGAAACACCACCACAGACGATAACGGTTATAGTACTACGACAACCATTGACGCCACCTATAGCGATGATGGGGAAACCCTGGAATACGGCACCAAGACTGTAAGTGGATACGACAAAAATGGCTATTCTATTTATACATCGAATACCACAAATTGGGACGGAAGTACATATGCATATGAGTCCCGGTATGATGAAAAGACAGGCAGGACATACATAACTACTAATACGGACCCTGAAGGCTGGTCAAGTGTCAGGCGTTCGGACAATAATGGTATAGTTACGACATACTACGACGCGGACAAGAAGGAATATGGTAAACTGACCGAAGATATCGAGACCCGGAACAATGGGATGCTTGTCAGCAGGTCCGACAGATACACAGACGCAGCCGGCAAGATAGTTTACGAAATCCGCGAGAACTGGGATAAGGACGAGATGTATACCGGTGATACTTATCACGATGCGAATGGTAAGGAAATCGGATTCGACAGGAGCAAAAGTGGATACAACGATGACGGTACCGTTTATACTTCCACCAGTGAATACAAGAAGCCGGTATTCGATGAGCGTGAATTTGCGCTGACGGGCGCCTGGGATGAATACTCTTCCGAATATACGCGCACAACCGACAGTGACGGCAATACCACGACGAAGTCTTCTCAGATCAGCAAGAGCTATAACGTAGACGGTATTCTGACAAGAGAGAATGAACGCAAAGGCAACAACGGCGAGTACTCACAGTCAACCAAAGAGTATACTGCCGAGGGTGCTCTGCGGTATGCGTACACCAGTGACAAAGAAGGCAGTGTGTATACATACTACGACAATCCTGGCAATACCCTGTCCAAGGTGATTAACCGGCCGGCGGACAAGACCAAGGCTGTTGATGATAAAGCAAACAGCACGGTTATCACCACTGAATCTGTTTCGAACGATGTAACCTATTACGGCCTGGACGGAAAAGTGGATCGTCAGTACGTGGATAAGCGTACCTATGAATATGACGATGACTACAGCCGGACCAAGGTCATCGAGACTGAAGAGTACAGGGATGCCAGCGGAAAGGCGGTAGTTACCCGGACGACGACTACGGATTATACAGACGGGTACAAGCAGGAATCCGAAACCAAGACAAAGGACGGTAAGGTCATCGGCTACTCCCGCAGTTCCGAAAAGGATAATGTGGCGACGAGTGAACAATTGACTCCCAAATTCAATCCCTATACCGGCTATGTATTCAACAGTACGCTCATCAAAGAAACCCGTAACACAAAAGACGATACCTATACCAGTATCCAGCAGAGGCTGAATCATGACGGTAAGGTGACTTATTCCTACGAGCGGAGCTCGGACAAGGACGACAATTCAAAGGCCATTGAAAAGGGATACAAGATCTTTGAAGACGGCTCCCTCCGTCCGAGCTATGAGACGAAATCTAGCTATGACGCCAAGACAAAGAAAAATGAATCCGAAACCGTCTATTTCCGCTGGAGCGGCGCGAAACTCCGCAGCAGCAAGAATGAGAGCGCCTATGATCCGGAGAAGGATCTGACTGTCGGCAAGACAGAATACTACAACAGTGATGACGAGCTGGTTTATACAGCGGAAACGACCAGCCAGACAAAGGCTTACGGCGAGTGGAACACAGCGAGCATTTCCCAGACGGTTTACACAGACGCGAAGGGTAACGAGATCGGCTACCGCAAGGTCAGCGAAGATGGCGCGGAGGAGAGCAAGGTGCCGGGCACCAGCGCAAGCGGTAACCTGACCGGCGCTTATACCCTGAGCACCAAGAGTGCGGACAAGAAGATTACCACCAGCAAGAAGTATGACAAGAACGGACTGCTGACATCTGAAAGCAAATCGGATAACAATGCCTTCACCAACAGTACCAAGTACTACTGGGAAGGAAGCAGCACCGTGAAATCCTCCACTGAGTCTTCTGAAGATTCCACAGGCATGAAGACGACTGTTACCGCCAATTACGGTGAGGCCGGCGATCTCCGTAACAAGGTGGAAACTGTGTCAGGACGGAAATCCGGGACCCACTTCTATACGTTGACCGAAAAGCATTACAACAACGCGGGTGCGCTGGTCTATACCTATGAGAGCGTGACTGACTATCAAAAGGACGAGACCACGGGCATCTACAAGGATGCTTCCGGCAAGGAGATCGGTCACGGCTATAAAGAAAATGAAGATGGCAGCTGGAGCCGCCTGCATCCTGAAAGTACCTTTGCTCGTACCGGCGAGATCAGATCCTATTATGAAGAGGGCGTAGATAAAGATGGATTCTACTATTTCGCTCAGTATGACAAAGACAAAAAAGAAATTTTTAAATATGCCGAGGGCAAAGACAAGGATGGTAATAACGTAACAACCTACTACGATAACAGTGCTACACCCAGTTATTACTGTGTTAATGATTCTGACGGTGAGTCCTGGTATACTGCTGACGGCGAACGGATGTACTCCGTTCAGTACGAAGGGTATGTTGACGGTATCGCATCGCAAAAATTGGATTATTACAACCAGAAGGGTGAACTGGTTTATTCCGAGATTAGAAGTGTTAGCGATGGATATCGCAGCCACACAGTTTATATGGATGCGGATGGCAACGTGATTGCGGAAGCAGACGTTCGCGAAGATAACGGCGATTACAGCAGCAAGTATCCGTATACGACCTATGCCAAGAATATCACCGGATACCGTGAAGAAGGGTCGAAGAACGACGGAAAGACTCAGATCGAAAGAGAATACGACAAGAATAACGAACTGATCAATGAACGGATCCGGACGACGACTACGACCCAGACAGACGACACTATCACCAGGACGATTACGGATGGCAGCGACAGAAAGGTGAGTGTTGAGGAATACGAGCTGGATCAGGATAACGAGTATACCAGAGCCACTGTTACCTACTTCAGCCGCTGGAACGGTGCCGTTACGGACGTCTATAAGCAATACTTTGAAGATGACTATACTGCCGAAAAGAGATATGATAAATACGGTAACCTGACCCAGTACGGTTATGACTGGAGTGAAGATGACTGGTGGTACAATGACTATTACTGGGTCAACGGTAACAAGGCCAGTTATTCCTGGAACGATGGACTGGAGGAACAGGGCTATTACAACAGCTGGTATCATGCAAATGGTATGCTTTCCAGCGAAAGCTACAACAACTATGACGGCTACTCCTACTACCGCAACTACAATGAAGACGGCAAGCTGATCTACAATTCCGAAACGACCGACGGCGTCACTAATACAACCTGGTATGATGCTAATGGCAACATCACCGGTTA
>JAEEGL016243676.1_pt1 | contig 15745 bp, 11 predicted proteins | sample 9134231 | NCBI WGS metagenome assembly JAEEGL01 (sample SAMN16246548, study PRJNA631951) | gut metagenome | biome: gut microbiome; feature: rumen; material: fiber-attached | host: Bos | place: Iran: Karaj | collected 2018-10
CGGCAGGGCTGCCGTTGTCGGTCCCCTTGGGCTCCGGCTCCGCTCCGCCGCAGGCGGCGCAGGCGAGCGCCAGCGTCAACGCCAGAAACAATGCGATCAGTTTTTTCATTTTTTCATCCTCCGTCCGGGCTCCGCCCGTGTCCTTTCTTCCGTCCCGCTATTCCTCGTCGTCGTTTGCCAGCGGCTCGATCGACATGATGTCGTCGAAGCCCCTGAGTTCAAATTCCGTCATCACGGTCCGATGCACGTTGATCACGCGCGTCGGCCCTCTGCGCCGCATTTTCTTCTGCGCCGACAGGAGCGTCCGCAGCCCCAGCGAGCAAACGTAGTCCACGCCCTCAAGGTCGAACACCAGCTCCCGCACGCTGCTGCGCAGGTGCTGGACCTCCTCCTCCAGCCGCTGCGCCCCGTCGTTGTCGAAGCGTCCCCGCAGCGTGAAGGTCACCTTCGCGCCCTCTTCCGTTCTTTCGATCGTCACCGCTCTCACACCTCCTGCGTACCGCCGGGTCCGAAGTATTTGAACACCAGCATCGTCATGTCGTCGCTTTGCGTGTCGCGGCCGGTATAGTCGAAGACGGCCTCCTTCGTCATTTGGATCAGCATCGCCGGGGACGCCTCCGGCTCCTCGTTCAGCGCGTCCACGATGCGTCCCGGGCCGAAGATCTCGTTCTTCGCGTTGACCGCGTCCGTCAGGCCGTCCGTGTAGATGAACAGCGTGTCGCCCGGTTCGAGCTGGAAGCCGTGATCGTGGAAGCGAACGCCCTCCATCGCCGCGAGGGGCGGCGAGTGCTTGTACGCCTGAAGCTCGAATTTCCCGCCCGCGCGGCGCAGCACCGGATGCTCGTGCCCCGCGTTGGCGGCGATGCCCTTGCCCGTGGACAGCTCGATCACCGCCAGCCACACCGTGCTGAAGATATCCGCCTGGTCGCTCTCGAGCATCTGCTCGCTGACGCTCTGCATGACCTCGGCGGGCCCCAGGCCCTGCAGGACGCGGTTCTTGATCAGCGTCTTGACCATGACCATGAACAGCGCCACCGGGATGCCCTTGCCGGCGATGTCGCCCACCGTCAGCGCCAGATGGTCGTCGTCGACCATGAAGAAATCGTAGAAGTCGCCGCCGATCTCCCGCGCCGGGATCATGCCGGCGAAGACGTCGAAGTCGCTGCGCTCCGGGAACGCCGGGAAGACGCTGGGCAGGCTGTCGGTCTGCATCTTGCGCGCCACGTCCATTTCCGCGCCGATGCGCTCGCGCTCGGCGGAGGCGCGGGTGACCTCCTCGTTGTACGCCGCGATCCGTCGCGTCATCTCGTCGAAGGACTCGGCCAGGCCCTTGATCTCGTCGTCCTTCTTGTAATGGCTGGCGTCCAGCTCCAGCTTGCCGTGCTCGTAGGCGTTGACGCTGCGCTCGAGCGACACGATGGGCCGGGTGACGCTGCGGTTGAGGTATTGCAGGGTCAGGAACAGCACCGCCGCCACCAGCAGGATGAACACGCCGATGATGCGGATGACGAAGCCGTTGAGATCCTGGCGGAAGCTGGGCATGCGGATGTCGACCTCGACCATGGCGCGGACGTTCCCCGCGCTGTCGAAGACGGGCGCCCAGGTCTCCAGGCCGCCGCCGTATTCGTTCTCGCCCATGTAGATGATCTCCTCGTGGGCGCGCCCCGCCTCGATATCCGGGACGAGGTACTTGTACTCGAACTCCGTGTACTCGAACGTGTCGCCCCATTTGGCGAGCGTGTCCGGATCGTCGTCTTCCGTGCGCGCCTCGATGAGGTAGGTGAAGCTGTGCTCGCCGGGGACGAAGAGGTAGAGATAGCCCTCGGTGAGGAAGTTCTCCTTCACGCTGTTGTAGAACTCCATCAGGTCCAGGGCGTACTCGTCCGCCTCGCCGGTCTCGACGAAGGGCTCGAGCTTTTCCCAGTTCGTGCGCTGCGACACGATGTGCACGAGCTGCTGCGCCTTCTCGTTGTAGAAGCGCAGATAGACGCTTCGGATCGCCATGTAGCTGACGATGCTCAGGATGACCGCCATCGCCAGCATGAGCGCCAGCAGGATCGTCGTGATGCGGCGGTTGAGGCTCTGCCTTCTTTGTTTTTTCATCTTGACCCTCCCTGTACCGCCCCGCCGCGCGCGGGGCAAAAGGAACTCATAAGCGGTGGAGCTGCACCTGCGCGCCGCAGCGGCAGTTCCTGCCGCAGATCGGGCATTCCATGCCGTATTTCTCCATACCGCGGTAGAACATGGGGATCGTCTCCTCCATCACGACGGCGCCGTAGTGCAGCAGCGTCTGCCGCGCGGGGATCTCCGCGTCGGGATGCATCCACGCCTCCGTGACCAGGTATCGGACCCCGCGCGCCTTCGCGTGCGCGATCATCTGGTGCGACAGCTCGGTCGCGATGCCGCGGTGCCGGAACTCCGGCTCGACGAACATCGCGTCGCCCGTGATGACCTTGTCCTTGCCGACGATCTCCCGGATCCTCCGCTCCAGCTCAGGGTGCGGCACGGTAAAATCGACGCAGTCGTCCGTGTAGGTATAGAACGCGGCGATCCTGCCGTCGTCCGCCACCGCCTTGACGCCGAAATAGCGCCCCTCGGCGGCCTTTTTCAGGACTGTGGCGACGATCTCGTCGCCGTGTGTCAGCTCCTGTTCGATCCTGCCGGCGATATACGCCACGTCCTCCGGCATGACCTCCCGGTATTCCACGCTGAAAACCTCCATCCGTCCGTTAACTGTATCCGGCGCTGTTCCGCCATGAAAACAAGGCGCTTTCATGACAGCCGCCGCGCTCCGCGCGTCACTGCGACGACTCCCGGTAATCGCCGCCCTGCTTCATCATCAGAAGCGAGAAGATGATGACCAGCAGCATCATGCCCGCGCAGAAGTAGCCGATGCCGTCGATATACCCCAGGCTGAGCAGGGCGCCGTAGGCCACGGGGCCGAAGGTCTGGCCCAGGCTCTCGAACACGGAGTATACGCCCATCGAGCTGCCCTCGCCGTAGGCCTGGCTCTCCTTCGTCAGGCCGAAGTAGGTGTACTGGCAGGTGTAGGCGAAGGAAATGACCACCGAGAGGATCACGACGCCCACGATCACGCTGACGAGCGTCGGCTTGAACACGAAGATGATCATCAGCACGCCCATCAGCACGCTCGCCAGGACGACGCTCCACAGCGCGCCCGCGTGCTTGAGGATCCACGACGACAGATACGGCCCGACGTAGAGCACCAGCATGCCGCACAGCAGGTAGATCTGGCCGATGCGGATCTCCGTGATGCCCTGCTCCTGCGCGAAGAGCGGGAAGAAGTATTCGCGGAAGGACAGCGCCATCATGAAGGGCACGAGCACCAGCAGGAAAAAGCCCAGCACGCGGCGGTTGAAGAAGAACTCCCGGAAGGAGATGCTCCGCTCCTCCAGCCCGTCCGCCTTCCGGCCGACCCGCACGTCGCCGGAGGTGACCGCCAGTATCAGGCCGAGACCCGCGATGGCAGCGGCGACCAGATAGATCAGGCGCCAGCCGCCCATCATCAGCAGCACCGAGGCAAGGCCGGCGCCGATGGTCAGGCCGGAGAGCGTGCCCGCGGAAACGTCCGCGAACGCCTCGGACACCTTCTCCTCGCTCGCGCCGCTGGACGCGACCGTGTTGCAGGCCACGTACACCGTGCCCATGCCGGCGCCGATGAGCATTTTCCCGACCAGTATGCCCGCGTAGTTGCCGAGGATCAGACAGCACAGGAAGCCGGCAAGCTGGATCAGCATGCCGCCCGTCAGGCACCGCCGCGAGCCCCAGCGCTCCACGATGCGCCCCGCAAAGAACGAGAACACCGCCATCAGCAGCAGCTGCGCGGACATCGGCAGCGCGACCGCCACGCCGGACGGGATCGGCAGCCCGCCCTGGTACAGGTTCAGGCACAGGATCGCGATGAACGCGTCCTGCATGGAGTCGGAAACGTAAATGAGGAACATGATCGTGCGCAGCGGCACGCGCTCGGTATTGTCGATCTCGCCCGGGCCGCGCTTGCGCTCGGCGTAGGTGAACAGGAACGTCAGCTCCAGCAGCAGCATCGCCATGACGACGGTACTGATCGCCGCGTTGACGACCAGCTCGCGCTTGAGCTCGTTCTGGCGGCTCTGCACCGCGTCGAGGCCCTGTCCGACCTCCAGCAGGCCGACGATCTCCCCGCCCTCGTCCTTGATGGGGGAGATCAGGAACGTCCACGCGCCGAAGGCGCTGATCTCGGAGATCATGACCTCGTCCCCGCCGCGCAGGATGGCGCCGTAGTCGTTCAGATCCGGGTCGTCCTCATAGAGCGGGTAGCCGCAGGGCTGGGTGTCCTCAAAGTCCATGATGACGTTGACCATGCCGTCCTTCGCGCGGTAGATGACGTAGTAGTAATGCTCCCCGCGCGCGTAGTCGCGCAGGATCACCTCGTCGAGGGGCTCCTTCACGCTGCGGAACGCCTCGTTGTCGTAGTCGCTCGGCTGGGACAGCGTCTTGAGCTTCTCCACGTCGATCCTGTCGGCGAGTATCTCCGCGGTCAGGCGGACCTGGCGCACGCTCGCGTCGGTGTCGCTTTTCATGATATGGTCGAGCAGGGAAAACGCGATAACGAACGCCACGGCCAGAGAACCCACGACGATCAGGAAAACGCGCTTCGCGTTTTCCTTCTCGATGATCATCGCGCTGAACCTGCGCACGAGGATGATCAGCGGAAAGAGCGCCGCCAGCACGCCCAGGCCAAGCAGGACCCACGCCAGGATGATGCGCGAGGCATAGCTGACCGCCGCCGTCTCGAAATAGCCTTCCACGTCCCCGGCGCCGTCGCGGTCCATGATCCGGTAGAAGCCCGCGAAGTCGGACACCAGCGCGCTGCGCCCGTCGGCGGCGACGTCCAGCTTATAGGGGGTGGAGGGCAGCTCCACGTAGGTGCTGACCTCCTCCGGAGCCGAGAGGGAGAAGCGGCGCACGCTCTGGGTCGTCAGCTCGGTGCACCAGGCGACGCCGCCGCGCACCGAGGCGTCGTAGGGGATCAGCTCCTGCTCGGCGCTGAGCACCTCCGTCAGATTGCCGGCAAGATCGCTGATGTAGACGGCGCCGTTGCGCGCGACGAAGACGAAGCTGCCGGTGTCGGGGTCATAGGCGGCGTCGATCTTGATGAAGTCCGCCGGGACCTTCGCCTCACGGTGGAACGTGCCGTCCCCGTCGAGCAGGTAGAGCTCCACGGAGTCGATCATGTCGCGCACGAACCAGAGCTTTCCGCCGTACGACTCCATCTCCAGGATGCGGCCGTACTGCATGGGCGCGTCCTCGAGCGGGACGCCCGTGTAGTCGATGCCGTACACCGTGCTCCACTTCACGCCGTCCCAGCGAAGGACGCGCTCGTAGTCGGTCAGGTTGCCGCGGTCGCCGTAGGCGATGTCCACGACGTAGACGTTCCCGTCCGGCCCCTGCGCCGCGTGAGCGGCGTAGAAGAAGGGTCCCGACTCAGAGCCGCCGTCAAAGCGTTTGGCGACGCGCCCGCGGTCGTCGAGCAGCAGCACCGTCGTCTTGCCGTCGTCGATCACCAGCACCTGCCCGTCCTGCCCGAAGCGCACCTCGCTGCTCGAGCCGATCTCGTAATCCAGCTTTTCGCTCAGGCTGTCGCGCAGGAGGAATGCCCCGCCGAGCAGCAGAACCGCCAGCACCGAGAACAGCGCCGCGATCAATCGTTTGCGGCGCAGCCTCCTGGCGCCGGGATCAGCCTCGCGCCTCCTCCGGATGATCTGTTTGCTTTCCATGATTGTATCTCAGTCCCTTTCCGACGTCCTTGCCGTAAGATCGCTCGCGCCGCTATCCGATGGGGGAAACGACCTCGACCATGTCGCGGTCGATGCCCGCCTGGAACTCGCAGCGCTTGGCGTGCGCCCGGATATACTCCGCCGCGCTCCGCCCGGGATCGTCCTCGCCTCGCTCCAGCGGATCGACTCCGCCCAGCGGGGCGAGCATCCGCATGTGGACCGTCTTCTCGATCTGCCGGATCGCGCATTCCACCTTGATCTCCGCGCCCTCCGCGCAGGAATGGCAGCAGAGGTTGAACAGCTCGTCCGCCAGCAGGATCTGCTTCGCGCTCACCCGCTGGTCGATTCCGCCGCTCTCCATCGTCCGGCGCACGAACTGCGTCACGGCGGGAGCGGATTCCGTCGTGCCCGGCACCGTGGTGAAAACGTAGTCCTTGTTGCCCTTCCTGTACTCCAGCGCGATCGAAGCGTAGCTCAGCAGACTCTCCTCGCTGGCGCAGAAGCTCGCCGCCTCGTCCCGGAGGAAGCGGAGCATCTCGTCCATGCTGCGCGTCTTCTCGCGGCTGAGGTTGAGCGCCGTGGCCAGCGCCTCCCCGCCGAAGGGCGTGCCGTTCTCGTCCTCCATCTCCTCAAGGTCCGTGGTATAGAGGAACAGGCGGTCGCCCTGCGTCAGGCGCAGCCGCTCGTCGCGGTAAGTGACGTTCTCGGTCTCGCCCAGCGGCGCGTAGACCGGCGAGCGCAGCAGCTCGTACCGGCCGTCGCCGCGCATCAGGTACGGAACGCCGCCGCCGGCGTTGACGAAGCTCAGGCTGCCGTTCATGACGTTCAGGACGCCCACCAGCGCGCAGACGCTGCTCACGCCGCCCAGATCGTAGAGCTGGGAATTGACGTCCGACATCGTCTCCGTCAGCGAGCGGCCCATGCGCAGGCGGCTGCGGATCGCGGTCTGCGTGACCACGGAGCGCAGCGCCTCGGCGATGCCGCTGCCGGGGACCTGCGCCACCACGAGGCAGAGCGTGTTTTCGCCGACGTAGAAATGGTCGTAGAAGGCGCAGCTGTACCGCTGTCCCTCCTGCACCCCGCCCGCGAGGGAAAACGCCGCGCTGGCAGGCGTCTTCTTCAGCGGCTGCGGCAGCACGGACCGGCAGATCTCGTCGATCACGCGGCCGGTCGTCTCCTCCGCGCCGCCGCCCGCCGCGGCGGCGCCCGCCGGCTCCGCGCTCTCCTCCGGCTCCTTCGGCTCCTCCACCAGATGATCCTGAACGTAGGTCGTGACCTTCGTCGCCGCCATATCGGGCGCCTCCTCCTCGCGCCGGCGCAGCAGATAAAGCGCCAGCAAAAGCGCGAGCGCGAACAGCCCGCCCAGGATCCACGCCGCCCGCTTCGTCTGCGCCAGCTTCGCCTCCAGCCCCGCGCGCAGCGGGTCGGTAAAGGTGAGGCGGCGCGTGCCGGGCGCGTAGCGCACCGCGTCCAGGCGCGCCAGCTCGTCCAGCGAGACGTACGCTTCGCCGTTGACGAGCACCGCGTCCAGCTTCAGCTCCTGCGCGTCCGCCGCGGCGGTGACAGCGTCCGCCGGCTCGGCGGGGGTCTTCGTGGTGATCAGCACGTTGTTCGTCGCCTGGTCCCAGTCGACCGCGAAGCCCGTCGCCTCGCCCAGCTCGCGCAGCTGGACGTAGTTGCGCCCCTCGATCATGTAGGCGTCGAATTTGACCTCTTTCCCGTCCACGAAAACGGTGTTTACCGAGGGCTCCGCGGTCACGCCGTCCGCCCGCGCCCGGCCCGTGCCGAGCAGAAGGACGCAGACGAAGAGGCAGGCGAGCGCCCGCAGCATCGCATTTTTCATGTGCCGTTCCTCCCTACTACTACTCTCAGGGCTTATCGCGCCCGGACGGCGTTCAGTCGTCCAGCAGATCCGCGTACTCGCGCAGCTGCTCGCGCACGACGACGATCTCGTTCTTTTTCAGCTCCGTCACCGCCGCGCGCAGAAGGTGCCGCATGGAGATCGGCTCCCCCTCGCCCGCCGCCATGAACGCCGCGGCGAGCACGATGTTCTTGATATGTCCGCCGGAGAGCTCGAACTTCTCCGCCAGGAACTTCCAGTCGATATCGTCCGAAACCGGCGCCGCCGCGGGCAGCATGCCGCGGTAGATCGCCTCCCGCGCCGGCGGCTCCGGGAACGGGAAATGCACCGCGTAGGTGATGCGCCGCATGAACGCCGCGTCGATGTTGCCGACCAGATTGGTGGCGAGGATGCACACGCCGTCGTAGTCCTCGATCTGCTGCAGCAGATACGCGACCTCCACGTTGGCGTTGCGGTCGTGGGAATCCTTGACCTCGCTGCGCTTGCCGAACAGGGCGTCGCACTCGTCGAAAAACAGGATGCAGCTGGCGTTCTTCGCCTCGGTGAACAGCGCGCGCAGATTCTTCTCCGTCTCGCCGATGTACTTGCTGACGATCTGGGAGAGGTTGATCTTGTAAAGCTCCATGTTGAGCTCGTTGGCGATGACCTGGGCGCACATGGTCTTGCCGGTGCCCGGCGCCCCGGCGAAGAGGATCGAAAGCCCCCAGCCGTAGCTGACCCGGCGCCCGAAGCCCCAGCGGGAGGAGACCTGGTGCCGGTAGCGGATGTGCCCGCAGGCGCGTTTCATCAGGTCCTTCTGCGCCTGCGGCAGCACCACGTCGTCCCAGGTATACCCGGGCGCGACCGGGGACGCCAGCTCGCCCAGCCGGTGAACCGCCTGCCGATAGCAGCAGCGGTGGATCAGCTCGCTCGAGACCGCGCTCTCGCCGGAGAGGCTCCCCAGGCCGCGCGCCTGCTCGCAGGCGCGGCGGATCTGCAGCGGGCTGAAGCGAAACTTCGCCGCCAGCTCCTCCGCGGTGCAGCCCTCCAGCACGGCGCCGCGCAGCGCGCTCTCGAACAGCGCCAGCCGCTCGTTCTCCGCCGCCGCGGGCAGCTCCAGCTCCACCGTCAGCGTCCTCAGGCGCGTCGGCGCGGAGCGCTGCGAGAGCAGGAACCGCTTGTCCCTGTGCAGCTTCAGCCGCTCCAGCTCCTCCAGCATCGCGCCGCCCGGCGGCACGCTCTGTCCCGTCTCGTCCGCGCGGTCCAGGTGATAGAGGCAGAGGTAGGCGTCGGTCAGGTCCGCCGCCAGCGCCGCGCTCTGCGCGCGCTCGCGCCACTCCTCGCCCTCCAGATCGGCGAACACGCAGCGCGCGCGGTGGCGCGCCATCAGGTGCTCGACCTGGAAACGCTTGCCGCCGCCGCGCGGGCCAGACAGGCACACGCAGCAGCGTCCCGGATACGCGAGCGCCGCGTCCAGCCGGCGCGCGACGTCGTCCTGGATCACCATGGGATCCAGCTCCTCCCGGCCCGAAGCCCCGTCGAACACGCGGAACGCTTCGCCGTCCTCCAGCGAGCCCGTCGCCAGGAACTCGACGACCTCGCGCCGCAGCGCAAGCAGGCCCTTTTCCAGCTCCTCGGGCCGGAACAGGCGCGCAAAGCCGCCGCCGGCGCGGAAGCGCGCCATGCATGCCGCCAGCTCCATGCCCTCCGGCAGGAACAGCTCGGAGCAGAGCGCGGCGCCCGGCGCCTTGCGCGTCATATCGTCCTGCAGATAAGCGAACAGCTTCGTATACTTGAGGTCGATCTCCGGCGCGTACGCCGCCACGACGCAGGCGCGCTCGAACGCGTCGAGCCCGAAGCGCTCGAACAGCAGCGCCAGCGGGAGCCGCGCCTCGGTGCGCTCCAGGCGCAGCCGGATCGCCGACTCCGTCAGGGCGATCTGCTCGCGCTCGTCTGCGCTGAGCATGACGGGCAGCCCGCGCTGGGCGGCGCGGGTAAGGTTATGCTCGAACTCCTCGCGCGTCACCACGAGCCCCAGCAGATTCTTCATCTCGCTCGACGGGCCCAGCCACTGGTGCCGGCTGTAGTAGTAGTACAGATACAGGTCGAGCCACGCCGTCAGCTCGCGCAGCAGCTCATCCTGCCCGGCGTAGCCCCTGTCCAGCCGCGCGGCGTCGATCCTGTTCAGCTCGTTCGCTTCCATTCGTTCTCCTCAAGGGGTCTGCACCGTCGTCGCCGGCGTCATCGTCGTCTGGATGACGCCGCCGTAGGCGCACATCAGCTTGCTGGTGTTGTTCAGCAGCGGTTTGTTGCACACCAGCACGGTCGGCGCCCCCGGCGCCCACGGCGCGGGGATGACCGGCGAGCAGGGCATCGGCGTCAGCACGCCCGCCGCCGCCGACGTCGCCGAGGCGACCGACGGGTTCGCCAGGCTCGAGCACATGCCGAAGGTCGGCGGCTTGTTGTCCATGATGGTCGCCTGCGGCATATTGCAGGTGGTCACCGTCTGCTGCGACGTGACCGTCAGCGGGCAGGGCGCCGCGCCGAACGAGCACATGAGCAGCGCGGTATTCACATCGGCGTTCGCCACGTTTTATCCCCCCAGCTTCCAGACGATCTCCTGGCGCTCCTGCGCCAGCTCCGCCGTAAAGATCTTGCCCTCAAAGAGCGCGGTCAGCGTGCCCGCCGCGCGCAGCAGCACCTCGATACGGCCATCCGCGTCGGCGGTGTACGCCTGTACCGGCAGCAGCTCCGTGCCGCGCGGATGCCCGGCGGCCGGCGCTTCGGCGAGCTCCGCCGACTCCGCCCCCAGCGTATAGACGTAGACGAGCTCCGGCGCCGCCTTGTCCGCCAGCAGATAATGCCCCGGGACCGGCAGCCGCGCCGGGCTGCCGACGCAGTAGGTGCGTATGACCTTTTCCACCGGGGCGTTCTTGTCCTGCGCCAGCCGCAGCGCCGCTGCGCCGGGCGCGCCGATCCAGATCCGCGCGCCGTCCGCCGGCTGCTTGCCGCGCAGCAGCGAGACCGCCGCGCGCACCGTCCCCTCCGGGAAGCGGTAGCCCTCGCCCGGCTTGAACTCGATCGCGTCCTCCAGCACCCGGTCCGGCTCGGCGCGGAACGTGACCGTCTCCTCCCGGTAGCCCGGCCTGCGCAGGGTGAGCGTATGCTCGCCGGGGGCGAGGTCCGTCAGCACCAGGTAGCCCTCCTGCTTCCACACGGGCTTGCGGAGCCGGACGCCGTCGAGCAGGCACTGCGTCCCCGCGCCGTCCGGGAACGTGCGGCCGGTGAAGCCGTCCCGCAGCAGCAGCGCCGCGTTTACCTTTCTTTGTATCATGCGCCGCCTCTTTCTTCGCCGGTCCGGGCGCGCGGGGCGCTCTGCCCGGTCTCGACGGTGACCTCCGTAACGCGCGGCACGCGGCGCTCGCGCTTGGAGTCGATGGTCACGCCCGCGACCGAGACCACCATCGAAAGCTTGTATTCCTTGCTCGTGTTGTTCCAGATCTTGAGCAGCTGCTCAAGCGGGATGCGGTCCACCGACACGTGCAGCTCCGCGTTCTCGGCGGCGATCGAACCGTTCAGGCATCGCTGCGGGATGACCGGGTTGTCGCGCAGGGTCTGCACCGCCGCGCCCATGATCCGGTGCTGGTCCGCCTCCTTCACCTGCGCCGGCGCCTTCGAGTGCGCCGTCATCAGGTAGTGCAGGGTGAAGCGCGCCGGACGGATGCGCTGGACGTCCCGGTCGACGGGGTAGTAGCCGGAGGTGAGGTTCTGGCTGTCCTCCTCCACGTGGTAGAGGTACAGCGTAAGCTGGTTGTTCTCGCTCTCGTGCGGCGAGCACAGGTTGATCAGCTCGCGGTTCCCCAGCGGCTCCGGCGTCAGGTTCTCGCGCAGCAGCTCGACCAGGGCGTTGCCCGCCTCGGTAAAAGCAGTGTAATCCGCCATGGATCCTCCCCCTTTCACGCCGCCGGCGCGGCTTCCTCCGCCGGAGCTTCCTCCGCCGGAGCCTCGCCCGCCGGCACCGCCGCCTGGAACAGCGGCCCGAATACGTCGTCATGCCAGCCGAAGGTGCGGGATACCCACCCGCCGGTCAGCCGGTTGAACCCGTTCGCCCCGCGCGTGAAATCCGCCAGCGCGGTGGACAGGTCGGCGCGCGAATCCGCCTGGGCGTTCATCGCCTCGTACCACGCCTCCTTGGTCCCGGCGCCGGTGGCGTAGGCGCCCGCGGCGGTCTGCGCGTCCTTCACGGCGGCCTGGTAGCGCGTGAGCGCGACCTTCACCGCGCCGTACGCGTCGACCAGGTCCAGAAGCCCCGTCTTGACCCTGCGCTCCGTCTCCGCCGTGTCGACGTCCTCGCCCGCCGCCTGCGCGTAGGCGACGGCGATGAGCGAAAGGTCCTCCAGCTTCTGCTGCGACGGGTCGAAGTTGATCAGCATCCCGCTGAGGTCATAGGACGCCATATCCTTCACGCCCATCTCCTCCGCAGTGAGCTCCGCGCGCTTGATGGACGTCCGGCAGCCCTCCGCCTGCGCGTTCAGGCTCATCATCCGTGCTTCGAGCACGTCGACCGTCTCCTGCGTGCCGACGTCGGTCGCCAGCGCGGCGCGCGCGCTTTCCAGCAGCACGGCGGTGCGCGCGAGGTTCTCCTCCACCGCGGCGAGACGCTCCGCCTGCTCCCAGCGGTCCAGCATCGCGTCGGTCAGCGCGACCGCCTGCGCCGCGTCGGTGCAGCCGGAGAACGCCCCTTCCGCGCTCGCGCCGCCGGACGCCGAGCCCGAGACCGCGGCGCCGCCCGTGCCCTCCATCAGGTCGAGCGCGTCGAGGAAGCCCTCCATCCGGCTGTCCGCGTCTCCGGTCACGGTGAAGGACTGCGCCATGGGCGTCAGATCCGTGCGGCTCCACGCGATCAGCAGCGCCTCCTTGCCGGCGATATCGTACAGCACGGTCGTGCGGCGGTCGTTCTCCGCGGCGTCCAGGCAGATATAGCTCCCGCCCGGCAGCGGCACGCCCGTCTGCTCGTGATAGAACGTCTTGTTTCCGACCGGCGCCTTCCCCTCGGGCCACTGTACGTCCGCGGTATGCGCCATGCCGGACAGGCAGCGCACCCATTCCTGGTTCGGCGGCTGCGTCAGATAGATCTTGTAGATCGCGGGGTCCCGGTCCTCCGTGCGGAAGGTGCACAGCGCCGTCAGCCCCAGCTCCGGCGCGACGACGCGGAAGTCCTCCTTCGTCTCCTCGCGGCGGACGGCGCCCTCACCCAGCGCGGCGGTCAGCTCGTCGACGGAATACGCCAGAAGCGCGGCGCCGTCCGGCATCCCGCCGAGGAACGGCCCCTCGTAGATCCGCTTGCCCGCCTTGCTGAACAGCGTGCCGAAGCCCTCCGGCGCGTCGTCCCGCCACTCGCCCTGATAATAGGGCAGGCCGCTCTTCTTCCAAAGGACGCTGCCCTCCGGCGCCCCCTCGTGGAACGTCGCCGCCAGTTCCCCGCCGTCGGCGAAGAAGAGCGTGCCGTCGCCGCTGTAGTCGCCCTCCGCGAAGGCGCCGGCGTATACCTTGCGCCCGCTCACGTCCCAGGCGGTGCCGGCGCCCTGCGGGACGCCCGCGGCGAACTGGCCCTGGTAGGACGCCTGGCCGGAGGGATAGTAGGACGTGCCCTCGCCGTCCGGCTGCCCCTCGCGGAAACCGCCCTCATAGCTCAGTCTTCCGTTCTGATAGAGCTTGCCGCGCCCGTCGTACAGATCGTCCCGGAAATAGCCCTCGTACAGGGGCGCGCCGCCCGCGTCGTAGGCGATGCCGCTGCCGGAGCGTTTCCCCGCCTCGTACTGGCCCTCGTAGGCCAGCCGGCCGTCGGCGTAGGACTTGCCTCTGCCGTCCCAGCGCCCGTCGAGGAACTGCCCCTCGTAGACCAGGACGCCGCCCGAATACTCCGCGCCGTTGCCGGAGCGGACGCCGTCGACGAACTGGCCCTGGTAGAGCAGGAGCCCCCCGTCGTCGTACTGCTTGCCCTCGCCCTGCAGGATCCCGTCCGCGAGGCGGCCGGCGTAGAGCGGGACCTTTTTCTTCTGGTCGGAATAAACGATCACGCGGCCGTCCCAGTGCTCCACCCGCTTATCCTGCACGTAGAAGCGCGCGGTCAGGAAGCGGCTGAGCACGAACGGCCACACAAGGAAATAAACGATCAGCCCGATGGCGAAAAGCCCCAGGATGACCCGAATGATGAGCGATTTTGCTATGTAGAGCCGCCCGGTCTCGACGTAGTCCTCGGGGCCGGTGGGCTTCTGCGCGGCGGAGACCACCCCCTGCAGGGAGGCCGACGCCGCCTTCGTCGCGTGACGCGAGAAATTCGTCAGCCTGCGCAGCCGCGCCCCGATGCCGACGATCTTTCTGGTGAAGAACGCGCGCAGCGTCCGAAAGAAGGTCGCGACGGACCGGGTCAGTTGATACAGCAGATAATTCAACGACGAACACTCCTTCCCGGAGAATCGTTACCGCGCCGCCGCGGCGCCGCCCTTACCGCAGGCGCAGGAGCCCGGCGCGGGCCAGCGCGATCACCAGCAGCACTCCCAGCGCCGCGACGACCGCATACGTGACGAGCCTGCGCAGCCTGCGCTTGTCATAGTCCTCGGCGGTGCAATAGGGCTGCACGGGCGAGCGGCGCCGATAGCCGTCCGCGCAGTACTGCGGCTCGTCCTCGCCGGGCAGGCCGCCGTCGGGCTCCGCCCGGTCCGGGAGCGTCTGCCCCGTCAGCTCCGCCACGCGGCTGATCAGGCTGCCCGCGCGGCGGGCGGAGTCGTCCGCCGCGTCGGTCCGGACCTCCGTCTGCCGGTCGTGCTGTCGCACCAGGTCTTCCAATGCCATCGCTCACGCCCCCTTTTCAGCCGTCGCCGCCGAGCAGGCAGGGCAGCGACGGATCGTGCTCCAGGCGATCCGCCAGATACAGGTAGTACCGGGCGCCGCCGTCGAAGGGATAGTTGTGGGCGAGCTGCAGGAACGTGCGCTTCGCGCTCGCCGCGTCGCCCGCGTAGAGGTCGTAGACCCCCTGTGAAAAATCGTTCATCGAGGCGACCTTGCCCCGGCGGATATTGAACTCGTCCCCGTCGAACACCTCGTACACGCGCACGAGCTGGTCGCCGGCGGCGCACTTGCCCATATAGCGGCAGCCGTACTCCTGCGAGTCGGAAACGACCGCCTCGGTGCAGAGGATGCCCGCTTCGAGCCGGCCGCACAGGATCATCAGCTTCTTGATCGTCGAGAAGCTGGACGAAACGATCGTCGGCTCCATGCGCGAATCGTCGCCGACGATGCCCAGCATCACGTTGCCGATGTCGAGCGCGACGCGAAGCGTCACGCGCGCGTCGCTCCCGCGGGTGTGCTGCTCGTTGAACGAGAGCATCTCCTGCTGGATCGCCACCGCCATGCTGACCGCCTCGCTGCTGTCCGGCTCCATGACCGCGTCGAAGCCGTTGTAGGAGAAGCGGAACACCGTGCCGCCCTTGCGCGCGACGATGGACGCCGTGCGCTCGATCATCTCGTTGGCGCTGTCGAACAGCAGGCGGTTGTTGCCGCGGTCCTTGTAGATATCCTCCGGGAACTGGAACCAGACCGTCAGCAGCATCATGCGGCGCGCGGAGAAGGTGGTCTTGTCGACCTGGCGGATCGACTGCTTCCCCAGCAGCGCCAGGACCTTCTCCGGCACGAAGCGGCGGTACGAGGTCTCCAGGCTGTTGCGGGATTCCTCCTGCTCCTTCATGGACTGGCCGAGGGAATTGACGGCGCTCGCCATGCTCTCCAGCTCGTCGCCGGTGTGCAGCTCGAGCCGCTTGACCGCGCCGCCGCCGGAGATCTGCTCCATCTTGCCGGTGATGCGCCGCACGTCGACGCTGACCGAAAGCAGCGCCAGCAGCGCGGCGCAGACCAGGATCAGGAAGCCGATGAAGATCAGGCGCGGCAGCGCCGGATCCTCGACCGTGAGCGCGTGCTCCGCGCGGACGGCCAGAACGCCCCCGTTGTCCGTCATGCGGGCGTAGGAGAACACGTCGCCGCGCAGGGCGCAGGCGGAGCCGCCCCCCGCCTCCGCGGCGGAGACGAGCGCCGGGTCGAAGCCGCGCACGGACTCCGCCCGCCGGCCGTC
>JAEEGL017152372.1_pt1 | contig 15745 bp, 11 predicted proteins | sample 9134231 | NCBI WGS metagenome assembly JAEEGL01 (sample SAMN16246548, study PRJNA631951) | gut metagenome | biome: gut microbiome; feature: rumen; material: fiber-attached | host: Bos | place: Iran: Karaj | collected 2018-10
GACCCTCACGCAGCAGCAGCAGAAAGAAGCCGAGCTGAAGGCCCGTGCCGAGAAGATGCAGACCCTTGAGCAAGACCTCATGGCCAAGATTGCCGAGAAGCAGGCCACCGAGACCGCAAAGATCATGAATGCCATCTACGCCTTCGTGCGCGAGTACAACGTCGCCAACCAGCAGTTCGACATCGTCCTCACCAAGTCGGCATCACTCTATGCCAACCCCGGTATGGACATCACCAACGAGATTGTCGACGGCCTCAACGAAGAGTACAAGACCGTAAAAGCAAACCAGCAGTAATCAGCTGAAACGTCCGCGGAGTGCAGAGAACGTTCTGCGCCGCAGGAGATAATACTCCAAGAGCAGGTTCCCTTGATAGATACAGGGGACCTGCTTTGGTTTTATAGCCTCGCGTTTGCGCCGCAGGTCGGGCGTCCAGGCCACATATTCGTCGTGGGCCTTACAGACAGCCTTATATTCTCCATAGTGTCCTTCGAGAAGAAACTTGACGGCAGCAATATCGTCGAGCGCCATTCTAAAGAATAACACCCAGAAATGGCGGTTGTCTGGCAAATTCTTGTAGAGCATTGAGAGGTTGTTGCGGAAGTTGAGCTGCGTCTTGAAGGGGTTGCTCTTGGGCAGCGTGCCGCCACCGACGTGGTAGAGCACCGACTGTGGGCAGTAGGCCACACGGAAGCCTGCGTTGTGCACGCGCCAGCAGAAGTCTATCTCCTCCATATGGGCGAAGAAGTCGCCGTCGAGGCCACACACCTGCTTCCACACAGATGCGCGCACAAACATGGCGGCACCCGTGGCCCAGAAGATGTCGCAAGGGTTGTCGTATTGGCCGTGGTCCTGTTCAAGGGTGTTGAACAGGCGTCCGCGACAGAAGGGATAGCCGTAGCTGTCGATGAAGCCTCCTGCGCCGCCAGCATACTCGAAGGTATCCTTCTTATCGTACATCATCAACTTGGGCTGCGCAACAGCGATGTCGGGCTGCTGCTCCATCATCGCCACCACAGGCTCTATCCAGTTCGGCGTACACTCCACATCGCTGTTAAGAAGAATGAAGTAGTCGGCCTCCACTTGCTCGAGGGCCTTATTGTAACCACCTGCAAAGCCGTAGTTCTTGTCGAAGAGGATAAGACGCACCTGGGGATAGTTGGCTCTGATGAACGCCACACTGTCGTCGGTAGAGCCGTTGTCGGCGACAACGATGTCGGCACCAACGGAGTGTTCCACCACCGAGGGCATGAAGCGCTCGAGCATCGAGCGGCCGTTCCAGTTCAATATGACTACTGCTACTTTCATTGTTCGGGTCTTTTGTGTTTCCAACGGCGGTGGCTCCAAAGCCAGTACTCCGGCCGCTGGCGTATCTGCTCCTCGAGGGTGCGTGCGTAGCGCTCCACAATGGCGTACTGCGGCTCCTGCTGCGGATGCTCGCTGAAGAGACTGAAGGTTACCTCATAGTGTCCTCGGCGCACCTTGTCGACACGATAGTATATTACGGGATAGTTGTATTTGCGTGCGAAATATTCAGGACCATAGAGGAAGGCGGTGTCTTGGTTGAGGAAGGTGGTCCAGTAGCTCTTGTGGGGGTTCGAGGGCGATTGGTCGCCAAGCATCATCAGCACGCAGGGTACGTGGTGACAGTCATAGAAATCCACCACCTGCCGCACGTCTCTCTGGTCCACCACCTCGGTGCCGTAACGTATCCTGCAGCGAGAGATGAAGTCTGCGGTGAGCTTATCATCGAGGGGTTTCCCCACTCCGATGCCGTGGTGCAGGAACTGCATATTGAGCGACGAGACCATGTACTCCCAGTTGTTGTAGTGCGCCGAGAGGAGGATGACGGTCTGTCCCTGCTCGAAGTAGCGGTCGACCAACTGGCGGTTGACAATACGGTAGCGGCGCTTGATGGAAGGCGGTGTTGCGAAGAGATTATGCACGAACTCTACGGCTATATCCGCCAAGTGGCGGTAGTAGCGGCGCTCTATCTTGCGACGCTCGCGCTCGTCTTTCTCGGGGAAGGAGGCGGCAAGGTTCGCCCTCGTCACCTTCTTGCGGTAGCCCACAAGGTAGTAGACAATAAAATAGACTATGTCCGCTAAAAGGTACATTTAGTAACCACGTCTGAATTGTTCTCCCACCTCGCCGAGGACGTTCTCGCCCAGTTGCTGACGCGAGAGGCGGCGTTCCCACGTGGGGTCCTGCACCTCGCCACGGGCGTTGCTGTTGAGCAGCGTGTAATAGCCCGAGCGGTGCTCATCCCAGAAGAGGAACACACGGTTGGGGTCGTCGGTGTCGAGCTTGTTGTAGCGCCACAGCTGATAGGGCAGGTAGTATATGTGTCCCTGCGAGTTGCCCTGGTACATCTCATTCGGCACGTATGGCTGAATGCCAGCCTGCACAGCGTCGTTGCTTATCTCGGTGGCATGGATATTACCTTCTCCGATACGGTTGGCGGAGACGTAGTTTTTCTCGTCACGGACAAAGTCCGGAGGACCATACTGCAAGTAAACGCGACCGCGGTCGCTATGGATACCGGGGGTGTATTTACTGCTCGAAACCAATCGAATACTCGTCGATGTCTTGAGTGCCTGAAGGACATCCCCATCGCCTCGTCTCACTTCACATTTGACCTCTCCCGTTTCCTCAGAGAAGTTCACGACCTTCACCTTCCCTATCTTCTCCCATACTTTTTCGTCATTCACCCTGTAGGCATTAAGAACCTCGCCCTTGGAGACCTCCCCAGTGGAGTGGAAAGTGAACACGACGACATCCTCGTATGCGTCATAGGATTTGATTTCTGGATAGATAGGCTTGTCTGGCACTCGGGGATAGCTGAAATGTTGCTGGACATAGTCAACCTTCTCTTTGTACTTCATCCATGCAGCCTCTGGCGCCAAAGGATCGCGAGCCATCCAGAAACGGTAGAGGAAGGCCTGCTTCTCCTCGAGCAGTCCAACGCGACGGATAAGGTCTTTCGAGACGTTGCGCTCCATCTCGGAAGCAATGGGCCACAGAGCATCGATATAGGTGTCGATCTCATCCTCGTCAGTGTACTTTCCTGCGAAGGTGGTGGCGAAATCACTAAGAGTCTGTCCTTTCACGCCGGGGTTCGAGCGGTAGAAATTGAGTTTCTTGTAGAGCATCGTCTGATTGTCGCGGTTGCGAAGTTCGACGACGAGGTTATAGTTGCCTGACGGCAGGTTAGAAATGTCAATAGTGCCGTAAACAGGCACCAGAGGAGCGCTGTTCTTGCGTATTACTGCCTGCATGCCGTCGACACGAACGCCCGTCTCATACTGCTCGATATAGGCCATAGCCACGAAAGGCTTGTGGCCAAGTTCCTTGTCAATATTATACACCTCGTAGTAGAACTTCATCTCCTCGACCTGCTGGGGGTAGAAGTCGCTGATATAGGGTTCCATATCGTAGCCTCCACGCGAGAGGATGTTCTGCTTGACGGTTGCCGACACCTCAGCCATAGGCTGCAGGCTGGAGATTACAGGGTGCTGACGGTCGTAGCTTATAACCACTTTCTCGTTCACCACCGCCGCAGGGGCCTCGCCGTTCTTGTCACGCAGCGACAGCTCAAGGTTGTAGACGCCGTTGCCAAGCGAGAAGCGCTGCACGTCGATGAAACTGAAGTCCATCTCGTCGAGCGAGCCCACAGTGGGACTATTGAGGTCATACTTCTTCACGTAGCATACCGAGTCGGCCTGATGCACCACGAGGGTCACCTCAACCGTGGCGCGGTAGACGCCATTCGTCTGCTGCACGAACTGCATGGTCCACGCGTCGAACTGCAGGTAGGTCTCCATGTAAGGCTTATCCTGCTCTGGCAGGTAGAAGGTGGAATAGCCGAACAAAGCCTGCATCTGCGCCTTCGCCGGCACCAAAGCCGACAGGCACAGAGCCAAGGTCAATATAAATGCTCTTTTCATAATCATAAACATTTTACCTGCGCGAGCGTGCGCCCGCGCAAATACATTAACGTAACTAATATGCTATTATTGTGCCGCGACAGGAAAAATCATCGCACGCCGTAGATCTCGCAGAAGTCGGCAACAAGGTCGAGTACCTCTTTGCCATAGAGTGCCACCTTCCCTTTGCCTATTCCTTCCACAGCCAGCAACTCCTGTTCCGTCTTTGGCAGTGAATCCACAATCCCCATCAGCGACTTCTGCTGCATCACCATAAATATTGGCAGACCAAGTTCGTCAGCTTTCTCTTTGCGCCACTGGCGCAGCATCTGTACCAGCGCGTCGCGGTCGTCGTCGTCCATCCTTCCGACCTTGGCGTCCTCAACCCTCGGTACTGCTGGCCCCTTCGCCGTTTTCCTGCGTTTGGACTTAATAGGCTTGCCGAGGAGCGACTCCACCTTTGCTTTCTGCACGGTAGCGACACTGAACCCGTTGTCTCTCACAGCGCGCATGCATGCCAGCTTGGTTCCGAGACGTTCCTTGAGGGTATCGCCGGCCTCCTTTAACTGGCGTGCATTCTCCTGATTGTCGACATCCACTTCGAGCAGCACCACTATAGCAGACTGAAAGGCCGACAGCTGTTCGCTGAAATAGGCCGAGGCTTTGGCGATACGGTCGGCGTGGCGGTCGGTCGGAAGATGCATCAGCTGGTTGCGGAAGCGTTCGCCCACCGAAGCCAGTTCCGTCATTGTCTGTCGCAGGTTGCGCATAGACTCCTCTTTCTGGGGATATATAGCCCGCAGTCGGACATATATGCTGGTCACCCGCTCGGTGTCTACCAACAAGGCCTCCATTGAGAAGAGGTCCGCCAACTGCTCCATATAATACTGTGCCTCGTACTGCGGCACGGCAGCCTCTACCTGCTCGAAGGCGGGACAGCTGTCGACGAAACTCTCCACGTCTTTGTCGCCGAAGGCCACCGAGGCCGTCAGCGGCGAGGTGAGCGTCAGACCTTCGAGCGAACGGCACCGGCTAAGGGCCACATACACCTGGCCGAAGGCGAAGGCATCGGCGGCATTGACCTTTACCTTGTCGAAGGTGAGGCCCTGGGCTTTATGTATAGTCACAGCCCACGCTGGCCGCAGCGGGAACTGCACGAAGGTACCGTCGACCTCCTGCCGTATCTCGTTGTCTTTGCCCATGACATACTTGAGGTTCTCCCAGCGCTCGCGACCCACGGCCACCATGTCGCCGTCGTCGCAGCGCACCTCCACCCTGTCACCATCCTCGTCGTCGTATGAGAAACCCTCGATGGTGCCCAATTTACCGTTATAATATCTATGTCCGCCACTGCTGTCATTCTTCACGAACATCACCCGCTCGCCCACTTTAAGGGTCATGGTGCGGTCCACGGGGAAGCTCCCCTCGGGGTAGTTGCCATCCACCTTGGCCTCGAAGTGACGGTTCTCACCAGTCAGCGCCTCCATATGGTGTGCATTGATGGCATCGGCCTGACGGTTGTGGGTGGTCAGATTAATTGTTTGATTGCTTAATTGTCTGATTGCTTGAGTAGCTACGCGACTGTTTAACGTTGCCAGCGTATCGTTATCCAACTGGTTGTTGCGCACGCGGTTGAGCAGCGCCACGAAAGACTCGTCCTGCTGGCGGTAGACTTGCGTAAGCTCGATAGTGACGTAAGGCAGCTTCTGCAGGGCTTTGCTGTGGAAGAAAAAGGGTGAAGGATATACGCGCTCCATATAAGGCCGTTCGGTCTCGGTGACCACAGGCGGCAGCTGATGCACATCGCCGATCATCAGCAGCTGCACACCACCGAATGGGCGACTGCTGCGACGGTAGCGGCGCAGGGTCATGTCGATGGCGTCGAGCAGGTCTGCGCGCACCATGGATATCTCGTCGATAATGAGCAGTTCCAGCGTTCGGATGATGTTCAGTTTGGTCTTGTTCATCGACCGCTGGTTCTCGGGCATCTGGTACTCGGTGACCAGTTCTTTGACGTCAGGCAGATAGGGCGAGAAAGGAAGTTGGAAGAAACTATGGATAGTCACACCGCCGGCATTGACGGCGGCCACACCCGTAGGGGCCACCACGACATGGCGCTTGGGGCAGTGCGCATCAATGTCGCGCAGGAATGTCGTCTTGCCCGTTCCTGCCTTGCCGGTCAGAAAGAGACTCATCCCCGTCTGCTCGACATACCGCCGCGCCAAATCTAGTTGTACATTTTCACCTCTCACCTTTAACCTTATGAAATCGGCCAACGGCGGTCGAGTCCGAAACTCATGGGACTGACTTTGAGCTGCGGGGCGAATTGGAGACGTTTCCATTCGTTGCGTTTCACCTTGAGGATGGTGCTCTTAACCACCTCGCGGTCGTAGCCCTCATCGACAATCTCGTCCTCGCACATACCCTCGTCGAGGTAGAGGTTCAGAATGGCGTCGAGCACGCTGTAGTCGGGCAGCGAGTCGCTGTCCTTCTGGCCGGGGCGCAACTCGGCGCTGGGGGCCTTGGTGATGCTGTTCTCGGGGATACGGATGCCGTCACGGTTTATCCACTCGCTAAGCTGGTAGACCTCAGTCTTGTAGAGGTCGCCGATGACAGCCAGCGAACCGCAAGAGTCGCCGTAGAGAGTACCGTACCCCATGGCAGCCTCGGAGCGGTTAGTGGTGTTGAGGGCGAGGGCTCCGAACTTGTTGGCGTAGCTCATCACCATAGTTCCACGCACACGCGCCTGCATATTTTCCTCGGTGACATCCTCGGCACGGTCGCCGAAGACGGGCTTAAGGGCTGTGCGGAAAGCGTCGAAGACAGGACGTATGGGCACTATGTCGTAGCTCATGCCGAGGTTGTTGGCCAAGTCCTCGGCATCACGCACCGAGTGATCTGTCGAGTACTGGCTGGGCATCAGCAGTCCGTGGACATTCTCGGCACCGAGGGCGTCGACGGCCAGCGTAGCCACCAGTGCCGAGTCGATGCCGCCGCTGAGGCCAAGCACAGCACGCTGCAGGCCATTCTTATGGAAGTAGGCCCTCAGACCGCACACCAGAGCCTTGTACACCAACTCTACGGCCTCGGGCTTCTCGTCGTCGACCACGGCGTCGATGAGCTGCATGTCGACCGTCTGGCAAGCGTCCTCGAAATATGGCAACTGCATGAGCACCCCACCTGCTGCATTCATGGCCAGTGAGCCGCCTGCATAGAGGTAGGGACCCTCGCCGCCAGTGCGGTTCACATACACCAGGCTGGCGCCCAGCGTCTCCACAATCTTGCTCATGCGGTAGCGCGTGCGGTAAGGCTTCTGGTAGTCGAAGATATTACACCCGCAGCACACCACCATGTCTGGCTGCTCCACATAGCCTTTGCTCAATTCCTTGAGGTCCTCGTAGAAGCCGATAGCAATCTTCTGGTCATGGAACTCAATGACCTGCACACCCTCGCCACGCACGAAATACTTCTGCTCGTCGGGAGCTAGGTACTTCTTGGTCACCACGCCGCGTATGGCGCAGTTCTGCACGAAGACTATGGCGTTGCAAAGACCCTTGTCCTGTATCTGCAGCGGCATGCCCACGAGGAAGGCACGGTGTTCCGAACGTGCCACAAGCTCCTGAAGCACAGCCTGGGCGCGCTTTTGCACGTCGGTGTAGCCCGCGGCTGCGAACAGCGGCGCGCCGCACACCGTGCAGGCCGGGAAAACTGTGAGCAGAGCATCCTTAGACTCCTGCGACTCCAATTCCTTGTCAATCCATTCCAAATTCTCCTCAGGCTTCAGCGTGAGGATGTCGTGCTGAACAACATGTATCTTCATCTTTGATTTTTGTTATTGCATTTTTATGCAATAAACGCCGACAGCAACAATTTATTTTGCCCTGGCGGAAACTTTTTTTTCACGCGCATACAATAATAATAATATATATACGTTTTTCTTCGAGAAGAAAAATCGCTGAAAATAATAAACAAACACATATAACATGAAAAATCTTGTAATAGTTGAGTCGCCCGCCAAGGCTAAGACAATCGAGAAATTCCTTGGCAAGGACTACACCGTCAAGTCGAGCTACGGCCACATCCGCGACCTAGCGAAAAAAGAGATGAGCATCGACGTGGACAGCGACTATGAGCCGCAGTACCAAATCAGCGAAGACAAGCGCAGCTTGGTGAACGAGTTGCAGAAAGCCGTAAAGAGCGCCGACAAGGTGTGGCTGGCATCCGATGAGGACCGCGAGGGAGAAGCCATTGCGTGGCATCTTCAGGAAACCCTGAAGCTTGACCCTAAGACCACACAGCGTATCGTCTTCAACGAAATCACCAAGACGGCTATCCTCCACGCCATCGAGAACCCCCGCCAGATTGACATGAACCTCGTCGATGCCCAGCAGGCCCGCCGCGTGCTCGACCGCCTCGTGGGCTACGAGATAAGCCCCATCTTGTGGAGCAAGATCAAACCCGCCCTCAGCGCCGGCCGCGTACAGAGTGTCGCCGTGCGCCTCATCGTCGAACGCGAGGAGGAGATAAAGAACTTTGTTAGCAAACCCTATTTCCGCATCACCGCCCAGTTCCGCCCTGTCGACGGCAACAAGACCATTGCCGCTGAACTCAGCCGCCACTTCGACACCGAGGCCGAGGCCGAGGAAATGCTGAAGAGCCTCATCGGTGCCTCATTCAAGATCAGCCGCATCGAGACCAAGCCGGCCCGCCGCACTCCTGCACCGCCCTTCACCACCTCGACACTCCAGCAGGAGGCCAGCCGTAAGCTGGGCTTCAGCGTGGCGCGCACCATGCAGGTGGCACAGCAGCTGTACGAAAGCGGATACATCACCTACATGCGTACCGACAGCGTGAACCTCAGCGACCTCGCCCTCAACATGGCCAAGAAAGAGATTACCGCCCAGTACGGTGCCGAATATCACAAACTGCGCCGCTACCAGACCAAGACAAAAGGTGCCCAGGAGGCCCACGAGGCAATACGTCCCACCGACCTCACACGCCAGAGCATCAACACCGAGAGCGCACAGCGCCGCCTCTACGAACTCATTTGGAAGCGCACCGTGGCCAGCCAGATGGCTGATGCCGAGTTGGAGAAAACTGAAATTGAGATTAGCGTCAGTGGAGCAAAAGCAAACTTCCAGTGCAGCGGCGAGCAGGTGAAGTTCGACGGCTTCCTGAAAGTGTATATGGAGAGCACCGACGACGAGAACGAGGATCAGACCGAGCGTATGCTGCCGCGCCTGCCTGAAGGCACCATCATGAGTATGGAGAATTGCGATGCTACCGAGCACTGGACGCAGCACCCCGCACGCTACACCGAAGCTAGTCTCGTGAAAAAGCTCGAAGACCTGGGCATCGGCCGTCCTTCGACCTACGCCCCCACCATCAGCACCATCCTCAAACGCGAATACATCATCAAGGAGGACCGTGAAGCGGAGGCTAAAGAATGCATCGTGCTATCGCTGAAAGGCAATCAAATAAAGAAAAGCATCCACACCGAGAAAGGCTTCGCCGAGAAGGGCAAACTGTTCCCCACCGACATCGGATGCGTGGTCAACAACTTCCTGATGGAGCACTTCAACAACATCATGGACTATAACTTCACCGCCACCGTCGAAAAAGATTTCGATGACATTGCCGACGGCAAGAAGGAATGGCGCAAAGTGATTGACAAGTTCTACGTGCCTTTCCACAAGAACATACGCCAGACGCAGCAAACCTCGCAGCGCACCACCGGTAGCCGCCTGCTGGGCACCGACCCCAAGAGCGGCAAGAACGTATACGCCAAGATTGGCCGCTTCGGCACCCTGGTGCAGATTGGCGAGACCAACAGCGACGAGAAGCCCATGTTCGCCAGCATGAAGAAGGGGCAAAGCATCGAAACCATCACCCTCGAGGAGGCCCTCAGTCTCTTCGCCCTGCCGCGCACCCTCGGTAAATTCGAGGACAAGGATGTGGCCGTCAGCATCGGCAAATTCGGCCCATATGTGCGCCACAACAACAAATTCTACTCCCTCGGCAAAAACGACGACCCGTATGACGTGCAACTCGATCGCGCCATTGAGATAATAAAGATTAAGCGAGAAGCGGAGGAGAAGAAGGAAGAACTGAAGAAACTATTCCCCCATGAGATTGGCGTGCATGAAGGCGAGCCCGTAGTTTCCAACAACGGCCGCTTTGGCCCCTACCTCACATTCCGTGGCGAGAACTTCCGCCTGGCCAAGGATATCGATCCTCTGAAGCTTACGCTCGACGAAGCGCTGAAGATTATCGACAACGCCGGCAAGAAGAAAGCCAAAAAGAAATAAGTTGGTAGTTGACAGCTGGTAGTGAGGCTCTCCATCGTCATAGTAAACTATAACGTCAAGTACTTCCTCAAACAGTGCCTGGCATCGGTCTTCGGGTCTGACAGAAAGCTTGGAGACAGTAGTGAACTGGAACTGGACGTATGGGTCGTCGACAACGACTCGGTCGACGGTAGCGTCGAGATGGTACAGCACGACTTCCCACAGGTACATATTATCGCCAACAAAGACAACGTGGGCTTTGCCCGCGCCAACAACCAAGCACTCGCCCAAAGCACGGGCGAGTGCTTGCTGCTTCTCAACCCCGACACCATCGTCGAGCGCGACACCTTCGTGCGCTGTGCCGACTTCATGGCATCACACCCCGACTGTGGCGGCCTCTGTGTCAAGATGGTTGACGGCCACGGACGCTTCCTCAAGGAGAGCAAACGCGGCTTCCCCACCCCGCAGGCATCGTTCTACAAGATTTCGGGCCTCATACACCTCTTTCCCCGCTCCAAACGCATCGCGGCCTACTACATGGGGCATCTGCCAGAGGACGAGGTAAACGAGATAGAGATCATGCCCGGAGCCTTCCTGATGTTCCGCCGCGAGGTGTACGAGAAGATAGGTGGGCTGGACGAGAGCTACTTCATGTACGGCGAAGACATTGACTTTTCGTGGCGCATAAGACTGGCGGGCTGGAAGAACTACTACCTGCCCGAGACCCGCATCGTCCACTACAAAGGCGAGAGCACCAAGAAGGGGTCAATGAACTACGTCTACACATTCTACAACGCCATGTCCATCTTCGTGAAGAAGTATTTCAGCGGCAGTGGCGCACGCCTGTTCAACCTGCTGCTGCACCTAGCCATCTGGATGCGTGCCGCGGCGGCATGGTTGCGGCGCATCGTCCGCAAGGTGGCGGTGCCAGTACTCGACTTCGGCATAGCCTACGGCGGATGGGTGCTGCTGAAGCACCTGTGGGAGATGTACAAAGGCGTAGGCGCCGACTACTACCCTGCAGAATACACCCTGCTGGTAATACCGCTATATATCCTCATCCTCATGTGCAGCAGCTGGCTGGGAGGCGGCTACGACCGACCCGTACATCTGGGCCGCATTGTTCGCGGCATGGGCATAGGCCTGTTGTTGCTGCTAGCATTCTACTCGCTGCTCGACGAGAGCCAGCGCTACTCGCGCATGCTACTGCTCCTCGGCTCGCTGTGGACACTCTTATCATCTTTGTTGATACGTCTCGTGCTGAGTCTCTGCAACGTGAAAGGCTACGCTCTACGAACACGCACTCGCGGCACAGCCATCGTCGTGGGACAACCCGACGAGACAACACGCATCGCATCACTCTACACCTCGATGGGCATGCCCGCCGACCGCCTGACGGCCACCGCCGACAGCGACCCGCGCCACCTGCAGGACCTCATCCGCATCGAACATGCCGAAGAGGTGGTCTTCTGCGGTCACGACATCGATTTGGGCCGTATCATAGAGCTTATGAGCACCTTGCGCACCACAGGTGTGGACTACAAGATAGCACCGTCGGAGAGCGACTACATCATCGGTAGCGAGACCATTCTCTCCACCGACGGCATCTACATCGCCAGCCTCGACACCATCAGCACCGACACCAGCCGCCGCATCAAGCGCACCTTCGATGTCGCCACCTCGTTGCTGGCACTTCTGCTCTCACCCATCCTCTTCTGGCCGCAGCACCGCAAAAGCAAATACTTCGGCCACTGCCTTTCGGTACTCGTCGGACGCCAGTCGTGGGTGGGCTACGCTGGCCACCGTGGCGTCTTCTCGCCCTCCGACCTGCTGCCCGCAGCCTCCACAGAACTGCAGAACCGTCTCATGCTACGCTATATGCGCCACTACCGCATGGGCACAGACCTCACCATACTGATACGCAACTGGAACAACCTATGAAACACATTCCCATAGCCATACTGTTTATATTGATGACACTGACGGCGTCCGCCCAGCAGCGCATCCACGCCTTCTTCACCTCTGGCGTCACCTTCAGCCAGATAGAGGGCGACGAACTGAAAGGCTTCAAGCAGATAGGCTACACGGGAGGTGTGGGTGCCCTCGTTTCGCTGAGCGAAAACAACCGCTGGGGCATGAGCCTCGAAGCCCTCTTCAGCCAGCGCGGTGCACGCAGCACTTCCGACACACGCTACTATCTCTATTATTTCAACGTTCGCTCAAACTACATCGAGATACCCCTGCTGCTGCACTGGCAGGACCGCCATGGCGGAATGCTCTTCGGAGCCGGCGTGAGCTACGGTCGCCTAGTGCGGCAACCACACGGCGAGATAGGCTTCAGCCCTACCTTCTTCGTGCCCGACACCACCGACAAGACCTTCCTGCCCAACGACTTCATGGTCGTGGCCGACGCACGCTTTACCATCTGGCGTGGCCTGCAGCTTAACATCCGCTGGCAGTACTCGCTCATAGCCGTGAAGCGCGACTGGACATTCCGCTACTTCGACGGCTATGAGTCCGACAGCGAAGGCAACCAGGTGGAACGTTGGGCCACCAAAACAAACGACTGCTACAACAACAGCATAGTACTACGACTAATATGGCAGTTCTAGCTCTTTTCCCCGGCTCTTTCGACCCCTTCACCGCAGGCCATGAGGCCGTGCTGCGGCGCGTGCTGCCGCTGTTCGACCGCGTCGTGGTGGCTGTGGGGGTAAATAGTGAGAAACACTGCATGTTCAGTCCCGAAGAACGTGTGGAGCGCATACGGCAGATTCTGTCCGACTGTCCAACAGTGGAAGTATTGTCCTACAGCGGCATGACCATAGACCTCTGCCACCAGCTCGGCGCCAAATGCATTATCCGCGGCATACGCACCGCCGAGGACTTCGAGTACGAGCAACTGGTGGCCAGCGTCAACCGCCAGCAGGATTCCTCCATCGAGACACTCCTCGTAATGGCCGACGCCGACCATCTGAAGATATCATCCACCTTGGAACGAGAGAAACTCAGTCACCCTGACACACAGACACCCAGTCACCTTTGTTAGTCAACGACGACATATCATATCTAAAGGGCGTAGGCCCATCGCGCGCCAAAGTGCTGGCCGCCGAGCTCGACATATACACCGCCGGCGACCTGTTGCTTTATTTCCCATTCCGACACATCGACCGCTCGCAGCATAGCACCATAGCCACCCTCACCGAAGAGACAGGCTACGTGGTGCTGGTGGGAACAGTGAGCAACATGCAAACCGTAAGCACAGGCAAATACCGCGAGCGCCTATCCGTCGACTTCACCGACGGAACTGGCACCATGCAACTGGTATGGTTCCAAGGCACCAAATGGGTGCGCGATAAACTAAAGCCAGGCGTGAAATACCTCATCATGGGCCGCCCGACCATCTTCAACGGCCAGTGGCAGATGACGCATCCTGAACTTGAGACAGACTCTACAACCGACAGCAGTCATCAGCCCTTCCTGCCTGTCTACACCACCACTGAGAAGATGAAGAGCAGCGGTCTCGGCACCCGCGCTATGGCACGCCTCACCGAGACCCTCGTGGGTTGTATCGCCGGCATCGAGGAGAACCTGCCTCAAGAGGTGCTCGACCGCTACCACCTATTACCGCGCCGCGAAGCCCTGAAAGCCATACATTACCCCGAAAGCCAGGCCCAGCTCGACGCAGCTCGCACACGCCTGAAATTCGAAGAACTCTTCTTCCTGCAACTCGACTACCAATACGCCCGCACCTCGCGCCAGCAGCACTCAGAAGGACGCATCTTCAGCCGTGTGGGCGACTGCTTCAATAGCTTCTACAACGAACACCTACCCTTTCCCCTCACCGGAGCACAAAAGCGTGTCATACGCGAGGTGCGCGAAGATATGCGCTCGGGCCACCAGATGAACCGTCTGCTGCAGGGCGACGTGGGCAGCGGCAAGACCCTCGTGGCCTTGATGTGTATGCTCATAGCCCTCGACAACGGCAGCCAAGCCTGCCTCATGGCGCCCACAGAGATTCTCGCCACACAGCACTACAACACCTTCCAGCGCATGCTCGACGGCATGGGCATAGGCGTCGAACTGCTTATAGGCAGCGTTCGGCCTGCCGACAAGAAAAAGATGAAGGCCCGCATCGCCAGCGGCGAGACCAAGATAATCATAGGCACCCACGCCCTGATAGAGGACGACGTGCAATTTGCCGACCTAGGCCTCGTGGTCATCGACGAGCAGCACCGCTTCGGCGTCGAACAGCGCGCCAAGCTCTGGAGTAAATCAACCCCCGCACCCCACGTGCTGGTGATGACCGCCACCCCCATACCGCGCACCCTGGCCATGACCGTCTACGGTGACCTCGACTGCTCAATCATCGATGAGCTGCCTCCGGGACGCCACCCCGTGCGCACCTACCACCGAACCGAACCCCGCCGCCCACACGTCTTCCACTTCCTCAAGCAGCAGATTGACGCTGGCCGGCAGGTATACATCGTCTACCCCCTCATCCACGAAAGCGAGAAGCTCGACCTCAAAGACCTCGAAGAGGGTCTCGCCATGGTACAGAGCTATTTCCCGCGACCCCAGTACCAGACCTCCATGGTCCACGGCCAGCTCACCGCCGAGGACAAGGCCTTCGAGATGCAGCGCTTCAAGGAGGGCAAGACACATATTATGGTGGCCACCACGGTCATCGAGGTGGGCGTCGACGTACCCAACGCCACTGTGATGATCATCGAGAACGCCGAGCGCTTCGGTCTCTCGCAGCTCCACCAGCTGCGCGGCCGCGTGGGCCGCGGCGCCGACCAAAGCTACTGCATCCTCATGACCAAGGACAACCTCGGCGGCACGTCGCTCGAACGCATACGCACCATGTGCAGCACCACCGACGGCTTCCAGATAGCCGAAGCCGACCTCCGCCTGCGCGGCCCGGGCGATATGCAGGGCCTGCAGCAGAGCGGCATGCTCGACCTCAAGCTGGCCTCCATCGTCGACGACGAACCCCTCGTGGCCGCCACCCGCAACGAGGTCCACGACCTCCTAGCCGACGACCCCACACTAGATCGCTATCCCGAGCTGAAACACTACATCGCCATTTCAAAGAACAAGATGCTATGGGGCAAGATAAGTTGACATTGGTCGCCGAGGAAGGCGCCTCGCTGTCGAGCGGCAGCCTGCGGCTCTACGCCCTGCCCTATGGCTGTGTGGACCTGTACAATTACGACCCGCTCAACAAACGAGTAGCCGTGGGCATCATGGTGGCCAACGAATACCGCCGCCAGGGCTACGGCCTCGCCATGCTGTACGAGCTCCGACAAATGGCAACCGCCAACTGGCAACTGCACTGCCTCTACGCCGACATCGCCGCCATCAACACCGCCAGCATCGCCCTCTTCCGCAAGGCTGGCTACACCAAATGCGGCCACTTCAAAGAATGGCTCGAATACGACAGCCATTTCATCGACAACATACGCATGCAACTGATCCTGCAATGAAAAAGAAAACAATAATCATACTAGTGATACTGGTTGCACTAGGACTAC
>JAEEGL010963550.1_pt1 | contig 15744 bp, 18 predicted proteins | sample 9134231 | NCBI WGS metagenome assembly JAEEGL01 (sample SAMN16246548, study PRJNA631951) | gut metagenome | biome: gut microbiome; feature: rumen; material: fiber-attached | host: Bos | place: Iran: Karaj | collected 2018-10
CTTTAGACATTTATGTTTTTCACTTTCCTATTAGGATTGAAATTAGAAATCCTTTATTATAATATATAATTATATTATATATTATAATAATATTAATATACTTATAAATTATAAGTAAATTAGTGAGTTCTTTAGTTTTTTAGTTGGTGAGTTAGAACTCAAAAAACATAAATGTCTAAAGTGGAAAAGTGGAAAACCTCCTCCTACTCTTCATCCCATTTTTTAGAAAAAAGGGTTCATCAGACAACACTATTGGTTACCCCCATTACATTGCTTTAGGGACAACATCATCGAAATGCCGGATAGCCCAATCTATAAGTGGCATTATTACTGGCATTAACGACTTACCTGTTTCGGTAAGTGAATACTCCACTTTGGGAGGAACCTGCGGATAAACTTCGCGATGAACAAGATTATAATGCTCCAGATTCCTCAAGGTTTGTGAAAGCATTTTCTGGGAACAGTCGGCCATCATTCTGTTCATTTCATTGAAACGTAGAACCCCTGATTCACTCTTATTCAACATAAAGAGTACAAGCAGCGACCATTTATCGCCAAATCGACTCAAAACTTGTCTGATTGGACAAGTAAGATATTCTTCCCTAATATCTGCCATGATTGTTACAATTAGAATTTTGTCGCAAAAGTAACTAAAAGAAACTGTATAACAAAAAGTATTGTACATCATATACAGAAACTAAGGTTAAAATATATTAAAGTTGTGATTTTGAACTATCTGAAAATAAACAATTCCTACTTTTTGGTAACTATCTAACCCAAAAGTGCCTTCTTGTGTGGATAAAAATATCGCCTTACTTTTGCACTCGAAATTAAAACAAACAGTATTCACATATTAATAAAGATAAAGATAATGAAACAGATTGAGACAACAAAGAGCGGTAAGAATTACAAAGTGATTAACATTGGAAAAATAAGTGACTTGATGAACTATGAACTTCCTCTTGGTCCCGACTTCACACTTCATGGCAAGGTGTTCGCTGGTCAGGCCGTAGGTGCAACAGGCAGCGATTTGTCGTTCCAGATACTTGTACCTGGTCAGGACAGCGGTTTCCTGCACACTCACAAAAGCCACGAGGAGCTTTACATTATCCTGAAGGGTGAGGGTATGTATCAGGTGGATGGCGAGTTGATTCCCGTTAGTGAGGGCAGCATCATCCGCGTAGATCCTGCTGGCAAACGTGCACTGAAAAACACCGGCAGCGAGAACCTGGCAATGATGTGCATACAATACAAAGCAAATACTTTCACTGAGGCCGACAGTCCTATGGAGGATGGTGTAATCCTGCATGACGAACTGAAGTGGTAAATCCTAAAATAATGCTCAACAAAAAAAGGCTTGCAAACATGCAAGCCTTTGAGTTTTTTATTCTTTTCGTTTATTCTTCTGTTTCTTCTTTCTTACCGAAATGCGGATCAATCTTCACAAAGGCGGTAACAACAAATGTGATGATGCAGAACACCATTACCAAGATAAAGAAGTGACGATAGCCCAAACTGTCCTTAAGCCAACCTGATACCATTCCGGGCAACATCAAACCTAAATATGAGATTCCCGTACATATTGCATAATGAGAGGTTTTGAAAGCTCCATTGGCAAAATAAAGCATAAACAACGTGAGGGCTGTGAAACCTAATCCATAACCAAACTGCTCTATAAACAAACAGGTACTGATAAGCCATAGATTGGATGGCAAGGCATAGCTCATATAAACATATACAAGGTCGGGCAGGGTTAACGCTATCACAAATGGCCAAAGCCATTTCTTTAATCCGTCGCGAGAAGCCAGATAGCCTCCTACTATTCCACCACCAAGCAATCCTATCAAACCAATGGTGCCGTTGGCAACTCCAAATTCCATTGGCGACAAACCTAATCCTCCTTCACTTCCAGGACGCTGCAGGAAAGTGGTGGTCATCTTGCCCAATAATGCTTCTGGGAAACGATAAAGCATTATGAAAAGGATTGAGAACAGAAACTCTTTCAATGGGAACTTAGTGAAGAAGGATATAAACATTTCTTTCATACCATTCATCACATCGCTTGCCTTTGTGTTGTTTCTACTATCAGCAGCAGGACGTGGGAGAATGAAACCATGATAGAACCACAGGGCTATAAACAAGCCTGTGAGACCATAGAATATAAGGCTCCAGGTGAATGCTTTCTGATTGCGGAAATAAAGCTGCAGCACACCAGCCAAAGCTACTAATACTCCTTGTCCGAATATAACAGCTATGCGATAGAATGTGTTGCGGATTCCAACGAACAACGACTGGTCGTGATCATCTAATTCCAACATATAAAAGCCATCGGCTGCAATATCGTGAGTGGCACTTGCAAATGCCATCAGGAAAAAGCATGCCATTGACCCTTGAAACCAAAATGGAGCATTCAACGTGAAGCCCACACCCGCAAGCGATGCTCCTATGAGCAGCTGCATGGTGACAACCCACCAGCGCTTGGTTTTATACAAGTCAACAAAAGGACTCCACAGGGGTTTTATTATCCATGGCAAATTAAGCCAGCTGGTGTAAAGAGCAATATCGGTATCGCTCATACCCAGTTGCATATACATTGTAACAGCAACCACTGTCACAAGCACATTAGGCAAGCCTTCAGCAAAATAAAGAGTCGGTATCCAACTCCAGGGATTTCTTTGTTTTTCCATTCTTAGTTAGTATATCTTTTTAATTTCAGCACCACGATAATAGTGCAGCAATATCTCGTCATACTTATATCCTTTGGCTCCCATCACGGCAGCACCTATCTGACACAGTCCTACTCCATGTCCCCAGCCTGCTCCGATAAGTTCAAAACGCTGAGGAACCCCATTTGCGTCTTTATCGAACTTATCTACTACAAAAGCAGAACTATAAAGATGGCTATTGCTTAATACACGACGGATTTCCAATTCTTTACCAATTATGAAAGAACGTTCTGAGCCTACTATCTTCATACGCCAGATACGTCCACTCTTTCCTCGTTCCAAAGGTACAATATCAAGAATATCGCCAAAGGTCATTTTTGTTTTTTCTTCAATAAGAGTTTTTAACTCCTGCTGTGTATAGCTAACCTTCCAACGATAGAAATCAGTTGTTTCCTGATCATAGTCATTCAGTACCTGAGTTAATATACTCTTATCATTTGTATTACAATAAGACGCAGGACTCTCTCTTATCCATTTCTCTGCATTTGCTTCAATAGTAAGATCAGGGAAATCATTCTCATCCTCTGCATCTCTCAAAGCAATAAGATATGGCTTCTTTATATTCTCCCAACAATACTGGAATTCCTCAAGAACGCCACCACAGCTCTTATAGAAACGTGCATCACAAATCTCATTATCATAACATAGAATCATTCCACTTGTAGCAGCAACAGCCTCTTTCACATGTGGAGAGGTTTCTTTTGTTATTCCCTGATAACGCTGACAGTGATCGTCGGCACACACATCAAAGATGGTGTGGTCTTCACGATCATACCAACGTATAAGTTCATCATCTGTTTTTACAAATGAGAAAAAGCCGTTATTGCCTCCTTTAGCAACGTTCTTTCTTTTCTCCATCTGTGCAAGCAACCAACTACGTGAAATAACAGCATGAGATTTTAGAAGTTCCATACTTGAAGTGGCACTCATCTCACTTGATATAACACTTTCAAGATAACGTTCTACAGGAAGTTGATTAATAGCACATATCTTACCCTCTTCAACAACAAATCGTAAAGAACCCAAGAAAGTCTGAGTTTCCTTGCGTTCCCAATGGAAATTAATTCCTATAACGACATCGTCAAGAGAAAAACTTGATTCTGAATCCTGGGGACAGAATGTGATTTCACGATAAATATCACCATTCCAAAGAATAGCTCCTTCTGAGAGTTCTACAGTCTGTTCGCCTGAGACTTCCTTTCCTTTTGCATTATAAGGAGCATTGAGAATGAAGTGAATACGTTCGGCAGAAACAATGCCTACGCTCACCTCTACTTGTTGATCGTTAGTCTTATTCATTTATTATGGATATATTAGATATATTAATTTGATGACAAAGGTAATGGAAATCAAAGACAATACAAAATAAATGCATGCTTTTTTATGTGCTTTTTATTTGGTTTTTCCAAGCGCTTACACTATCTTTGCATTATGATTGGAAATAAGAAAACACTTTTGGGACTCACTCTCGACGAACTCAAAGATGTTGCTCGAAGCATTGGCATGCCAGCTTTTACTGGTGGCCAAATGGCTAAATGGCTATACGAGCAGCATGTGAAGTCGATTGATGAGATGACAAATATATCTAAGGCTAACAGAGCTAAACTTGAAGCAGAATACACCATCGGATGCGCTGCACCTATTGATGCACAATACTCAAAAGATGGCACCATAAAATATCTTTTTCCTGTAGAGGGCATATCGCCTAAGAACAACGATTTGTCGCAAACTCACAAATTTGTTGAAACGGTATTTATTCCCGATGATAATGGACACGCCACATTGTGTGTGTCAAGTCAGGTGGGATGCAAAATGAATTGCCTGTTCTGTCAAACAGGAAAACAAGGTTTCGAAGGCAGTCTTACTGCTGCTGACATTCTTAATCAAATTTATTCTCTTCCTGAAGTTGACCAGCTAACAAACATTGTATTCATGGGGCAAGGAGAACCTATGGATAATCTTGATAATGTTTTGCGAGCAACAGAAATTCTCACAGCCAACTACGGTTGGGCATGGAGCCCGAAACGCATTACAGTATCAAGTGTAGGTGTTAAAAACAAGCTAAAACGATTCCTTGACGAAAGTCAGTGTCAAGTAGCTATAAGCCTCCACTCTCCTATTCCTGAACAACGTGCACAGCTTATGCCTGCACAAAAGGGCATGCCAATAGAAGATGTTGTTTCGCTATTGAGCAACTACGATTTCTCGCATCAACGCCGACTAACATTCGAATATATCGTTTTCGGAGGTGTTAATGATTCTACAACCCACGCTAAAGCCATAGTAAACCTATTACGTGGACTTGATTGTCGTGTGAACCTCATACGCTTTCATCAAATTCCTAACGTACCACTACATGGGGCCGACGAGGCAAAAATGATTTCTTTCCGTGACTACCTCACAAAACACGGAGTGTTCACAACAATACGCGCTTCACGAGGTCAAGATATCTTTGCCGCATGCGGACTACTATCTACAAGCAAGAAAATCGGAGAAATACGTCACCAAGAATAAAATATGGCACGACTGTTAGCTGCTCTACTCATTCTCTTCACTTTTGTATCATGCAATAAAACGAAGAGTTTGCTTCCTAATAGTGGAGGCAATGCTTTTGAGGTTGTGCTAATGAACGACAGTACAGGAATAGCAGCAAAAAGACTGCAACAACCCCTTGAAGGATTACCACAACAAGAGCCTACATTCACTGTTGTTTACAATAAAAAGAAACAACTGGAAGGCGTAATAAAATATTCGCGCTGCATCCTAAACATAGCTCAAAAAGGCTATTGGATAGAGAAAAACAAATATGCTGCACCACAGCTAATTGTTCACTCTGATACAGCAAATCTTGAAAAGGCCATAGATCTCATAAATAGATTTGAGATGAAGAACCTTGAGAGTTTTTTAAAACATCACCACAATGCGAAAGCTGAAGAAATGGTGAAAAAGACGTTTAACCTTGAGATGCTTATTCCACAAGACATGACGTCATCCATGAAACGCAAGGATTTCTTATGGCTATCAAACAATTCTGCTACAGCTATGCAGAACATCATCATTCTTCGTGGAAATGTGTCAGACATGTTACGCAAGAATATGAAGGGAGAAACTGACGAAATGTATATGACTCTCGCTCCAAACAGTCTCTGGGAAATGAAAGGCGATGCTATGGGAGGACCATACAGAGCTGCAAAAGTGAAGAATACAGATATTACTGTAATAGTATTCACTTACGCTCCTGGAAAAGAAAAAAGAAACCTCATACGGCAACTAAATGCCGTTCTATATACAATTAAACAATATGGAAAATAACAAAATTCGTGTAGCTATTACACATGGAGATACCAACGGTATTGGATATGAACTTATTTTTAAAACCTTTGCTGACACTGAAATGCTGGAGCTATGCACTCCGATTATCTATGGCTCACCTAAAGTAGCAGCTTATCATCGCAAAGCCCTTGACATCGAAGCAAACTTTACCATCATAAACAGTGCAGAAGAGGCTCGCGATGGTAGGGTTAATATTATCCCTTGCTTCGAAGAAGAAATAAAGGTTGAACTTGGTATGCCTACACAAGAGAGCGGTACAGCAGCATTAAAAGCCCTCGACAGAGCTATGACTGATTATCGAGAAGGGTTATACGATGTACTGGTTACAGCACCTCTTGACTCCAACAATATACAAGGTGAAGGTTTCCGTTTCCCTGGCCATCATCAATACATAGAAACAAGTCTCGGAGAAGGAAAGAAAGCACTTGTTGTGCTCTGCAACGAACGACTACGTATTGCTGTTGCTACAGACGAAACATTATCATTGAAAGATGTACCAGCTGCTATTACAAAGGAAATTATTGAAACAAAAGCTACTCAGTTCTTCAGAACACTAAGAAGTGATTTTAATATTTCAAATCCTCGTGTTGCTATTCTCGCTCTTAATCCAGGACAACCTGGCAAAGAAGAGAAAGAAATACTGCAACCTGCAGTTGAAGAACTCTTCGATAACGGCGTAAATGCTTTTGGTCCTTATGCTGCCGACGATTTCTTTGGAAAAGGCTATTATACAGCCTTTGACGGTATTCTGGCAATGTATCACGATCAAGGAATAGCTCCTTTCAAGGCTATTTCTCCTGAGTCATGTGTGAAATTTGCAGCAGGACTTCCTGTTATAGCAACATCTCCTGACGATAATGCCGGTTTTGACATTGCAGGACAATGCGTTGCCAATGCTGATAGCTTTAGAAGTGCTATCTATGCAGCAATAGACATATTCCGCTGTCGTGAAAACTATGAAACTCCTTACGCCAATCCTTTACCAAAGCTATATCACGAAAAACGTGAAGACGGAGAGAAGGTTCGTTTCAACATTCCTAAGAAACGCGAAGGCAATGGCGATAAGAAAGAAGGTCATGGACCTAAAACATTTGCTCCACACCCTACAGAGAACAAAGAAGAAGGAAAACAAGCTCAGAATGCAGCCCCAGCTAACACAACAGATAATACAGAATCATAATCTGCATAGCCCAACATGAAAAAGAAATATCAAAACGCTTTCTTCATCTTTGGCATCGCACTGTTAGCTATTATGGTTACACAGCTCGATTTCCACCAGGTACTGCAAGGACTTCAGAACGCCGGTTATTGGTTCTTTGCAGTACTGGCGCTATGGGCTTTTCTGTACCTATTCAATGCATCAGCATGGTATCTTATTATTAATAGTCAGAATAGTAGTAAAGAAAACGATAAAAAACAAACACCTATAGGTTTTTGGTGGCTTTACAAACTAACAATATCAGGCTTTGCACTTAACTACGCCACACCTGGTGGACTCATGGGAGGCGAACCATATCGTATCATGTCATTAGCACCAAAGATTGGTACGGAACGTGCCTCTTCTTCGGTTATATTATATGCCATGACACATATATTCAGCCATTTCTGGTTCTGGGCTATCAGCATAGTTCTTTATCTGATAACGCAGCCTTTAAACATCTTTATGGGCTCAATACTAACTGCTTTCGCGGTTTTTTGTGCGTTAGGAATATGGTTTTTCACTACAGGATATAGAAAAGGACTTGCCTTTAGAGCCATGAACCTCCTAAACCACATACCATTCCTAAAGAGATGGGCTGGACCATTTATTGATGCTCATAGAGAACAACTTGACACTATCGACCAACAGATAGCAGCACTACACAAGCAAAACCCACGTACATTCGTATCTGCGGTTCTTCTTGAGATAGCTTGTCGCATCTGTTCTGCACTCGAAGTTTTCTTCATTCTGTTGGTTCTTAATCCTGATGTGAACTACATCAATTGTATCCTGATAATAGCCTTTACAACATTATTCGCTAATCTTTTGTTTTTTATGCCTCTACAGCTTGGAGGACGTGAAGGCGGCTTTTATATGTCTATAAAAGGATTAGGATTTGCTGCCAATGCAGCTATCTTTGTTGCACTGATTGTACGTATTCGAGAATTGGTATGGACAGGAATAGGCCTTTTGCTCATCAAACTCGAAAAGAAAAAATAACAAAAATATTCTGCCATTTTTTCAGTTATTTCGAATTAATTGCGTAAATTTGTCACATAATGGATTCAAAAGAACTGCAAAGAATAAAACAAAGATATAACATTGTAGGAAACTGCGATGGTCTTAATCGCGCTCTTGATATAGCCCTACAAGTTGCTCCCACTGATCTTAGTGTATTGATCATTGGTGAAAGCGGTGTAGGTAAAGAGATTATACCTCGAGTTATTCACGACAATTCACCACGTAAACGTGAGAAATACTTTGCTATAAACTGTGGATCCATTCCTGAAGGTACTATTGACAGTGAGCTCTTTGGTCACGAGAAAGGCTCTTTCACAGGAGCCATTGGCGAAAGTGAAGGCTATTTTGGAATTGCCAATAAAGGTACTATATTCCTTGATGAGGTTGGCGAACTTCCAATGGCAACACAAGCACGCTTATTACGTGTACTCGAAACAGGCGAATACATTCGTGTTGGAGGCACCAAAATAATGAAGACCGACGTTCGTATTGTTGCAGCAACAAACGTCAATATGCACAAGGCAATTAGTGAAGGACGTTTTCGCGAAGACTTATTCTATCGTCTAAACACCATTCCTATTCAGATGCCTGCACTTAGAGACCGAGGAGAAGACATTGCACTCTTATTCAGACTTTTTGCCATGCAGATGGCTGAGAAATATCGTCTTCCTAAGATTACACTTACAGACGAGGCTCGCGAGATTCTGCTTCACTACAAATGGCCAGGGAATGTACGTCAATTAAAAAACATCACCGAACAGATGTCTGTGTTGAGCGAAAAAAGAGAAATAGATGCTAACACTATGTTACGTTTCATTCCACGCGATGAAGAATCAACACAGCTTGCTACCATCAATCAGCCCGGTGAACATTCTTATGAAAACGAAAGAGAACTCTTATATAAGATTCTTTATGAATTAAGAGGAAACGTAAGCGATCTACGTCGTGACATGACAAGTTTGCGCAAACAACTCGAAGAAGCACGTCAACTGAATGGAACTTCTGGTTTTCAAACACCTCACCCTATAGTTGACACATCAACAACATTCCCAACTGTAAGCACTTCTACTGTTACACATTCTATGGATGACGAACCATTAGAAGCCATTGCTGAGGAAATAAGCGAACCAGAGAGTCTCAATCTAAACGATATCGGAAGACAAATGATAGAAAAGGCTCTTGAACGTAATGGCGGCAATCGTAAGAAAGCAGCACAGGAACTTGGTATTTCTGACCGTACTCTCTATAGACGAATAAAACAATACGGATTGGGAGAATAGTAAACAGAATATGAAGAAACAATTTGCACATTATATATATATAGCTTTCATAATCAGTCTGATTATGGTTCTTTCTGCTTGTAGTTTTAATGGCTACAGATTCAATGGAGCCAGCATTGACTATACCAAAACAAAAACCATTCAGATTGCAGACTTCCCAATACGTTCAAGTTACGTATGGGGACCTATGGGACCTATGTTCAATAATGCACTGAAAGATAAATTTGCAAACCATACACGCTTAGAGCAAGTGAAACGCAATGGTGATTTAGTTCTACAAGGACAAATCACTAATTATACCCAGAGAAACAAATCTGTTTCGAGTGAAGGATATTCGGCTCAAACCGAACTAACTATAACCGTTAACGTCAAGTTCACCAATAAAGTCAACCACAAACAAGACTTTGAGCGACAATTCTCTGCTTCACAGAGCTACGAAACAACCCAAAGCCTTAATAGTGTGCAAGCACAACTTGTAGAACAAATGATTGACGATATTGTTGACCAAATATTCAACGCAACTGTAGCTAACTGGTAATGGAAATAGAAGAACTCATAAAACACCCTGAAAAGATGGACCGCGAGACCCTTTACGATCTCCGTAGTCTCATCGCAATCTATCCCTACTATCAGACTGCACGTATATTACTGTTGCAGAATCTTTATATTCTTCACGACTCCTCGTTTGATGAAGAACTAAGACGCTCTGCATTATATATAACCGACAGACGCGTAATATTCAATATGGTAGAGGCTGCACACTATCAATTGCGTAACAAAAACGCAACAGATAATGCAAACAAAACAGATAACTCTACAAAAAACAAAGAAGATCGTACAACATCACTTATCGACAATTTCCTTGATCAGATTCCAGATGAAGTAAAAGACGATAAAAAGACAGAAAAACGCAAACCAACACCAGCCGATGCTGCTGTTGATTATGTCGCTTATCTACTCGAAGCTGAAGAGTTTAACGATCAACCAGAAGAACTGGTAAACGAACAATTACAACAAAACGAATCTCAACAAGAAGACCGTACAACAAGTCTTATTGATAGTTTCATCGAAGATGGTGGATTTAATCTCAGAAATGATGATAATGAAGGAAAACCTCTTGAATTTGAATACACACCAGAGATAGCACTCACCAGTCTAAATGAAAATGAAGATAAAGAACCTGCTGAAAGTTATTTTACTGAGACTTTAGCTAAAATATACATAAAACAAGGCAGATATGAGAAGGCTTTGGAAATAATTAAGCGATTAAATTTGAATAATTCAAAAAAAAATGCTTACTTTGCAGACCAAATCCGTTTCTTAGAGAAATTGATAATAATAACAAAATAAAAAATAAAACAAAAAATGATTTACTATTTACTCGTAATTCTGATTGTCCTGGCTTCACTGCTTATGATTGGCGTTGTGCTTATCCAGGAATCTAAGGGAGGTGGACTTGCTTCTAACTTCTCTTCTTCAAATTCCATCATGGGCGTTAGAAAGACAACTGACATCGTAGAAAAGACAACATGGACTCTTGCTGCCATCATGGTAGTTCTCAGCGTGTTCTGCGCTTATACAGCTCCACAGGCCGTTACAGACCAGAGCGTTATGGAACAAGCTGCAACTGAAAATGCTACAACCAATCCTACAAATACACAGGGATTCGGAACAGGTCAGCAGACTCCTGCAGCAGATGCTCAAAAAGCTACACCTGCTCAACAGCAGAATGCACCTGTAGCTCCAAAAGCACAGCCTGCAAAATAAAAAAGAAAAAAAAGTTTGGGAAATGTTTGGTTGTTTCAAATATTTCCCTTACCTTTGCACTCGCTTTTGAGACATAAAGCAATAACCAAATGGTGGATGTAGTTCAGTTGGTTAGAGCGTCAGATTGTGGTTCTGAATGTCGTGGGTTCGAGTCCCACCCTCCACCCAGAAAACCTCGTAAGATTTTTCTTACGAGGTTTTTTATTCCTTTATTTTCAATATTGTTTTAGCTATTCACTTAACTGTTCTTCCAAAAACTCTGCAGCATCAGCTACACAATAAGGACATTCACGTAAGACTATCTTTGTATCAACACCTTTCAGTAACTTACATTGAGTAGCACCATTCCTCTCTTTAAACTTTGTCATAATCTGGCGCATCTGCTTCATTGATTTTGCTTTATCCTTATTTACAAGCCCTAATACAAGTCCTGCACCAACTAATGCGCCACATGTACCTTCCATATTACCCATACCCGCTCCAAAAGCATTTGCAACATTCATAGCTGTCGCTTCATCTACCCCTGCAATATCAGCGTAAGTATGAAGAACTGCCTGAGCACAATTATGACTACCACAACGTTTCTTTTCTGCAGCTATACTCTTTCTCGTTTCCATTTTTTTAGTTTTTTACAGCTTTAAATTAAACACTACACCCAAATACATCATGACATTATCTTTAAAGGACAAGCCAAAATACATTTCCCACACTTCAAACAATCAGGATGCATATAACCAGATTCTTGCCCTCTGCTATCATAAGGCGTGAGCTGCATTGGACATACCCGAGCACAATTCTTACATTTCATTTCACAAGTAGCTTCCACATGCACACTACTATAACAACTTGATAACGGTTGTTTCTTCGGAGCCACCCAAGACGACAAAGTCCCCATAGGACAAAAAGAGCACCATGTGCGAGGAGCATAAATAAAAGAAAGAATAACACCAACAATAGTCGTCATTACTATAATCTTCCAAAAAACACGGCCCATTGCTCCCCAGTCACCCCAGGCAAAATACATCTGAACAGTAAAAACAGCAAAAATAAAGAACACCATGAACAAACGGAAACCAAATGTACGAACAAATTTCGGTATAGACCTATGAGGCGAATATTTTGATAATAACCTATCATACATATTACCTCTTGGACAAATATTACCACACCAGTAACGACCTTTCCAAATTGAAGTCAACACAGGCCCAATCATACATATAAAAGCAATTAATCCCACAACAGGAAAAAACCACCCAAGAATAATATACGAAAAAATAATCCAATAAAGATTCAATCCCTTAGTTGCAAAATGGCGATGAAAATTCTTTTTTCTTTTATTTTTCTGTCCCATAAAACATAACGTTTTGATTTTCAGTGCAAAATTAACAATAAAACAATAGACAAACGAATCATTTTTTCTATCTTTGCATTGATAACATCTATCATTGAATAAAATTATGACTCTACAACAACTTAAATACATCATTGCAATAGATCGCCTACGCAACTTTGCAAAAGCAGCCGAACAATGCGGAATATCACAGCCTACACTTAGCGCAATGCTAATGAAACTGGAGGAAGAACTTGATGTGCGAATATTCGAAAGAAACAACAAAAGCGTTATTCCCACATCAACTGGAGAGAAAATCATACGCCAGGCTGAACGCACACTATCTGAAGCAGAACGCATCTCTGAACTTGTTTCAGAAGACAAAGGTGTAATATCAGGTGCTCTAACACTATCAGTTGCACCAACTATAGCTCCATATATTCTACCAAAACTCATCAAGAACTACACTGAATCATTCCCTACAATACACCTATCAATACAAGAAATGAAAACCGATGCAATGCTCAAGGAACTTTCACACGGACGAATTGATGTAGGTATCGGAATAGCAGGGAATGCTCATGACGGTATTCTTGAAATACCACTCTACACCGAAAAATTCATGGTATATGTTGCTGAAAGTTGTTGGAGAAAAATACCAGTATTTAAACCAGAGAATCTTGAACACGAAAAAATGTGGATAATGAAGGAGGCACAGTGCATGCGTGATAGTGCTTTTAGCTTTTGCAAAGCCCGTGCTAAAGGAAAACGCATATACGAAGCAGGCAGCATTGAGACACTTATTCGCATTGTTGACGAAAACGGTGGATACACCATCATTCCAGAAATGCAAGTACCCTTCCTCACCGAACAGCAACGAAAAAATGTATATCGTATTGAAGGAGATTATCTTTCACAACGACGAATTTCACTATATATAACAGATGACTTCATTCGTCAACGCATGTTAAATACAATAACCGAAACATTAATTAGATTCATGCCAAAAGGAATGATGGAAGAGCGCATTGTAAAATACGGAATAAAACTATAAGTATACCACAACCTCCCAGTCTAATAAATTGTAAAAATAAAAGGCGCAACTAATGTTGCGCCTATAACTCTTTTCCCCTTCATCCGGTTTCTTCCGGTGAAAACATGAATTGCATCATGTTAAATCCGATTTATGCTCTCTTAGAGCTCACATTTGCTATCCTATAGGGGAATAGCTCCTGCGTCCTTTGGATCACGTTACAAATATAGAAAAAGGGGCAATTAGTTCCAAATATTTCTTCAATTATTTTCGCCCAGAAACTCACTTTTAACATTGGAAACGCACACAATGATAATTTCTTGTCAAAGCAAGAAAAACAAAGATACACCAATAACAGAAATCAACGCACCAGTAAATACCTTAAGTGTTATTTTTTGATGAAAGAAATACCAACTTGGTAACAATATTATAATAGGCGTCGTTGCCATAAGCGTAGAAGCAATACCTGCCGCCGTATATTGCACTGCCATAAGAGAAAAACCCACACCTAAGAAAGGACCAAAGATTACAGCAAGCATCAACATTCCTAAGCCTTTATGATCATGATGACTTGAAAGCAATCTACTTCCTTCACCACGCATAAAAAGCCATATAGTAAAACACACAAAGCCTGCAATACAACGAATCATATTAGCCGAAAAAGGAAGATAATCCTTCAACTGTGGCAGCAATTCTGCAGGAACACCAGCAGAATAGCTATCAAGGCCTATTTTTGAAAGAACAAGACCAAAGCCTTGACCAAGACCTGCACCTATACCAAACAGAATACCTTGCCAAGGAAGAGTTAACTTCACTCGCTTTCCCTCTCCTCTACCAAGAATGGTAATCATAATACCTGTTATTGTTATAACCATTGCCAAAAGAGCCTTCCAAGACAACTGCTGCCCCAAAGATACCCATGCAGCAAAAGCAGCTGCCATAGGTGCCAAAGTCATAAACAACTGACCATAACGGCTTCCCATCCATATATAACTATTAAAAAGACACCAGTCCCCAAAGAAATATCCCACTACACCAGATAGCAGCAGCCACAACCATGCACTACTATCAGCATATACAGGAATAAAAGTACCAGTAAAAACAAACATAAGAAGCGCAGAACAAATAAAAGCCAAAGCCATACGCCACACATTAGACACAAAAACCCCCATACGTTTTGTTGCTACCTCTGATGCCATTGCTGTAGCAGTCCAACTAAAAGCTACACCTATTGAAATTATCTCTCCTAAATATTGCATTATAATATAATTATATGGATTATGGCCACAAAAATACAAACAAAAAACCACACTGACAAAGAACAAAAGCAGAATAATACTGCTAATAATAAAGTTTATTACGTTTTTATTGTTAATGCACGTTAAAAACAACACTATATATTTGCATAGTTAAAAAGAAACCCTTACTTTTGCACTCGCTTTCGGAAACAAGGGCGTTTAGCTCAGTTGGTTTAGAGCATCTGCCTTACAAGCAGAGGGTCGGCGGTTCGAATCCGTCAACGCCCACTACGGTTCGGGTAGTTTCCAGAGTGGCCAAATGGGGCAGACTGTAAATCTGCTGCTTCTAGCTTCGGTGGTTCGAATCCATCACTACCCACCACAGAATTATCCTGATTCATTTTGAATCAGGATTTTTTTATTTCAAACAAAACCACTGACAAATATCATAACTTCATACAAAAGTCAAACATGATTTGCGATTAAAATAATATCTTAGACCTATACTCATCACAACTAATCCGCAATTCAACAAAAAAAGCAATTATTTCAGTAAACACCGGCTTTTTTGCACCATAAGTCTTAAAGACCCAACAAAAAACCGTATTAAAACTGAAATAATTGCCTTATTAACGAATAGAAAGTTAATACTACTCTGCTACTCTATCATCAACGTTATCGCCCTCTGTTGGAGCAAGCACTTCTTTAAAGTTACCATATCCGTTCTTAACAAGGATATTATACCACTGAATAAGCTTCTTGATATCACTATCATGAACACGATCCTGATCCCAGTTAGGAAGAACAGCAGTAAAC
>JAEEGL012924273.1_pt1 | contig 15744 bp, 13 predicted proteins | sample 9134231 | NCBI WGS metagenome assembly JAEEGL01 (sample SAMN16246548, study PRJNA631951) | gut metagenome | biome: gut microbiome; feature: rumen; material: fiber-attached | host: Bos | place: Iran: Karaj | collected 2018-10
CAGTTATACCTACATGGCCGACAGCGTGTTCTACAGTATGCCCGTCAACTTCGGCAAGGCCGACGACTTCGGCGTGGAGTTGGTGGCGCAAGGCCAAATGACCAAGTGGTGGAACCTGAACGGCAACGTGAATTTCTTCCGTTCCTATTCCAACGGCACCATTAATGGTAAGGAATATCCCACCGAGTCGTGGATGCTGTTTGGGCGTGCCGTGTCGAAGTTCAAAATCAAGAATTGGTTTGATTTCCAACTGACGGCGCATGTGATGGGTCCGCACAAGGAGCCGCTCGGTATGCGCAAGGGCAACTGGTGGATGGACCTCGCGGTGAGCAAGGAAGTCTTTCATGGCAATGGCACCATCACCTTCAATGTGCGCGACCTGTTCAACTCGCGCAGCTGGGGTGGCGAGTCGTGGGGCGACGGCTTCTGGCAATACAACACCAGCACATGGAACCGCCGCTCGTTTTCCATTAATTTCAACTACCGCATCAACCAACAGAGCATGAAGCGCAATCGTCCGGGTGGTGGAGAAGAAGGCGGCGGTGATGAAGGCGGCGGAGGCGAGGAGCAGCAAGGCGAGGAGGAGTTCTGAGGTTTATGAGTGTTTTTTGTTTTAATCCTCTATTAATTCCATAAAATACTCAATAACATAGTTTTACAGAAAAGCAAGACTTCCCGCCAAGTCGGCCTTCCACATGCCAAATGTTGTCGCTGAAGTGCCTATATAGTTGCACGCACTCGCCTTCAGTGGTTTCCTTGATGAAGTTGATATAGAGGTCTTTCACGGGGCGCAATGCCTCTTCTGAGGGCAGGTTGCTGATGGCCCATACCACATAGCAAGCGTTGTTGGTGTGGCCGTTAATGTCGATTTCGGTACTCAACACTGTGTGTTCGCCAGCCAGTTCCATCTCTTTGGGAAGGGCGATTTTCGGGGCAGGCTCACTAATGGCGTGTTCGACTTGTTCCACTTGCACGAGTTTCAGCAAGTCTTCTGGCTTGACCATTCGGCGGCTGCGCTCGTCGATGACCACCCATGAACTGGTCGCAGCAATGGATGTTGCGCCTGTTGCATCACACATCAAGAAATCACGGAGGAAAAGAAGGCCGCTGGAGCCTTTGTGCCAAGTGAAGAGCGTCACGCTGTCGCGCCAACGGACAGGCTGCAGGAATTGGATGTGGAGTCGCGCCATCACCCAAGCCGTGTGGTGGATATGGAGGCTGTCGTATCCGAAGCCCAATGCTTCAGCCGCCCAATAGGCGATTTCCTGCGCCATGTCCATAAAGCCGGACGGTTTCAGCAAGCCTTGACGGTCAGTTTGATAACACGGAACGCAAAGTTCCTGACGGAATTTGTTCCCTTCTTGATGTACGGGTAAGTTTGTGTTCATGGCAGGTTTGGTTGCTTTAGGTTGCAAAAATAGGAAAAGTGTCGCAAATTGGCTCATCACACCAAGTCGCGAATCGTTTTGCCGACGTTGGTGATGTGGTCGGCCACACGCTCTGCATTTTGCGCCAACGAGAGGTATTCCGCCCCGACCGAAGGCGTACACACCCCGCGCACAAGCCTCTCAATGTGGTTTTTCTCCATAAGGTCGGTGTAGTCATCTATCTCATCCTCAATGCGATTGGCTCGATTAAGGGCTTCGAGGTCGAGTTTGTGATAGGCCTGCATGGTTTCCTTGTACAAGCCGAGAATCAGCTGCTCCATTTTCAGGATTTCAGCGATGGCGACCGCTGAGAAAGAGGCGTTCTGCTCCTTGAGTGCGTCGGCATATTCGACGATGTTTTCAGCATAGTCGCCTATGCGCTCGAGGTCGCTCACCGTGCGGATGGTCGAAGAAAGATAGCGTTGGTCGAAGCTGTTGAGCCGCTTTCCAGAGAGTTTCACCGTGTAGTTCACCAATTCCTTGTTCAGGTAATTCAACTCGTTCTCCGTTTTTCGGAAAGTATCTATCTCGCTGTAATCCAATGTGGTGACTATGTGAATCGACCTATGGAAGTTTTGCAAGGCAAGTTCGGCCATATTCTCGATTTCGGCTTTCAATTGACGGATGGCGACCACTGGGGTGCGCAACATCTGTTCGTCAAGGAAGCGCAAATGCGGCTCGTCAGTTTTCTCCTTGGGCACCTCTTTCACGATGCGGCAAGCCAAGTTCACCAAGGCGTTGGTCAAGGGCATCGCAACTAACATAGTGCAGACGTTGAATACCGTGTGGAACATAGCCAATTGCAGTTGTGGCGCGGCGGGAAACATCCGATTGAACACCTGACCGAAACTCCAATTGCCACCCGTCGTCGAGCGAAGCAAAAAACCTATCAGCATAAAAATAATAACGCCCATTACATTGAAAATCAAGTGTATAGTTGCGGTACGCTTGGCGGCTGTGCCACTCGTCACGCCCGCGATGATGGCCACTACGCACGAGCCGATGTTGCTGCCCATCGTCAGGTAGATGCCTTGGTCGAGGGTGACCAAGCCCGAAACGACCATCGTGATGGCGATGGATGTCATCACCGACGAAGACTGGATGATGGCCGTCAGCACCGCGCCGACCAAAACCAACAGCACGGCATTGTTGATGTTGGCCAAGAATTGCCTGACGGACTCCAACGCGGCGAATTCGTCCATCGCGTCGGCCATCATCGAAAGACCGACGAACAACATTCCGAATCCTGTCAGGATGCCGCCTATCTGCTTGGTTGTGTTGCGTTTGCTGAACAAGGTCATAAACGCTCCAATGCCCGCAAAAGCCGCAAAAATGACGGTAGTGGAGATGCTGTTGGTGCCAAACATGCCCAAGGCCACCAATTGCGCCGTGACCGTGGTGCCGATGTTGGCACCATAAATGATGGTGGCCGCCTGCGCCAGCGACAAGATGCCCACATTGACGAAGCCGATGACCATCACCGTGACGGCACCGCTGCTTTGGATGGCGGCAGTGCCCACCGTGCCGATGCCCACGCCGAGCCACTTGTTTCGGCACGTCTTGGAAAAAAGTTGTTTCAGCCGCTTCGACGACACGGCTTCGAGGTGGGTGCTCATCATCTGGCAGGCCACGAGAAACACGCCTATGCCCGCCGTCAAGGTCAGGATGGCAATTAAAATGCTTGTAAAATCCATAGTTTAAGTATTTGATTTTCAGAATGAAAAATGGCATAAACCTGAATGAGGTTCGTGCCATTATTATTAATTGGGACGATATAAGTCGGAATCGGTCGCGGCGCATAACGGCGCACCAATCCCCTGAATTGATCAGCCGATTGTTTGGACGAGGAAAGTTGCATCGTACCGAGGAAAACATACGCTATACCATTGGGAATCAATGAGTACGGGCTAAAACTTGCTTCTTCGGCAATATTATCTTCCTCACATTCTGATTCATCGGCTTCCATTTCCGCAAAACATTCTGCGACAACGCCTTTCGTTTTTCGTGGCTCGTCGGCGTAATCATCAATGACGAAAGTCACGAAAAACAATCCCAACAGAATGGGAATCAATAATTTTGCGTATTTTCTGAGATGTTCAAACATCGGGTGCAAAGGTACGGAAAAAGGAGTCAGGGTTTTCTCTACTGAATGAAAAAAGTTTAGGAAGCCGACATTCCTACCGCTTCCAAGCCCCGATGACCTCGCCGACATATACCGTGTGGATGCCCGCCTCGAAGCCGTCATACCACTTTTTAGGGGTGTCGTTGCGGAAGTCTTGCTCGGTTTGGTGCCATGCCGACATGGTTTCGCATTCGATGACCAAGTTGGCTTCCTCGTAGTAGGGCGTACCATGCTCAGTATAAGCCACATGCAGGCCAAGGGCTGCGGCCTTGTCGCCGTCGCGACCGCTGTATTTGCCCATGTATTGCCACACTTTTGGGTCGGCGAACTGCATTATGGTGAAGCGTGGATACTTCTCCATGAACTCCCAAGTGTAGCGACCGGGAGCCACATAAACGGTCACTGCCGGGCGGTTGTGGCCCAAGTAGTTGCCGATGCCGCCCCAGCCGATGGTCATGGCGTTGTTCACGGTGGTGTCGCCACTGCAAACGATGAGGTTCTCCGTGAACCAGTTGAAGCCGTTTTTCTCGAACTCTTTCTGCACGTCGAATGCGGTCAATTCTTTGTTTTCCTTATTCATGGTTTCATTGTTTTGTTCCTGTTGTTGAGGCGTAGAGCAGCCGATTAGAATTATAGCCACCAATGCAGTTACAAAAGTCTTCATCATAAGTTGTTATGTTTGATTTAATGTTTTCGTCAACAATCAATTTGAAAGTTACGCCATTTTTTGATACATTTTGAATAGTTCTGCTACACACTCGCTTTCACTCATCTTGATGTTGAAACCATACGCAGCCATGACAGTGCGGTCGTTTTCTTGATGAGCTTTGCGTAGGTCAGAAGGCATGGTCACTTCGTCGTAGAGGTCGGCAAGAGTGCTGTCGGGGTATTTCGCACGGGCATCAAGGATGGCTTGCGCAGTTTGTTCAATCTTTGCTTTTTGCGTTTCATTAGGATTTGGCCACGGAAAAGTGTTGTAAACCTGCTCTTTGCTGTAACGGTAACGCATTTCTAATCTTCCGCAAACAACGCGCATCCAAGCCATGTGGACAGTTGAAGTCAGGATACCGAAATGATAAAGGGTTGCGTCTGGTACAATTTGGACAGCATTTGAAGCGACTACTCCCGACTTTATGAAGCCGATGGGAACAAAACTACGACGCTCTGAAGAAACAGAAGGAATAAGCAAACAATCAACACCTTCGGGTTGAGTGACCTGTGCGAAAGAATGTGGCACATTGGCGTATCCTATTGTCGTTTTGGCAGATGATGACAGACGGAATTGACGCACTGCACTTACGCAATCATAAAGGGTTTTGCTCTGCTTGATGTCTGCTGGCGAGGCATCTCTCAACCAAAAACACCAACGACTTTTCTGTTTGATGAATTCTTCGGCACCAATATACGGACGTATCCATTTGGAAAGATTGGGTTCTTTGTTTAGCAAATCCATTCGTTCTTCGTCACTCAAAACAAAATGTCCTCCGTCACGAGGTTGATTGCCGAAATTCATCGTAGGCACATCGCATAAAGGAGTCTTTCGGCTGACGACAAAGGTGTTGTCGCCTTCAATCAAATAAGGGCTGATATTGCGAACTTTCTGCATCTCCCCGTTGGAGAGGAACAACCTCTTTTCGCTCGCTGCATCGTATCCGAAACCAATGATTACGCAATGGACAGCGGCTTTTTCACTTGACTCGCTGTTCCACTTGAAAGTTTGGTAGGCAAAATTGATATGAATGTGATATTGGTTCAGCAAAACATTCCAAAGAATAGGCACTTGCGCACCTTGGGAAATGCTGTTGGTGGAAACAAAACCCACTTGCGTGTGTTTGCCTTGTATGAGTTGAGCCGCTTTCTTGTACCAACAGCAGACATAATCCAAATCCTGAACATCCTTTATCTTCCCGAACAAATCCTGAACATCCTTTTTCTGCCAACTGCCCTGAGCCATCATCCTCGCCCCCACAAAAGGCGGGTTTCCCATGATGTAATCGTAAATGACAGGTTTTGGGAGTTGCTTTTGAGGAAGCATTTTCTCATCGATTTCTTTTGTCACCACATTCAATTCGTCGTACACCTTATTGTATTCAAGTGAAGGCTCTCCAACCATCGAAGATGCGGCAAGAACCTCTTCGGGAAGTTCTTCCACTTTGAACACATTGAGTTTCTTGGCATAGAGATAGGGCATCACAGTGTCTTTCTCCAAAGTGGACCAATCCATCCTCAACGCATTGCCTTCCTTGATATTGGCATAGCTTTTCAGCGGCAGGAAGTCGATGTCGTGCTGGATGATGCGCTCGGTTTCGGCGAGCATTTGGGCCTCCGAAATCCATAGGGCGGTGGTGGCCACAGTGACCGCGAAATCGTTGATTTCTATGCCATAGAACTGGTTGATGCTCACTTTGATGGGGTTCAAGAACTCGCCCATCATCATCTGGCCATGATACTTTTCGCGAAATATTTCATTCTCCAATCGGCGCAGGCTCAGGTAGGTTTCGGTCAGGAAGTTGCCACTGCCGCAAGCGGGGTCGAGGAAGGTGAGCGAAGCCAATTTGTCTTGATATTCGTCGAGGTGGCGCAAGCGGGTTTTCTCCACTTTTTCTTCAAGAATCTCATCCAATTCACGGCGCAAGTCGTTCAAAAACAGCGGGTCAATCACCTTGTGGATGTTCTCGATGCTCGTGTAGTGCATTCCACCGCTGCGGCGTGTTTCGGGATTCAAAGTGCTTTCAAACACGGCCCCAAAAATGGTGGGCGAAATCTCGCTCCAGTCGAAATCGAGGCTGGCGTTTTGGAGCAAGGTTTGTTTCAGTTCTTCCGTGAATTGCGGAATCTCAATCTCTTCCTCAAACAATCCGCCGTTGGTATAGGGGAAGGCCTTCAAGTCGTCTTTCAGATACTTGCTGCGCTGCTCCAATGGGGTGTTGAGCACTTTGAACAGCTTCAACAAGGCATCACTCAGGTCCTCGGCATTATAGCCGTTGAGGAAATCATGGAATTGGTCGTGCCTGAACACGCCTGCATCCTCGGCATATAGGCAGAACACGATGCGCACGCAAAGGATATTCAGCCATCGCAAAGCCTCAGCCGAGGTGTCGTCATACTGCTCCAGCAAGGCATCGTAAACCCTGCCGACAATCTCGCCGGCCTTCATCGAGACCCGCATCTCCTTGGTGATGTGTTCGCTCTTGGCATCGACGAGGAACTGCAAGCGGTAATATTCCTTGCCCAAGTCTTTCAGGAAGATTTGCTCAGGCTCGCCGTTGGGCTGTTCCATGTCGTAAACCAAAAACTCCTTGAAGTTGCAGGTCACAATCCACTTCGGATGTTGTGACAGCGGCAGGTTGGCCACATATTTCTTGCCTTGCTGGAACGGCGTGAGTTTGCCGCCCTCGCTTTGCGGAATGGGGGCGCGCAAGTCCTTGTCGATGGATTTCTGCTCGATGAGCACCCTCGTCGAGGGGATGTGCCCATCGATGAAGTTGGTGGAATCCACCATGCTGTTCACTCGTTCCTCGTAGCGGATGAAATCAGGCATGTTTTCCACGCCATAGACATTCGAAAGCAAGTCCGTCCAAAACAATTGCGACTCGCCGCGTTCATATCCTCTTCCTTGCCATCTCTCGGCAAACGCGGCAGCCGCCGCAGCGATTTGTCTATCGGTTTTCATGCCGCAAAGGTATTAAAAAATCCTCAACTCAAGGCATTTTGGTTAGCAGCATTTCCAACAGCGGTTCGTCGCCTCATGCCTGTGGGGTCAATCCACATCATTACCGCACCGGCCACTGCACCGATGGCGATGAACAAGGTAAGGATTTTTTCAAGTGTTTTCATCTATTCCATTGGGATTTCAGGGTGTGGTACTGAAAGGGGTTGCCTTTTTTGGGAAAGGTAGAACATGTCAAGAACTACGGTGACGTTGCCTCGGTTCTCGCCGTGATGGATGGTGCCTACCATCTCCACGACCGCCTCGCCTTCGTGAACGGTCTTTTCTTTCCCGTCGAGGGTGATGATGGTGAGCTCGCCTTGCTGCACCACGCCGTAGTTCATTACCTCGTGGTGGTGCCAGCCCAACTTCTTTCCGGGAGGGAACTCGTAACGGATGGCCACCAATTCGGGCCGCCCAATAGGGTAGTCGGGCATCTCGGCCCCATCCCAGCTTTGCGACGTGCGCAAGAGTTCAGTGGTTTGCACATCGACATTTTTGTCGTCTTTCTTTTCCATGGTTTTATCTTTTTAAAGTATATGATTCACAATGGCAAAAACCCAATGGCACACAGCAAACAATGTGGCAAAAATAAGTGCCGGAATGTTTTTCCTGTCGGCGGCGAACAAGATGAATGTCAGCTATCCCTCATATCCTAACTGTCCGGGCAGGCGGAGTTTCTCTTTTTTCGGGAAGGTGGCTTCGTATGCCTCAAATGCTTCCGGATGTTCGTCCGCCACGAAATAGCCTTTTGGCGGGCAATAGGTGGCTTCGGTGATTCCTTCATTCCGAAGCCAGCCTGTGATGAGCTCTTGGGCAAGGAAGTAAGGCACTTCGGCATCGCGTGGCTCGTCGTGATAATGGATCTTGAATTTGCTGGCGAGGCCGAAGCCTGCGTGCTTGTAGAAGTCGATGTTGCCTTCCATGCAAAGGAAGCCGATGCCCAATTCACGCGCTTTGTCCAAAGCATAATTCAACAGCTTCAATCCGTAGCCCTTGCGCTTGTAGTCGGGATGGATGCTGATGGGGCCAAAGGTCCACGAGGGTTTTCGGCTACCGTCGTCAAGCGTCAATTCGGCCTTCGAAAACATGATGTGGCCTATGATTTTGCCTTCTTCTTCCATCACGAAGTCGAGTTCGGGGATGAAATCGGGGCTCTTCCTGTATTGGTTGAGCACATAATGCTCCAAGCATCCGGGACGATAGACGTTCCAAAATGCTTCGCGTGTCAGGTTCTCCACTTCACGCCAGTCTTGCGGTTGTTCTAATCTGATGTTCATTGCTCTTCCATATTAATTCGGTTGCAAAATTAGCGTATTATTTGTTCCGAAACGAAAACCAATATGGACAAAAATGTGGACAATATGCATTCGGATTACCTTTGCAAATGAAAAAACCATAGTTTTGCAGCGTTAATCAAATTTGAATGATATGTCGAAAGTCCTTTCCTTGTTATTAATTGCTTTTTGCGCTTTGAACGGTTGGGCGCAAGCTCCTCTCCTTAAGACCGTGGAAGCTCCTATTGCAGCCACTCCGATGCTTCGTGCTGAAGGTTTGCTCAACACGCATTGGACGCAGGATTATCCTTACAACCAACTTTGCCCAAGAGACCCGGTGAATGGCAATGCCTACAGCGTTGCTGGTTGTCCCGCCGTTGCTATGGGGCAGATTATCAACTATCTGCAAACGACACAAGACACCCGTTTTACTGACGATGACGACTATGCCCATTACTATGCTGGCCGCAATTATATGATTGACGACGATTGGGCGACCTTGAAATTCCCGTCCTTCCCGGTGCTGAACGTAATGTTAGATTCCGTCGACGCCGCTTTCCAGCGTGGCGAGGAACTATCTGATGAGTTGGCCGCTGCCTTGGTCTTTGCTTGCGGCACGGCACTTACACAGGTCTATACTTCCGAAGCCTCTGGCACCTTCTATGTGGACCAAGCGTTTGAGGCCTACCAACGCTTTGGCTTTGCGGACTGTGTGCTGATTCGCGAGCCTGATTCGGTGATGTATGCCACCTTGATTTCCAATCTGAAAGCCGGTTATCCAGCACATTTGGCAGTCGAGAATCCCGCTGGAACGGTCGGGCACAACGTTGTGGTCGACGGCTATCGCGAAACGGATGGCAAGTTCCATATCAACTTCGGCTACGGTGGCACTTTGGACAACTGGTACGACCTCCCCGACCCGAATTTCTATTACGGTATGACTAAGGTGGAAGGGATTGTCCTGAATATCATCCCCTCTATGGGACCTTTGACCGTTCAAGAACCCACCGCCCAGCAGCCGCTTGAAGTCTATCCCAATCCCGTTTCCGATGTGCTCTATGTAAAGAACCTTCCTTGTGAAGCTGTGGAGTATTCCATTTTCAATGTCTTGGGCCAAAAGGTAATGGCAGGTTTTTCAAGCGGAACCATTTCCGTAGCTGGATTGGGGAAGGGACTTTATTTCTTGCAGGTCAAAGGTGAAGGTTTTGGCAAAACGGCCAAGTTTGTTGTGGATTAAACTAATTTTAGTTGTACTCAATTGGAAACTGGGGCTATCATCTTTTTCACTTCGTCGCGGTGCTCATAGAGGGTGCAGCCGCCGGTGTGTTCCCAGCCGAGGGCGCGGGCATCGCGGATTTTGCTGAAAAGGGGTGATGCTATGGCATCGCGGAGGCCCGTTTGTGCCACGTTGCGGTCGCTGAAGGGCGAAAAGGGGCATGGCTCGGCACTGCCATCAGGCCCGATGTGGAAGAAACCGCGTCCGGCAGCCATACAGCCGTCGAGGGCTTTCTCGTCGCCGGGGAAACTCAGGAAAATCATCTCCTTGAACTGCTCGCGGCGCATTTCCAGAATTTGTTCCATCGCGGCCACATGTTCATCGCGGAAGGCAAGATGCTCGGTGCTTTCGTCGAAAGGCACATATTCCACATAGAACACGAGACGGCAACCCAACGAAGCAAGGTGGGAGAGAAATTCCTCGGAAGTCACTTCGCGGTAGTTTTCCGTGGTGACGGTGATGCTGGTGCCGAAGAAAAGTTTCTCTTTCTGGAGCATCTCCATCGAGGCCAGGGCACGCTGGAAAACGCCCTTTCCGCGCCGGTTGTCGGTGGCTGCCATTTCGCCCTCGATACTAATGACGGGAACCATGTTGAGGTGGCGTTTGAAGAAATCGGTGTAGAGTGCCCCGATGAGCGTGCCATTGGTGAAGACGGGGAAGATAACATCCTCTATCTTGGCGGCACTTTCCAACAAGTCACGCCGTGTCAGTGGCTCGCCTCCGGCAAGGAGACAGAAACCGACGCCCAAATCGGCGGCTTCGCTGAAAATGGCGCTCCATTGTTCGGGCGTCAAGGTGGCTTTGGCGGGTGTGTCGCCAGCAATGCCGTTTTTGCGGGCATAGCAGCCTTTGCACTGCAAGTTGCAAGTGGTGGCGATGCTGGCAATGAGGAACGGCGGCACCACGAGTCCCTCTTTTTCGAGGAGCGTTTTGCGCCGCCGTTCAGTTTTGCCCATTACGCGCTGCATCCGTGCCACAAAACGCGCTTCGCGGGGATTGCCCAGCACGTTCAGGTAGGCTGTCGCCATGATGTTGCGGATGCTCTCCGACATATAGGCACCGAGATCCATTTTTTTCGTGTTGGATTTCTACATCATTTGGCCGGTTCCCACTTGCAGCGGACGGGCGACACGATTGCGCCTTCTTTCTTCAGCGCATCGAAGGCCTTGTCGACCACCTTGCGGTCGAGGCCGGTCACTTCAGCGATTTTGCCCGCGTTGACGGGTGCGCCAATTTCGCGCATGGCTTGCAGCACTTGATCTTTTGCTTCCATTTTGTTTTAGTTTAATTGTTAGGTAATTGTTCATTTTATTGACTTCGGGACTTCGGGACACGGGACTTCGGGGATTTGTCTGTCCCGTAGTCTCGCCGTCCCGCAGTCTCGCGTCCTATATTCTTACTTCAGCATGGCCTCAATTTCGGCCTCCATCTCTTCGGGCTTGGTCACGGGCGGGAAACGCTTGATGATGCTGCCGTCTTTCGAGATGAGGAACTTGGTGAAATTCCAGCGGATTTCGCCGTCTTTGCGGCCTTCGGATTTGCTCAGGCTGTCGACGAGTTTCATCGTGGCTTTGTCTGCCAAGCCGTGGACTTCTTCGTCGGGCACTTGTTGGGTCAGATACTTGAAGATGGGGTGGGCGTTCTCGCCAAACACGTCGATTTTCTTCATCAACGGGAAGGTCACGCCGTGGTTGAGGCGGCAGAACTCGGCGATTTCCTCGTGGGTGCCAGGCTCTTGGTGCTTGAATTGGTCGCAGGGGAAGCCGAGAATCACAAAACCTTGGTCTTGATACTTTTTGTAAAGGGCTTCCAAGCCGTCATATTGGGGAGTGAAACCGCACTTCGAGGCGGTGTTGACAATCATCAGGACCTTGCCGCGATATTGCGCCATGTCCACCTCTTCGCCCTTGTTGTTCAGGGCCTTAAAGTCATAAATCGTAGCCATTTCTTTCGTGTTTTGTGCGCAGGCGGTCATCATCATAACGAGGCCGACGATTGCGCAGGTGATACTTTTGTTCATTTGAATTTGTTGTTATTTGTTTGTTTTAGTCCTTCAATAAGTTTGTCAAGCATGGGAATCATCTGCATGATTTCCTCAACAGAGCCTGTTGTCTTGATGATGTCGGTGGCAAGACATTCGGGGATGTGCTTGGCCTGTTCACGCATTTCGATGCCTTTTTTCGTCAGTGAAACGATGCGCTGGCGCGAGTCCTCTTGGCCTTTTGTGCGCACTATCAGCCCGGCTTTTTCCATGCGTTGCAAAAGCGGGGTGACGGTGTTGGTTTCCAACATCAATCGGCGTGCAATGTCGTTCACGGGTTGCCTGTCCTTTTCCCAAAGCACCAATAATACAAGATATTGCGGATAGGTGATGCCCAACGGTTCAAGATAGGGATGATAGGCCCCCGTCGTGAGGCGTGCCGCCGTGTAAAGCCTGAAGCACAGCTGGTTGTCCAATTTGAGTTGTTCGTATTCCATCGCACAAATTTATGTCGTTCACGATGCAAAAGTACACATTATTTTTATATCGCAAGCGATATTTTTGATTTTTTTTTCGATTTTTTTGTTTTTTCTGCGAAAGCACAAAAAAATAGTGCGGGCCAAATGGCATCGGCCCGCACTTTAAAACTAACTCAAAACTCATTCTAAAATGTATGACAAAAATCTGCTGCAAAAGTACGGCGACCTTGAAACCTGTGAAATCCCCTTTGGTGGGTATTTTCAAGGGTTTCCATCCCCTGTTTCGGGGATTTCCAGAAGCAAGCCGTCGCAAAGTCTTGAAACTGTTTTTGTAAGGTTCAATTATTCTTCATACTTTTGCAGCCGTTTCCAAGACACATCAAATGGCAAAATTCGATATTAAAGACGTTTTCTATCCCAAGTTTTTCAGCGTTTTGAAAAAGGGATACACGAAGAAACAATTCACAAAAGACCTGTTTTCGGGCATCATCGTGGGCATCGTGGCGTTGCCGTTGGCCATTGCGTTTGCAGTGGCTTCGGGCGTATCGCCTGATAAGGGCATTGTCACTGCTATCATTGCGGGATTCCTGATTTCGTTGTTGGGCGGCAGCCGTGTGCAGATTGGCGGTCCCACAGGGGCTTTCGTCATCATCATTGCGGGTGTTGTGTCGCAATACGGGCTTGACGGCCTGATGATTTCGACCATTCTGGCAGGCATTTTTATGATTATGTTTGGCTTGCTGAAATTGGGTTCGCTGCTACGTTTCATCCCCCATCCTTTGGTGGTGGGTTTCACCAGTGGTATTGCCCTGACCATCTTCTCAACCCAGATAAAAGACGCCCTCGGACTTGAAATCGCCAGTGTGCCGGCGGGATTTATCGACAAATGGGGCGTGTATTTCGACAGCCTCGGAACCATCAATTATTGGGCGTTGGGCATCACAGTTGCAACCATTGTGATAAGTTTGACATTCAATAAGTTGACCAACAAAATCCCTGGTTCGTTTGTGGCCATCATTTTGGTTTCGGCTTTGGTGGCCATCTTCGACATTCCCGTGACCACCATCGAAAGCATGTTCGGCGAAATCAAGGGCAGCCTCGCGCTGAGCATCCCGGAGGTGCATTGGGAGAATGTAGGAAACTATGTGCAGCCGGCCATCACCATCGCCTTGCTCGGCTCTATCGAATCGTTGTTGTCGGCGGTCGTTGCCGACGGTATGATCGGTAGCCACCACCGCAGCAACACCGAGCTTATCGGTCAGGGCATCGCCAACATCATCACGCCTTTGTTTGGCGGTATTCCGGCCACGGGAGCCATTGCCCGAACCGCCACCAACATCAAGAACGGAGGTCGCACGCCCGTTGCGGGTATTGTTCATGCTATCACTTTGTTGCTCATCATGTTATGTTTGGGAAACTATGCCAAACTGATTCCTATGTCGTGCCTCGCGGGCATCCTTATCGTGGTGGCCTACAACATGAGCGAATGGCGCAGTTTTGCATCCATCCTTCGCGGCTCGCCCTACGACATCATCATCCTGCTTGTGACTTTCTTCCTCACCGTGCTCGTCGATTTGACCGTGGCCATCGAGGTCGGCATTGTGTTAGCATCGCTGATGTTCATGAAGCGCATGGCCGACAATGGCGAGGCCATTTTGAAGAACGACTTGGACACCAATACGATGGAAAACTACGACGACATCCCCAAAGGCATCGAGATTTACGAAATCAGCGGGCCGTTCTTCTTCGGCGCAGCGAAGCATTTTAGTGAGGTGCTGAAAGGCCGTCCTGATTCCACCAAAATATTGATTATCAGAATGAGGCATGTGCCTTTCATGGACGAAACCGGCGAGCGTAACTTCATGGAAGCCATCAAGTCGCTCAAGACCGACAACAAGAAAATCATCCTTTCAGGCGTGCAGCCCAACGTCCGCAAGTCGTTAGACAAATGCCGCATTTCCTTCCTCATCGGCAAGGGCAACATCCACGACAATTTCGATGCGGCTTTGGCCCATGCCAAGGAAGCGTTGGAAGAGGAAAAATCCGCTACAAATAATCAGTAACCATCTGTTTGTTTTGCATGATTTGCCTAACAGATGAGGCAGGTTTTTAAGTTTTTCCAGCGTAATAACAGACGCTGCTGGACTTGATTAATCAGAAGAATTGAGCAAAAACTTGCCGATAGCGGCAAAAACCACTATCTTTGTGGCGGATTTTGAAGAAAAACTTGCCGATAAATGAAATACATTTCAGTCAGTCAGTTTGCCGAAAAACACGGCATCAGTGAGCGCACCGCCCGTAACTATTGCGCTACGGGGAAGATAGATGGCGCGTTCCTCACGGGAAAGACATGGAACATTCCCGCCGAGGCCATCATACCCAAACGCAGCAAAATCAAGGTGTCGCCTTTGCTTGCCGCTTTGCGCGAGCAGAAGGAAACAAAGCTGAAAGGCGGCATCTACCATCGCACCCAAATCGACCTGACCTACAATTCCAACCATATTGAAGGTAGCCGATTGACCAAAGAACAGACGCGCTACATTTTCGAGACCAACACCTTGGGCATCACTACGGAGAGCACACGCATCGACGACATTTTGGAAACCGTGAACCATTTCCGCTGCGTCGATTATGTCATCGACCATGCCACCGACAAGATTACTGAGGCGCACATCAAGCAATTGCATTTGTTGTTGAAAACCAACACTTCCGACAGCCAAAAATCGTGGTTTGCCGTAGGCGACTACAAGCGTTTGGCCAATGCCGTTGGAGAAGAGGAAACCGCCCAGCCCAAAGAAGTCCATCGTCAGATGAAGTCGCTATTGGCCGAATACAATGCCAAAAAGCAGATTAAATTTGATGACCTTTTGGACTTCCATGTGCGTTTTGAGCGCGTCCATCCGTTTCAGGATGGCAACGGACGTGTCGGGCGGCTATTGTTGTTTTGGCAATGCCTTCAAACAAACATAGTGCCGTTCATCATCACAGAGGATTTGCGCTTGTTCTATTACAGAGGTATCCAAAACTGGGGCAAAATCAACGGCTATTTGCGGGACACCTGCTTGACGGCACAGGATAATTTCAAGGCGTTGTTGGAGTATTATAAGATACGGTATTGATGGATGGAAACACATTGTCGCGAGGAAATCAACCATAGTTTTTTTGTTTCGTAAAAAATGCCCTATATTTGCAGCCTACAAACAAATACATTATGACACTAAATGAAGCAATCGTTGCCCGCCACTCGGTGCGGCAATACTTGGAAAAACCTATCGAATCGGAAAAGGTCGCGCAATTGCAGGCCTTGATTGACGAATGTAATAAGGAGGGTCAATTGCACCTTCAGTTGGTCACCAACGAGCCGAAAGCCTTTGCCGCTGGCATGGCCAAATATGGCGCGTTCAAAGGCGTCGGCAACTATATCGCCGTTGTAGGGCCGAAAGGCGAGGACGTGAAACTCGCCTACTACGGCG
>JAEEGL016841054.1_pt1 | contig 15744 bp, 12 predicted proteins | sample 9134231 | NCBI WGS metagenome assembly JAEEGL01 (sample SAMN16246548, study PRJNA631951) | gut metagenome | biome: gut microbiome; feature: rumen; material: fiber-attached | host: Bos | place: Iran: Karaj | collected 2018-10
GCTGTATCCAAGATATACAGAATCTCCCCGTATCCCAAGAAGATTGTATCCATAGACTTTTTCATCTTCCAGAGGGATCCTGAAATGCTCGCCCTTTTCGTCCAATGAGTATATCTGAACCTCAGGTCCGGCACCATCTTCAGAGGACAGCACCGCAAGATACCTGTCGTCCATGCGGAAATCCTTTACGGTGCCCTTCAACGCAGCATCCGTACTGAGAGGCTTCCACTCCTCATCGTAAACATCAACGCCATAGTAGATGATCTCGTGGCTGTACCTCTGTCTTGCATAGACTCCCTTGCATACAACCGCCTGCCTCAGTTCATCGGTGAAATACTTGCGGTAGTAAACCGCATCCGTATCAACTCCCGTTGCGGGAACAGCATATCCTCCGTTTTCCGTGATGTAGACCGGCGTTCCGTCGCCGTCCCTGTCGCTCACGCTCAGCACGGAACTGTTCACGTTGCTGTAATACTTCTCCTGCCCGGTAGCGGCGTCATATACGGTGTTCACGTTGCCGGAGAAATAAGCCACGTCGCCGTTTCCAAGCGTTACAAAACCGCTCTCCAGCATTATACCGTTGCAGACAAAATCCGCTTTCCACTCTTCTCTTAAGCCGGTAGCATTAATGCACTTAATATCCGAATGGTCGGTGGAAATGATCTCCATGTCGCCGTATCCCACGCTTGAGGTGACGTCCGCTTTGGTGGAAGCGATTATCAGAGAATCATCATCTACCCAGGCGATATTCTTGACCCACTCAGACTGGGGGTTCCATGAAATGGGTTTTCCGGAATCCAGGCCCTGATCGTTCAGCTCAATAACGCCATAGATATAACCGTCCATGCCCCTGCCCCCGCGGAAAGCGATCTTCTTACCATCGGGAGAAAGGACGGCTTCCGATATGCTAACGTCCTCCTCTGAGATCCTTTCCTTGAAGAGGATCTCTCCCTGCAGCTCTCCTGACCGTGTATCAAACTTCAGAAAACGGAGATCGTATGTTGTAAGGTAGAAAGAATCCTTGGCGGTCACCGCCTCTTCGGACATGAAGTAATCCTCGTCCAGAGTATATGTCCAGAGCTCTTCACCCTTATCCGTGTCATAGCACTTTATGGTATGGGAATCCCAGTAAGCGAAGGTGTTGTCATCCAGGAAAGCCGTTCCCTTGATGCCGTTATCGATATCATCAAGATAAAGGATCTTCTCATGATCTTCCGTATCCCAGAGGGCGATCACATCTCCCGCGTCCACCACCGCTAATTTCTTTCCGTCGCTGCTCAATTTGAAATAGGACACAACACCCGGCATCCGGTAATTCCATGCCGCGTGGATATTGTTCCCGTTCTTACTTTCGTAGGCAAGGGAAGCCGCAGTCAACGCCCTTACAGCCTCCGCCGTAACGGGTCTGTCATCATTTTCACCTGAAGGCAGCGCCTCAAGAGCCAACTGCATTGCCGTGATCCGCTGCTCCTTTTCCAGAAGACGGGTAGATTCATTTGCAAGATATTTAGACTGGTTCCTTAAGGATTCCAGATAGTTCTTACGTATCTTATCCCTGCTGTAATACATATAGGCGCTGAAAGCCGCCATAAGCGCGAGAGCCACGGAAACCCCGGCGAAGAGCTGCTTCATCCTGTAGGCCCTGCGGCGGTTCATGAGCTCATCATAAGCGCAGCCTATGATACCGCAGGCAAGCCTGGGAAGCTCCGTCCTTTTGGCCTTTCCAAGGGGCATCCTGAAGTCGCAGGAAAGAGGCTCCACCGGGATCCTGACGGTGCGCTCAACCCCGTCCTCATCCGTAACCTTCGTCTCTTCATAGGTAAGGATCTCAGGGATAACGTCCCGGGGCTCACCGTTTACCAGCACGGTGAATACCTGTCTCTTTGAGTGATTCTTCAGGAAATACTCTATTTCCCTGGGAACCCAGGCAGATTCCTTTGTATTTGTGGAACAGATAACGATAAGATAGTCGGAACCCTCAAGGGCGTCCGCTATGGAATCGCTTAAGTCGCTGGTTATGGGAAGTTCGTCCTTATCCCGGAAAATGCGGTCTATCCTTTTTACCCCGGTCTTCTTCCTGATCTTATGGGGGATATGGAAACGCTCCAGCCCCTTATGAACTGCTTCCGCCACCTTATTGTCTTCCGGTGCGTGCTTATATGAAATAAAGGCATTGTATTTGGTACTCATTCAGGAAACCTCCCTGTAAAGGTCGTCAAACAGCCTTTTATTAATGACATAGATATCATGCGGATCATCCTCTCTTACCACAATATAGTCCCCCGGTTCCCCGGAATAATACCTCTCCTCATCCCATGAAGTAAAGAGTTTTACATGCTCCGTAAGGGGCTTTGCATAGATCTTCACCGACCCGGTACTGAGTACGGAATGGGCATATTTTAAAACGCCTTTTCTTTCAGCCGTCATTACCTCTGTTATGCTGGGCTCATACTCAAAGGTCTTGTCAAAGGGCTCATCGGAATAACGATAACTGCTCTCAAGCTTCTCCTTCTTTATGGGATATACTTCACCTTCTATCCCTATCATGAGGTAGATATCCTTTTCGATCCTTAGGTTTATATCACCTTCAAGAGTCCTTATCATGACCTCTGTATCTAAGGGGAACACCTGGCTCAGCTCCACATAGCCAAGGCGCTGCTGTTTCTTCTCATACATTTTCATGTCGGAAGTATCAAGGGTTGTCTCCCGGGCATAGAGCACCGTATAAAGTGAAAAATACTCTTCCAGGCGGCTCTTGAATTCATAATTTGCTATATTTTCAAGGTCCTCTTCTTCACCGCCGTTCAGGGCCAGAAGCTTCTCCGGCCTTATGGTGCCCCCGGCCTTGGTGACGTGTCCGCCCCCTCCGCCTATTCCTTCAGCAAGGAAGGCCGCCAGATCATTTGCGTGCACCTCTTTTATGCAGCTCCTTACGGAGAACTTAACCTCTCCGGAACTCACATAGTAAGCAACGCAGATATCCACGCCCACGGTCTCCAGGGCAAGATCGCTTATGACTCCCAGTATGTTCGGGTCGCACCACTCCGCCCTTATTAAGAGATAGCGGTTTTCGCCGTGATACTCATTATCAAGGATCGCCTTGCCGGTGATCTTCAGTTCATCAAGGGAAATGCCGGAATTGCACATTTCCGTGATGATGCTCTTATTTATGACGAGCTGGTCCCGCATGTCCCTGTCCAGAGGATGGGATATCTCGGAAAGCCTGTTGGTATCCGTAAATAATCCGTAGTACAAAGCAGTAGATAAAAGGATATCGTCATCAATGACCACTCCTTCATCCCTTACCATATCCCAGACCACTGTAGCGCAGCTCCCAAGATTACTTCTCACTTCGCTTAAGGCCGGCAGATCTTCCGTCGCCCGGTGGTGGTCAATGATGGCCACGTTTTCCGCCTCTGTCAGGGTGACGTTTTTCTGCCCGTGCTGGCAATCCACTGTTATCAGGAGCTCCGGAACCTCTTTTAAGTCGGGTTCGTAGCTCACCGGCACATTCAGCCTGTCCATCATGATAAGGAGATTGCTCTTTGTGATCTTATTCCTTCCACGGTAGATAAAGCGGGGGTTCTTCCCCATCTTTTCAAAGTACCGGTGAAGAGCGTATCCCGAAGACAGGGCGTCCGCATCCGGATTATCGTGGCACTGTATCACTATGTCGTTATATTTCAATAATTCATTTAATCGCATAAAAAATATACCCTCTTACTCCCGCTGCAGATCAGAAATTATTCCCGTTCCATCCCCAGTCTTCCGAACCGAAGTACCTTATATACATCCTGTCCGGAGCGATGCCTAAAAGATCCTGGTAGATCACGGTGAGTTCCTTTGTCATGCTTGTATAGACTTCCCTGGAAGCATGGCCGAAGATCTTTACTTCGATGAAAGCCACAGGCTCTGTATCATCTCCCCTGAAATACATAGGCACATCGCCCTCGATTGCAAGCATAAGCCAGCTCTCGCTCTTTCCGGGGATAATGGAAATGGCCTTTCCGAGCCTTACTTTCAGCTCCCTTTCCTTCTCCTTTGTTACGGTTACATTGGTCTTTGTTCCGATGAATGGCATGGTCTTTCCTCCTTTATACCTTTATGTTATTAACGCTTTATCAGCTTTTCGTCCGTATTTTAGGCCTTCTCCCAGCCTGCGTCTATCTTCTTTCTTATCTCCGATAATTCAGGAATGCCGCTTACTGCGTCGTAGGACATACAACAGAGTGCTCCCGCTGCCGCTGCATTTTCCATAGCCTCGGCAGGACCTGCCCCTTCAAGAAGGCTTGTGAGGAAGGCCGCAATGCTTGTGTCCCCCGCGCCGGTTCCCGAAAGCACCCGCTTTATCTTAAAGCTCTTTTCAAATCCGCAGAAGCCGTTCCACTTATCTGCCTCAAGACCAAGCCTGCTGCCCGTTTCCTCCATCTTATCGGAGGCCATATAATACATCCCCGGAGCACCGCATTTTAAGAGTACCGACTTCGCTCCCAACTCAAGGCACTTAAGGGCAAGGGGCCTTATATCATCTTCCACGGAAAGGATCTCCGTCATGTCGCCACTTCCCGCCTTATTGAGAAGCTTCTCATACTTTTCCCGGTCCAGCATGAAGCATAATTCCTCAAAGCTCGGCACAAAGAAATCCACAAAGGGAAGGGCGTTAACGAGAATCTCCTTCCAGTCCGCTTTTCCCGCTTCACTGTCAGCGTCCACCGCAGCCATATCAAGGCTTGTGGCTATGCCCTTTTCCTTCATCCTCCGCAGCATCCCGGTCAGATGCTTTCCGCCCTCTTCATACATCTTCTTCATAAGGGTGGGATAGCCGAAATGGAATAAGGCCACGTCTTTTAACGCTTCTTCCGTGATCTCCGTCCCGTCAAAGGAATCGTTGGCGCCGGGGCAGTGCAGGAAAACCCGGTCGACTCCCGGTGCAGCAATGACCACGGAATAGCTTGTACTGCCGCCGTCCTCCACTATGAGGCCGTCCTCCGCTCCGTGTTCTTCCAGGATGTGCTTTATCATGCCACCGAAGGCGTCATTTCCCACCTTTCCCATGAGCCGCACATCAGCACCCAGCCGCTTCATCCCGAGACCGGTATTTGCCACGGCCCCGCCGGTATGTACATCAGGCGCCGACATATGGATAAGCTTTCCCGGCTTCAATATCTCTGAAAGCTCCGTCACCTTCCTGGTGTTTTCCGGGAACACCGGAGTAATGTCAATACAGATATGTCCTGCCACAACAGCCTTTTTCATAGCAGCCATCCTTTCAGATCAAAATCAGCAGATCCGCCCTGAATTGTATCCCCTTTAATATACTATAGAAAGCCCTGCTATTACAAGAATTGCATAAAAACGGCGGGTTTTCGGCTTATCTTATGTCGAAAACAGCGATTTTTACCGAATTTGCTTAATATAGTTGTATTCTTTATTTCCTGTGTTATAGTGTTATTGATACAACGTTCTTAAATCATTTCCCGATCGTTGTATAATGCGGGGAGTAGGAATATCATGATCTATTACGACCATTTACCTTTGGACAAAGACATACTGAAGGCTTTAAGCGAGCTGTCTTTAAACTATGTTTTCCAGCCCATTTTCTATCCGGACGGAAAGACTATTTATGCCTGGGAAGCCCTTATGCGTCCCACCAATATGACAGTTACGGAACTTATCGAAGATTATACTAAAAAAGATAAGCTCCATGTCCTTGAAGTCGCCACCTTCTTCGGTGCCATGCAGGCCTTTTTCCTCAGGGGATATGAAGAAAAGGTCACCATCAATTCTTTCCCTTCCGACTGCATGCGTCGTGATGAGGCAGAGGTTTTTTATCAGTATTTCGGTGAAGAGATCCGTGGCAGGATGATAATCGAAAATCTTGAGTATCCCTATTTTTCTCTTGAGCACTGGCAGGAAAAGAGCAGGTCCGTAAGAGCCATGAATAATCTCCTTTCCATTGATGACTTCGGAAGCGGCATCAACACCTTGGAAAAAGTGGATCTCATGCTGTCCGATATCATAAAGCTTGACATATCTTTAATATCCGGCATAGATCATATCCCTGAAAAGCAGGATAATGTTAAATTTCTTGTGAAACACTTCCACTCAAAGGATATTTTAGTGATAGCGGAAGGGGTAGAACAGAAAGAAGAATTCGACTGCCTTATAGATCTCGGCGTAGACTTCTGTCAGGGATTCTATCTGGCACGTCCCTCCTGATCCCAATTCATCATTTTTCACTAGCACAAAGAGGAAAATAACATGCTCGTAAACATGAATGCCGTGCTTCAGCCGGCGAAAAAAGATCATTACGGAGTAGGGCTTTTTAATGCTGTAAATCTCGAAATGCTGAACGGCATTATGGATGCGGCTGAGAGCTTAAAGGCCCCCGTCATCATGGGAACCGCCGAGATCCTCCTTAAAGCCGCAAGTATAAAGGAAGTTGCCGCCATGGTGAAGTCAAGGGCGGAGGACTCTCCTGTCCCGGTGGTACTGCACTACGACCACGGCCTTACCTTTGAGAAATGCATGGAAGCCATCCAGGCAGGTTTTACATCCATCATGTACGACTGTTCCACCGCCTCCTATGAGGAAAATGTTGAGAGGGTTGCAGAGATGGTAAAGATCGCTCACGCTATGGGTGTGACTGTTGAAGGCGAGCTGGGCCACGTAGGGGACAATGAGGGCGCAGGAAAGCTTGAAAAGCCCAGTGATTATTATACAGACCCTTCCGTTGCGGCTGATTTCGTGAACCGCACCCATGTGGATGCCTTGGCCATTGCTGTGGGAAACGCCCACGGGGATTATAAGTTCCCGCCTAAACTTGATTTTGAGCGTATCTCGGATATCGCAGCTGCAGTGGATGTTCCGCTGGTTCTCCACGGTGGCAGCGGCCTGTCGGATGATGATTTCAGGGAAGCCATCAAAAGAGGTATTGCAAAGATCAATATCTTCACGGATATAAACAAAGCTCAGGTAAGGGGAATGCAGGAAGGTATCAACGCCGGTGTGAATAACGCCTTTGACCTTGCGGAATACGAAGTTAAAGCAATCCGCAGCGTAGTTGAAGAAAAAATACGTCTCTTTTCCAGTGACGGAAAAGCCTGAAAGCTTTATCAGCCGATCTTAAGTCCGGGAAACCCATTCTGTCTTAAAGCTTCATAAAGCACGATAGCCACGGAATTGGCTAAATTAAGGGAGCGGATACCGTATCCCATGGGTATCCTTATGCAGTCTTCCGGGGAGGCTTTAAGTATCTCCTCAGGGATTCCGCCGCCCTCCCGTCCGAACATTATATAATCATCCGGGGAATACTTAACATCGGTATATGACTGCGTTCCCTTTGTGGTAGCAAGCCATATCTTTGCTCCGGGATGCTGCTCCTTAAAAGTTTCGTAATTCATGTATCTTTCAACACTGAGCTTATCCCAGTAATCCATTCCCGCTCTCTTTACCAGCTTGTCATTTAATATGAACCCGAGAGGTTCAATGAGATGCAGGGATGAACCTGTTGCGACACAGGTCCTTCCGATATTTCCTGTATTTGACGGTATCTCAGGCTGATGCAGTACGATATTCACTGATCCTCATCCTCCGGCTCATCATCTGTTCCGATGCCTCTTTTAATCAGGTTCTCCGCCCCTTCCTTTACGGACTTTACAAATTCCGTATATCTGTCGTGAAGTTCTCCGTACTTACCATGCATTTCCTCATATGTTTCATGGAGCTCTTCCTTTACTTCCGTAAGGTTTTCCATCATACCTTCTTTTATGTTATGGGGTACGTTCAACAGGTAATTTGAGCTGTCCACCAGCGTTGTGGCTGCTTCCAGCATGTAATGCGAAGACTCCTTCCTTACCGGGAGAAGGAGCCCGCTCTGCTTTGCCTCCAGTATCTCTTCGTAACGCTTTTCCGCTTCCTTTACAGCATCATCCCAGGAAATATATATCTCATCCATGGCGTGCTGTCCGGTCTCCTTAAGCGCTTCCCTGTCGTCTCCTATCCTTGAAAGAAGCTCCGCCATGGCTTCGCCGGTCTCTTCTATGATGTATCCGTTCCGTCCGTCCGTGATCCCTTCCGCTGCGCAGGAATCCTTTATAAGTACGCTTGCAAGGCCGCAGGCTGCAGCCTCCCTCACCACTATCCCGTTTGTATCATAGGTTGAAGGGAAGAGGAAGAGATCCGCCAGGGTATTCCACGCCCTTAAGACTTCCCTGTCCCTCTCAGCCCCGGTAAATATCACCTTTCCGGGAGCCTCCGACACCGCAAGGGATCTTACTGTGCCCTCTTCATCCTTTATATCAACGGACAGCCCGTATTCAATGCACATTTTCTGCATTTCCTCTTTGTCGGTTCCGCCCCCCACAAAGATCATCCTGAAGTCCTTCCCCTCCTGAGAAAGCAGTTTCATGGCGTTTGCAATAATGGGCAGGCCCTTATATTTCATTATCCTTCCCACAAAAAGATAGACGGGCACGTCATCCGGAATGTCATAGAGCGCCCTTACGCTGTCTGTCTTTTCCTTCGAAACTCTCCCCTTTTCAAAGTCAACTCCGTTATTTACTACCCTGTATTCCCCTTCATACCCTAAAGATTTCAGGTTTTCTCCGGCTCCGTGGCTCACAGTCCAGACCTCGTCGCAGGCGGACACGTTATTCACCATGACCTTTGCGACCCTGTCCCTTATGAGCTGGCCCTTTACCGCAGTTGCGATATCGACGTCAAATTTGGTGTGATAGGTAAAGATTATGGGCGCAGCCGTCTCGTTCCTTAAGATCCGCGCCATTATGGTTGAAGAGAAAGGACAGTGGGTATGTATGATATCCGGCTTAAATGTGGTAAGCTCTTCGATGGCCGTCACCGAAAAGGGATTACCAGCCCTGTAGCCGTTTACAAGATGAGTGGTATTGAAGCTCTGGTACGGAACCACCGAATAAGGATATCCCGAATAATCCGTGTCAGGATATTTAGGCGTTCCCACCGCCACATCATTTCCGCAGTCAGTCAGAACCCTTGCATAGTTCTTGACAGTATTTGCCACCCCGTCGATCACCGGCGGAAATGAATCGTTCAAAAGACATACCTTCATCTATCTATCCTCCAATCGTCTTGAAAGCCACGCCATTCAAATGCCGTTTCCCCTTCGCAGGGGACGGCATCACACCGTACTTTTTCTCACCATTATAACACACTCTCAGATAAAGTTTGGGATCGGCTTTCTGTCCGGAAAAATCCCGTAAAAAGAGGCGCCGCATTAACTGCCGCGCCCCTTCTGTAATGTGCTCCTGAATTTATTTCGTCTTGTAGGTTGTGGAGCTTCCTATCACGTCTTCATGCTTGAATGTGACTGCACTGACAACCGGGTTATAGACCAGACATTCATTCTTGTTCTTAATATTAAAGAACTTATTATTGATCTTAACCTTGGCAGACTTGATGGTATCCGGCGCTTTTTTATTGAACTTCACGATAACTTCATCGCTGTCGCTTACCACATAGGGCGTGGTCTCATAAGGCAGTCCGTGATCACCCTTTGTGGCCTTCTTAATGGCTTTTTCCACCTTCTTATCGGCGTTTTCAAGCTTCTGTACCTGGATCTTCTTTTTCTTTTTATTTACCTTGATCTTCTTAACAGCGTACTCCTGCTGATTGAATGAAACAGTGAACTTACCGCCGTCCTTCGTGAAGTAATCCACATTGATCTTTGATTTTCCGAAGAAAGGAATCTTGTGGGGATAGATGATCAGAACCTTATCAACTCCTTCAATTCCCTCCACCGTAACTTCTTCTTCCTTTACGTCCGAAGCCTTATTTCCGGACACGGTTCCGTCAGGGTTATTCGGGTCATTGGGGTCTATTCTTTCCCCTGTGTAATCGCTTCTGTAAGCAACGCCCTTTCCGATGGTCTTGATGACATTTCCGGCAGCGTCGGTCCAGCTCTCGTTCCTTATAACTATCTGTGTCAGATCAACCTCAACCTTATCCGATTTATTTATGACTCTCTTGATTCCTGAACATCCTGCAAAGGTAGGATTACTCATATATACTCCGGCGACAAGCGATTTATCTATTCTTTCAACGCTTTCACCTATGACAGCTGTTTCTCCTAATCCGGAGCAGGATGAGAAAGCTGCTCCACCTACATAAAGAACATTGTCAGGTATTATTACGTTACCGGTTAAAGCTTTACAATCTATGAAAGCACTGTCACCGATATTCTCAAGTTTCTGAGGGAAAGTAAGATTTCCTTTCAGTTTGCTGCACTGACCAAAAGCCTTATCTCCTATATTTACCAGGTTTCCGCTTAAAGGTATGACAAGCTCACCGTCCAGGTCCTGAGCGTTATAAAACGCACACTCACCTATGCTTGTAACTGTTGCAGGGATTGTTATTCCACCGGTATAGTGTGAAAAGTCAGTAAGCACTCTGCCTGCGAAAGCAAAATTGCCTATGGTTTTCAGGCTTTTTCCGAGATAGAGTCTTCCATTAAAGCCCCTGCATCCACGGAATGCATCATTTCCTACGCTTTCAACGGTATCAGGGAAGATCAGATCTCCGTTTAATCCGTCACATAACTCAAAAGCACTGTCTCCTATGGAAACCAGGCTGGTACCAAGATAAATAGTACCCTTAAGATTGGAATCCATGGTCGCCATCGTGAAAGCACTGTCGCCAATGGTTTTAAGGCCATCCGGAAAATCCAGATTACCTGTAAGACCCGTACAGTTATAGAACGCCCTGTTTCCGATATCGGTCAAAGTATCGGGTAATATCAGGCTTCCCATATATCCTTTTCCTTCAAAGACGCTATCCCCGACACCGGTAACGGTGTATTCAATACCGGATTCAGAAACCTTATCCGGAATTACAAGGTCTTCATCTATCTGTGTGTATGAATTATCAATAGGATCTTTTTCAAAGTCCCTTCCAATAGTGGCAGTTTCTCCATCTTCATTAATTGTAAATTGGAGTCCGCTTCCGTTCTGATCGGCAAACAGTTTCCCGCTTCCGGCCTTTTTAACCCAGCCTGCATAAAGCTTAAGATTTTCTGTAACCGGCCGGCTGAAATCATATTTATCAGAGAGGCCACCCTCGGGAGTATATTTTGTGTACCAGGCATCAAACACCCATTCTGGATCTATCAATTCATCGGGTTCTTCGGCTCTTTCATCCTCATTGACGATCTGTGACAGATCATTATATTGATATCCATACGCCTTGCCATCCCAATCCCAGAATGTTACAGTATATTTTTGCGGCACATAATCTTCTCTGACAGCCGACTGACCTGTTATAACAATATCAATCTCTGTTGTTTTATTAGTATCTTTGGAATCATACCATTTTTTACTTTCATTATTAGCAGGGATTTTAACCCTGCCCGTAGTTACCCACCTTCCTTTACTATCCTGAACGTTGCCCGGATTCCAATTTTCCGAGTAGTTAACGATCTTATTTAGCTCCGTACAACCTTGAAACGGGTCATTGTTATCATCATACAATACTGTTGTATAAGGTCCTATAACTATAGATGTTAAACCTGTACAATTGGCAAATGCATCTTTTTCCACATCGATACAGCTATCGCTTGCTTCTCCGCCTGTAATTGTAAGTTTTCCGGTAAGATCAGTATTGCCCATAAATACCTTATCGTCTATACTGCTAACCCGGTATGCGTTTCCATTTTTATCATAAACCTTCTGAGGAATTGTAAGATTTTCCCTGACCAGATCTTCCGGACCTACGATCGTTGCTGTTCCGTCTCCATCAGAAACCTCAAATTCCAACCCGCTTTGTTTATCCTTGTCTTTGTCTCCTGTCCCAAGCAGATCCGGCTCTTTCGTATCCGCCATCACCGGCACACAGAGCGATGACATCACCATCACCAGCGCCAGTAAAAATGACAACTTCCTGAAAAACCCTTGTTTACTCATGATAACCTCCTAAAAATTAAACCTTTGGTTTATTGCCCCTGCTCCGCCATGGAAAGCAGCTCATCATGACTGAGCTCCACATTTCCAAAACGGACAAAGATTCCGTTAGTAACTGCACTGTCCCACACATCATTATCCGAAAGTGACTGGAAACGCACCTTATCCAGATAAGGTTTCATGTCTAAGAGCAGACGGCTTCCCGTAACATAATCCACCTGCAGAACATGATCCTTAAGCGGTGAAACATTTGAAATATACCTTCTTTCCAAATACTTACCCTCCTGTATTTCTCAGAAAGAATCCTCGTTTCCCTCAAAGCGGCATAAAAAAACCACCGTACAGAATTGTACGGTAGTCCTAAAAAAAAAATAATTAACCAAAAGTTAGTTTTTCCTAAACCTGGGTCTTTGCTCACCCCTTCCCCAGCATAGCAAAGAGCTGCTGCCGCTTGGTGCGGCGGTCTCCTTCGATGCGGAGCTTGGAATAGATCTGATTGACGTACTGCTTGACACTTCCCTCGGACAGGAAGAGCTTTTCCGCGATCTCGCGGTTGCTCATGCGCTTTCCCATAAGGGACACGATCTCATATTCGCGGTCAGTGAGGACTTCAAGCACCGCAGGCCGGATATCCTTTTCTCCGCTGCCCTTCCTTATTTCAATGACAGCACCAAGTTCCCCGATACGGCCGGCAAAAGCAGCCTCCTTCCCCTTATTGAAAGACTTAAGCGTATCCTTTATATACCTGTAGTTTTCCGCAAAAGGCAGAAGTAATTCATCCGGCATCGCTTTCTGAAGAGCGGTTTTAAGCATCGCTTTAGCTTCTTTTTTCTTGCCCAGCTTCTCATAGGCACCGGCGCTCTGTATAAGGAGATGCAGGGAAACCAGCCCGTAATGAAGGGCCTCGCACATTTTCAAAAGTCCCTCGCTCCGTCCTATCACCTTGGCAAAAGCCCCTTCTGACAGGCAGACCTGATTTTCTATCATCTCATGCATGGGCTTTCCGGGAGCTAAAATATTAACTGTGGAAAGCTTATGCTCCCTGAAAGTTTCCGGCACATTGTTTAAGTCATCAAGCAACGCGTAGTAGTAAGCGCAGGAAGCGTTCCAGATATTTAAGTATGCGATATTATGATGCCTCAGCAGCTCTTCGTAACGCTCCTTAAAGCCTTTTCTCCGGTCCGTATCTGTAAAGAGCGAAAGGCGTCTTTCCGTGAAATCGCAGCAAAGAGCCATGTTCACCTGATTGCTTTCCTCTATCTCGTTATAAGCACTCTCAAGGGCGATCTTAGCATCCTGAAAACGCCCCTGCATAAGGGCCGCTTCCGAGCTCATGATCTTTTCCGCGCCCCTGCCGTGGCCGTCGGTGATCTTATAATAATGGGGCATGCACTCGTCCATTTCATTAAGCTCTTTAGCAAGTTCCCCGGGTTCCCTATGGAACATCATAAGTACGGAAGGCGAGCCGAAGGTCCAGCCGCCCCTGTTTGTTATGCTGATCGCGATCCTGCTCATCCGGGAGCTGGCGCTCCTGTGAAGGGCACTCATGGCGCTGATATCGTTATACATGAGGAAACTCGTTATCAGATCGCATTCCCCAAGAAGATTTCCCTTTTCCACCGGATCCATATCCGGCTGTTCTTCAATGGCGTTCAGCAGTATCCCTTTTAATTCCATCATCTTCGGGATCTGGCGCCAGTTGAACATGCAGCGCATCAGCACAAGGATGGACAGCGGATTTTCCTTAAGCGCTTCCACCGGACATTTTTCAAGCATCTCAAGTATCACCTTAGGATCAAGGGAGGAAACCAATATTCCCGCATCCTTGCGGATCACACGCAACATGGCTTCAAAATTCTCACTCTGCCGGTAGAATTTCAGCGCATTCAGGTATTGATCGTGTTCTTCATACCACAGACCGAAACGGTTCCGGTAATGATCCTGTTTATCCTTATCCCGGGTGCTAAATACCCGCTCCGCGCATTCCTTCATCATGTGATGGAAACGGTAACTCTTCCCGTCCGGAAGCCTGCTTACAAAGGCGTTCTGCCCGGTAAGAGTTTTTAATATCCCTTTGGAATCCGGGTCCTCTGTTACGAAAACCGCCATCTCAACGGTGAATTCGTCCGCAAGTCCCATAACGGAAAGAAAGTCCCGCTGTGGATCTGAAAGAGGATCGATAAGAGCCGCGATAAACATGTCGTAGATGTCCGAATTCTGATCCGGCAGCTCCCCACGTTCATATAAGGTGCAAAGGTTAAGGTAAATGGCTGAAAACCAGCCTTCGCAGGAATAAAGCAGGTCATCGATCTGAGACTCCGTAAGAGCAAGGCCGCAGCGATGGGCATATACAGCGAGCTCCGTGTGATTAAGACGAAGAAACTCAGTCCCTATCTGATAAACATTGGAGCCAAGCCTTAAAACCTCTGCCGAAGGCAGGAAACGGTCGCGGCTTGCGATGATGAGATGCACGTTTTCGAGCAGGCGGCCGGAGATCATGCAGATAAAATCCAGCATCCTTTCGTCTGTCATCAGATGAAAATCATCGATAAAGATATAGCATTCCCTGTCCCCCTCAAGCTCACGGCACATGGCGTCCGCAAGAAGCCCTGCCGCGGCAACATCCGTGGGATAGGGATAATCTTTCATGAAATCGAAACCCTCATGGACAAAGGCGTCCTGCATACTCTTCCAGAAGATCATCAGGTTTCCGGAATATACGCTTATGCGTATCACCTTTATTTTCGCGGTCTTTGACCTCTCCGAAAGATACCAGTTCACCGCAGTTGTCTTCCCGTAGCCCATGGGAGCCACAACCGCAGTAAGAGCTGCGGTAGATATGGGCCGGAGCCCCTCCTGCAGCCTTTCGGAAATATAGATCGTATTAAGGTTCCATTTTCTTTTCGGCATGTATTTCCCGTCCTGTTTATGACATCATTCTGATAAGCTTAAAGAGAAGCATAAAGAAAATATCCCTGATGAGATGCCTTATGAGAAACACAATGTGAATCCCAAGGCACGCTCCTTCGATACTCTTAAAGTAAAACCAGCCTGCTGCGGCTCCGATGGGGAGAAAGATCACCCCCGACGTAAAGATCAGGGTCCCGGTTAAAAACTGTATTATGAAAGCCCCCAGGGATATGGCGGTTGCAATGTATAAAAGCTTATTTATCCCGAATACAAAGCCCGCAACTCCAAGCAGTCCCATAACCATGTAAAAGATATAGGACATGTGGAGGAGCCTTGCAAAGGCGTTCCCGATAGCTGTCTCTGTCTTATCGGAATCAATCCTGTTCGCAGGGTTTCTGCTGTTCTTTCCGACGATCCCTCCGCACTCCGGGCAGATAAGGTCATCCTTCCCGGAAACCGCTAAAGGCGCAAATTCAAAATCTTTTTTACAATTTTCACAATATCTCAGCATCTTTTTATCGGAAGACTCCGTTTTATCCTTCCACGGATTTATTCTTTAATTCAAACAAGCGGTCAACGATTTTCACTGCTACGAATCCCATTACTATTCCCAGAACAGATCCAACCATCACATCAGTGGGGAAGTGCATAAAAAGATACAGCCTGCTGAATGCTATCAGGGCCGCGACAATGAACGCTGCGATCCCTGCCTTCCTGTGATACATGAAGATAGCGGTAGCCGCACCAAAGCTGAATCCCGAGTGGGAAGAGGGGAATGATGAGCTTGCAGGCCGCTCCACTATAAGAGGAAAGTCAAGATCAATCTGACACGGGCGGGGTCTCGCTATCAGATGTTTAAGAACAAAGTGTCCGAATATCATAACCCCGATATAAGATATCAAAA
>JAEEGL010126637.1_pt1 | contig 15743 bp, 9 predicted proteins | sample 9134231 | NCBI WGS metagenome assembly JAEEGL01 (sample SAMN16246548, study PRJNA631951) | gut metagenome | biome: gut microbiome; feature: rumen; material: fiber-attached | host: Bos | place: Iran: Karaj | collected 2018-10
CAATGTTCTATCTAGAGAAAATTTTAATGGTGTTAAGAAAGCTTATATAGCTATATCAACTGGTGAAGTAAAGTGGACTACAGGTCTAAGTACTGAACTTGATAATAATTTCAATAGATATAAGAATAGTTCTGTATAATTAAATAGAAGTAATAAAATATCCTCAAGCAATGCTTGGGGATTTTTTAATTTTGCTAAATGATAGGCCTACCTTTCATTTCTTTACTTTTGTCTATTAGTTTGTTAAAATATATAATAGCGTAAAAGGGGATTAAAATATGAAAAAGAAGAAAAAGTTGTTTTTAACTTGCTCAATTCTCGCAGCGAGTATGTTAACTCTATCATCATGTGGTACATCAGATAATAATCCTGATAGTCCATCTGGTGAAACAAGTGAAACTGGCAATCAAACTGATAATTCTAGTTTGAAGCTTTATATTGATGGAGTAGAATATTCATCTACTAATAATAAGATTGAATTTAATTATGGTGATGAATACGATATCAATAGTCATTTAACTTTGAAGAAAGTTAATGCCAATAATCAAGAAGAAACAATTACTAATTTTACAGTTACTACAACATTAACTGATAATTCTAATGCTGGTACTTATTTAGTAACAATAACTTATGGTAATTATCAAGCAATTACATTTAATGCTGTAATTAAAAAGATTGATTCTATAATCAGTAGATTTACTGTTGATTCAAAAATCTATGATGCTTTACCTGTAGCTGCTAAATATAAAACATCAAATGATAGTGCTGTTAAGTTGTATTATAAGGTAATAGGTAGTGATGATTCTACATTTACTGAAACTGCACCTAAGAATGCCGGTGAATATGAATGTAAATTAGTTTTAGGTGATGAAACTAATTACAATAGTGTTGAAGTTGAAACATGTCAATTCTTTATTTTAAAGAAGGCTATTAAGACCATTGAATCTGATGGAGATTCCGTTAAAACATTCTCAACAGGTAGTTCTCAAGATTTAGATGTTGAAGGCTTTAATAGCGAATATATGGATCTTTATGAAAAAGTATCTGGAGAATATATTAAAGTAGATAAATTATCTAATACTATAGGTGATAAAGAATTTAAAGTAGTATTAAATAATGATAATATTTGTTTTGAGAATGAATCAAAGAGAGAATTTGAATATACATGGACAATAATTGATTCAAGTATTATTACATCTGTAGATTATAATGGTAGTACTATTAGCTTTAATGAATTTATCTCATTAAAATCATATAGACCAACTAGTTGTTCATTCACATGTATTACTGGATATAGTGCGTCTATTGTTGATTATTATGATAATACTAGTTCCTCACTAAGTGATACATCATATAGTTATTTAAGAATTTGTCACGGATCTGATGTAATTTATAAAAAAGAATTACTTGTAGGATATAGCTCTGTTGAAAGTATAAAGATTAATGGTAAGTCATTTGATGTAATTGATGATATTACTTACTATGCTGATTCTACAGAAGAGAATTTTGTTGTAGAATTTGTAAATTATACATCTAGTTTATTTTATGAGACAAATAATTCTCTTGGTACTAGACAAGTTACAGGCAATTTAACATTAAATAGAGAAAACCAAGAAATCACATTATATCAAGGTAATAGTATGTCTTATCATACTATATGCCATATCAAAATTATTGTTTCTGAACCATTTAAATCTATAGATTTAATTAGATATAGTTATAAAGATGATAAGTTATTTACTCAAAAAATAACTAAGAACTATATGGGTAATTACGATGCTGAAAGTAATGACGATTTCGCAGTTGGTCTTGCTATTGAATTAAATGATGATTATAAAGATTGTGATGTTGTATTGATTGACCCAGAGACTGGTGAAGAAGCTGATTTTTCTACTATATTTAAGAGAATATATAAAAACACAAAGAATGGTGAACATACTTATTTAGATGTAGAACTTGTAAGAGATAACAAAGTAATTGATGGTATTACAATTACAATAAGAAATGATAAAATTTCTCTTAAAAATGAAAATCAATTGTATTCGAATAGAAATATTTATGAACATGTAATTGTTGTTTCAGATGGTAGTAGAACAGTTAATTTTAGTTTAAATGATGGTTTTTCTGGTAAGATTTTAGTTAATGGCACAGAAAATTATTCTAAGACATACCAAACTGATGGTGTATATAGAGAAAAGATAACTTATATTAAAGAATTATATGGTAAAGAATATCGTGTTGATTATTATTGTACTGTAGTTGTATCAGAAAGCACAAAAGGTTTTGGTAGATTATCTGTTGATAATGCTCATGAACAATATACAACTAAGGCTAATATTTATGAAGATTCATATAGTACTAGAAGTAATGTGTTTGATATGTATTTCTCACATTATTCATATGTACATTTTGATCCAACAACATTCGAAACTGATAAGTCAGGTTATACTGTTGTTAATGCTCAAATTGTAAATGATGAGAATGTAGGTTGTACATATATTGTTGCGACAATAAATGATGGAACTACTGACCATGTTTTATATTTATTATTAAATACTGATCATTCTTTTGGAACTAGCTTAAATCCAGTTGGTAATGCTGTAGTTTTAACTTCTCAATTCAATAAATCTCAATCTATATCATTTGATGAAAATAATAATGCTACTATAACTGGTGCTTGTTCAATTGATGATATATCTATTACTTTTGAATCTTATGTATCTGTTAAAGTAACTAATCCAACTGGCAAAGTTCAAGATTATGGATCTACCGACAATTTAGATATTCCAATTGTTTCAGCTGGTACTTATACAATTGTTGTAAAGAATATAAAGAATGAAACAAAAACATATAGTATTGTAGTTGATGATTTAATAGATGTTCTTGATGTTACTGTTGGTAATGTTGAATTAGAATATTTTAGTGATAAAAATACTGATTTCAAATATGAGTCATCTGATTATTCATGGAATGGTTATTTAGGCGAAGGTAGTGAATCATTAATATCTAATGGTAAAATAAATGTTTCAGTTGCTGGAGCTATGGCAGCTAATACATTTACTGATGTTGCATTAACTAAACCATTTGAAGGTTCTGCAGAATTAGAAGTAAAAGAAGGAACTAACGGAATTAAATACGCCGAATTCTATTGTGGAAATAGTTATCAATCTTTTACTGTTAGATTACTATTTAAAGAACATGCTGTATCAAGAGCTCAAATCATTACTAGTGATTATACATATGATTTAGGTAATGATGATGATTCTGGTGATATAGTTGATGCTGGAATGATGGGTTCTTTCTTATTCTTAGATTCTTTTGATTATGATTTATATTTTGGTAATGATAAACTATATAATGATTACTCATATTCAATTTTTATTGTTTCTGGAAGTGAATTAGTTGGATTTAATTATAATCGTTCTCTTCAAGCATTAGAAGAAGCTGGTTATTTATTCAGAGTAACTGATGCCACAACTTTAAAAACAAAGATTACAAAGAAATTTGATACTTTTGGTTATATGTATATATTACCTGAAGGTGTATCAGGAACTATTACTATGAATAATTATGTAACTTCAAGTGATGATATGGTTGTTATTGTTAAGAGTAATTATATTTTTGAAATCAATATTGGAAATAATAATTTATTCGCAACAGCTTCTATTCCTAGTATGATGAATTTATTTATGAATAACACTGTATTTGATTCAAACGCTGATGATTATACTTTAGGTGCTAATAATAGATATACTGAATTAGTATATAATATTGGTTCTAGTGAAATATCTAATATTTCTAATAATAAATATACTATTAACATTACTAGTGGATTTGATTTTAGTAATTTCTATTTAGATTCTAGTCATACACAACCTATTAGTGTTAATACTAATAATCAACTAGAATTAGAAGTAAAAGAAGAAACTAATGGAACTAAATATGTTGAATTCTATTATGAATTAGATGATCAATATGCAGGAACATCTAAAGTTAAATTAGTTTTTGTAGATAATAATTAATAGTAAAAAAAGCACATTGGATAATTTCTAATGTGCTTTTTTATTCTATAAAAATATAATTATTTCAGTTGTCCTCATTTTGTGGACAACTGAAATAAAAAACAGCTAAGTTTAATTCTTAGCTGTTATTTTTTTAAATGGCAGGGGCATCAGGATTCGAACCCGAACCAGAGGTTTTGGAGACCCATGTGCTACCATTGACACCATGCCCCTATTTATATTCGACTTCTAAATTCTATCATAAGGAAATATTATTTTCAAGATTTTTTGATAAATAGTTATTAATAATTATTAATAAACTTTGTTGTATAATTTTTTTAAATATAGTAAAATATAATATATATTTTTCTATAGGAGATGATGCTTATGACAACCTTTATTTTATGGGTACCAACATTGCTATTTGTCTTAATGGTTTTAATGGCAATTATAATGGGCGTTGTTAGAGGTTTTAGAAAAAGTTTAATATTGTTTATTCAAGCAATTGTTGCTTTTGTTATTGTTTTAGTTGCTTATTTAATTATAGTTAATAATAAATCCACAGATACTTGGGTTGTTTCTATGCTAAAGAATATGGGTGTAGATTTGAATAGTACATTTGGAGTATCTTCTGAATATAAATCATTAACTGAAATATTAGCTCACGCTATTATCAATAATATGGCTAAAAATGATACTGGTAAATTAATAGAATTAGCTATTACAGATAATATGAATTATATTTACACTTTAGTTAATTTCATTTATCATATTATCTTCGCAATAATTGGCTTTATTCTATTCTTTATTCTTGATTTTATTTTCTATATCATTTATCTTATTTTCTATCCAGAAAGAAGACACAAGAAGAAGGTTATCGCTAAGAAGGGTATCAATGATTATAAGAACCATAGAATATTAGGATTAATAACTGGTGCGGTTAGAGGATTAGTAGTTGGCTTAGTATTCTTAAGCTTCTTAGGTTCAGTATTATATATTACAGCTGGTGGTACTGGTGAAAACAAATATAAGGATACTACTTTAGGTTCTGATAAGACATCTCAAACTTTCTATTCTATTTATACAACTACAGGTTCTTATGGTACTACAGGTATTTATAAGGTTTTAAATAGTTTAAAGGATTCAAATGGTGTTCCTTATTATTTAGCGATTTCTAACATTGTATTCTCTGGTAAATTAGAGGATGAAAATTTTGGAATTAATCAAAATGTTCATTTTACAGAAGAATTCGGTGATTATGTTGGATTAATTAGAGAAACATTTGATTTAATATTAGAAATTAATCCAGATATTTATAATAATATAACATTTAGTTCAAATGGAGAATCTTCAAGCGTTGGTATAGATCAACAAGCATTACTTGATGTATTTAAAACACAAGAATTCAAGGATGGATTCGAAAAGATTGTAGAAGGATTTAATCAAAATATTTATTTCTTGAACTTTGGATTAAGTATGGTTAATTCAGTAGTTCAAAATGTAGATGAATTAGTTAAAAAGGATGATTCATCTACAGGCATAAATGAGGATGTTGCTGAAATAATCAAAGTATTATTCAAGGAAGGATACCAATCTCCATACATTCCAGGTGATACTAATAGTGCGACAAATAAGCAAGTTATTAAATTGAATCAACTATTAACTAAAAAGGATATAGCTAATATTATAAAGGCTGCCTTTAGCTTATTAGCTACACCAAAGGAAGTTACAAAAACTGAATTAATTAAAATTTATAGTGATACATTAGTTCCTGTAATTGAAAATTTATCAATTTTACAAGATGATAGAAAAGATGAAATGAATCCTGTATTAGTAAGATTATTTACAGCCATTGATAACATGACTTTAAAGAAGAGAAACCCTGAAACATATGATTCATTAGAAAAGGTTCAAAAGAGTGCTAATGAAGGTGTTGAATGGTCTAAAGAAATTAGAAATTTAGTTGGTACTGCAGATAATTTAGTAACATTGATATCTAATGTTGGTTCTGATATAGCTAATTCAAGTTCATTTACACCTGAATTAATAGTAGAAGCTGTATTTGATATATTTGATCCATCAGATGATAATTATGAGGTTAATAGTGCTCAATATAACGAAATAGAAGATGTACTTAAAAAATCAAAAGTATTAGGAAAGCTTTTAGGATTATCTTTCTCACAAGAATTTATTAGTAATTTAATAAGATCAAATTATGAAAATGCATATATACCAACTGATATTAATTATGTTGATGTTTATGATGGTACTACATTAATTGAAAAAGGTGAAACATCTGCGTTACTAGATTCAATTAGAGCTATATTTAGTAATCAAAATAATAAAACAGCTATTCTAGATGTTTTACACGCTGATGACACATATAAGTTAATAACAAGCCTAATTAACTTATGTACATCATTAAATACTCCTGACGCAAGTAGTAATAAACCAATAGATTATTTATTATCTTCAAAGATTTTATCTTCAACATTGTCTAGTCTTGTTTTAGGTAAGAAAGATTTCTCTAGTGATTTCACAATTTATATACCAGAAGACTCATATGTACATAATGGTACCGAAAGATTAGAATTAATCAAGAGTGATGATTTAAAACAATTAATTTCATTATTACCTGATACATTAAATTTATTTGTTGATTACTTAAATCCTAACCATGTTGATTATCAACAATTTGATAAGGTTATTGATAAATTTACTGATGAGATGATTAATAATATTTCTGGTAATCATATCTTAAATGGTACAATATCTGACTTTATTAGAAAGAAAGTAGATTCATCAGATAAATTTGAATTACCAAATAAGCTTAAAACAACAGAACAATGGTTAGGATATAACGAATTACCTAACACATTAAGAGGTATTAAGTCTATTGGTTCATCTTTCGCTAATATTTTAACTGGTAATACTGATTTTATTAAGAGTTTAAATAATGATAAGATTGATACAATTTATAATTCTGAATTATTAAAATCTGTTATATCAAAAATGTTAAATAATGTATTTAAGGATAAAAATATTATTGATAACGAAGTATTAAATGTAATTATTACTGAAGATGAATTCCATGATACAGTAGCTGACAAGGATGAAATAAAGGCTTTAATCAATGGTGTAAATGAGATTGATTTAAGCTTAGATCTTGAAGGCGATGGAATGAATGATGTAATTACTGATAAGATTAAATTATTCAATAATGATTCAACTATCGACCCAGCTAGAAAGAAAATTGATGTTTTATATGATTCATTAATTATAAGATCTCTATATTATAAAACATTAAATAATATGACTGGTGATGGTAATTTCCTTATCCTTGATGACCAAGCAGTAGAAAAAGCAGTATTTAATACAAATCCTACAAATATCAATCAAATAACATTAGCCGAAGCTAGAGCTTTAACTGATTTCACTTCAAGCTTAGGCGATAGCTTTAATTTCAAGAATATGTCAATGGGTGATATTACTTTAACTGATGATGTTATTACTGCAATGTCTAATTCATTAATTATAAGAAGATCTACTACTAAGATAATTACTGATTCTAATGATATTAAGATTAGTAGTGATGATTACGCTGATAATAAGATTGTTAAAGAAGAATTTGTTAGATTATTTGTTGCATTAAAGGATGGTTTAGAGATTAGCAACTTCTCAACTATTTCTGCAAATGATGTTCATAGACCAACAGATTCTACGAAGAGAAATGTTGTATTACAATCTAATATCTTAAGAGCAACTATTTCATCTAAGATTAACTTCAATGATGAAGCAGTATATGTTCCTCAAACTGATATTATTTCTACAACAGATTATAAGAATCAAACATTAATTGTTCTTAATAATACTGAATTAAATAATTTCTTAGATGCAATTGATGTTATTCAATCTGATCCTGATTCATTTGATTGTGAAGTAAGTATTCTAGTATTACAAGGTAAAAATGCATCTGACAGAGATAAGGTATTATCAAGTGATATTTTCAGAGTTGTAATATCTAATTTAGATGGTGTTCATCAATATGCAGATACTCATAGTATTCCTCAAAGTGGTGAAACTATTGTAAATCTTACAACTGGTGCTACAGATACTACAAAATATGTTTATTCAAAGGCTAACCTTGAGGCTATTATCGCATCATTGTAATTAAATAATAAAATCTCAGTTCTTATGGACTGAGATTTTTTGTTTCGTTTTCTTGAATGATTATTATAAATATAATAAAATATTTATAAGAGTGGTTCTATTTTGTTTTTTATAGAATGGAGTGAGTTATATGGTTGTTGAATCAAAAAAGGCTTTAAAATGGCTTTTAGAGGGCAATAAGGATTATATTGATGCTAAAAGAAATCACAAGGGTGACATTTCTAAAGAAAAAAGATTACATACGCATCAACATGGACAAAATCCATATGCTGTAGTTATTTGTTGTTCTGATTCAAGAGTAATCCCAGAAAATATATTTATGACTGGTATTGGTGATTTATTTGTTATTAGACTTGCAGGTAATGTTGTTGGTGATTTCGCCTTAGGCTCAATAGAATATGCAGTTAGTCATTTAAATACTAAATTAGTATTAGTTATGGGTCATACTATGTGTGGTGCGATTCATTCTGCGATTATTGATCACCATGAAAGCTTTATTTCATCAATAATTAATGAGATACAATCATGTATTGGTGATTGTAAGGATAATACTCAAGCTTCTATTATAAATGTTAAAAATACGATTAATAAAATTAAGAAGAGTGAAATAATAAATGAATTATTAGAAAATGATGTAAAAATCATTGGTAGTATTTATCATACTCATTCTGGAGAAGTAGAAATATTAAAATAGGTGTTATATGAATATAATAGATGAATTATTGAAAATAAATGATTTAGAATATGTTTCATTTCAATCTAAATTAATACCTAATATTAATCCTGATACTATTATAGGTGTTAAAACTCCAGAATTAAAAAGAATAGCCAAAGAATTATATAAAAATAATGATTATGAGAATTTTTTAAATTCTTTACCTCATAAATATTTTGAAGAAAATATAATTCATGGCTTATTAATATCTGAATTTAAAGATTATAATTTATGTATTAATTATATAGATAAATTTTTACCATATATTGATAATTGGGCAGTCTGTGACCAAACTAATCCTAAAGTATTTAAAAAGCATAAAGAAGAAGTGTTAATTAAGATTAATGAATGGATTAATTCTAATGAAATATATAAAATTAGATTTGGTGTTAAAACATTAATGAGTCATTTCTTGGATGATGATTTTAATAAGGATTATTTAAAATTACCATTAATAATCAAGAATGATGATTATTATGTTAAGATGATGATTGCGTGGTATTACGCGACAGCCCTAGCTAAACAATATGATGAGGCTATTAAAATTATAGAAAGTAATGAGCTTGATATTTTTATTCATAATAAAACTATTCAAAAGGCTATTGAAAGCTTTAGAGTGACTGATGAACATAAAAAGTATTTAAGAACATTAAAAAGGTAATAATTATGTTTGATCCTAAATGTGATAAATTTCCATATCCTATGGATACTGGTAGTCATTATTTAAATGTTAAATCAGAAATAAATTTAAATTTAGATGAAAACTATAGTTATATAGATGAATCTAAAAAATTCACTAAGAAATTAAAATGGTTTAGATTTGTATTAAGATTAATAGTTTTTCCTATGACTAAAATAAGATTAAATCTTAAGGTAAAAGGGAAGAAGAATCTAATAGAAAATAAAGAATTATTATCTAATGGCTGTATAACAGTTTGTAATCATGTTCATATGTGGGATTTCTTAGCTATAATGTATGCCTTAAGAAAAACTGATATTAAGTTTTTAGCATGGAAGGAAAATATGGAAGCTTCTAATAGAAATTTAGTTAAGCTTGCCGGAGGTATTCCTATCCCTGATGGTAATATGAAGGGATATATTAAATTTTATAAGGAAATAAATAATTATTTAAATAATAAAGGATGGCTACATGTTTATTCTGAAGGAAGTATGTGGGAATTTTATAAGCCTATAAGACCCTTTAAGGATGGGGCATCTCATTTTTCTATTAAATCAAATAAGCCAATCTTACCACTTGGAATATCATATCGTAAGAATGGTTTTATTAGAAAATTATTTAAATCTCCAGCTTCACTTACTATCACTATTGGTAAGCCTATAATGCCTATTTTAGATAAGCCATTTAAAGAAGCTAAGGATGAATTGACTATAAAAGTTCATAAAGCTATATGTGAAATGACTGACAACTCTGATAATATTTATGAACCAATCTATAATAACAATCAAAGAATAGATTATTACACTAATGAATATGGGAAAAAATATAAAAAATCTTGGTAATTTTTAAAAATAAAAATGGCGTAGGTAAAGCATAATTTTATTATGCAACCAAAAGTTGCGAAAATTCAAACTAGAATTGGTAGAGGCAACTAGCAATTATTTCTATAATAAGGGTGTAAATTCAAGGAGGAAAGAAAATATGAACATTGAAATTGCATCAAGATTACAAAAATTAAGAAAAGAAAAAGGCTATTCACAAGAGGAATTAGCAGATAAGCTTGGTATATCAAGACAAGCTATATCAAAGTGGGAAAGAGCTGAGGCTTCACCTGATACTGATAATTTAATTATGTTAGCTAAATTATATAATGTATCATTAGATGATTTATTAAAATCAGATGAAGAATTAGACGAATTAAGAAAAGATAAGGTTGAACAAGAAACTGAAAAGAAAGAAACATTTAAGGAAGGTATTACTCTTACAGATGATGACGGATCTAGAGTTGTAATTGATAATCACCATATTAAATGTTATGACAAGGATGGTAATGAATTAAAAAGAAGTAATAAGTCTGTATTCTTAACTATTACTGACGCTATTATCTTATTATTAACATTAGTTGGATATTTAGTATGGTCATTAGTATTTGAGGCTTGGGAAGTATCTTGGACAGTATGGGTATTAATGCCTGCAGTTATGTCTTTATTTGAAGCTATTTATAAAAAACAAATAACTAAATTCATTTATCCATGTTTAGTAACATTCGTATATTGCTTCTTAGGTATGCAATTTGGTTTATGGCATCCATTCTGGTTCTTATTTGTAACAATTCCATTTTTCTACATCATTGGTGATATTTTTGATAAATATGTATTTAAAACAAAGCCACTTGATGATGACGATGATGAAGATTAATAATAGTACTTTTTAGATAATAAGTCTTAGAGTTATTCTAAGGCTTTTATTTTTGTATAACTTGAATATATTTATCATAAATGATAAAATATCTAAGGTTTATCAAAAAGGGGGTATATTTTATGTTAGAAAAAATTAATAATAGTAAAATAACAGAAGAAATATACTGTCTTGCGATAGCTGTTGCCTCAGTATTAGGTTGGTATTTTAATTCACATTGGGGTTATATGGCCATAGTTCCAATTACTATGGTTGGTGTAATCTTATTGAATGATTTTAAATATTTTTCAATATCAATTTTAGGTTTTATATTTGCTAATGGAAACATGTTTTCTAGTGATGCATCTAATATGGCTCCTATGCAGATGATTATATCTGGTGGATTATTAGGTGTTGTTGGTTTAATTTATGTCATTAGAAATGGTATTCATTTGAAGAGAATTAAATCTGGTAAAGCATTATTGTTACTTGCTGTAATGTCTCCAGTTCCACTTATTTATCACAATATAATTCAAAAAGAAGATAGTGGTTTATATTTTTTATATTTGAATTATTTGTTGTACTTTTTAGTTTATTTATTATTCTTGTTTGTTTTAGATGGGAAATCATTTAGATTTATTAAATTAGCAATGGGTTATATGGCATTGTTATTAGCTATGGAATGTATACTATATGTCTATGATAATGGATTTGTCAAAGGATATGGTATGGGCTGGGGTATTTGTAATGAGGCAGGTATATTAATGATGGTTGGTATACCGTTTATATTCATTGATTTAATTAAAGCTCGTAAATTAGAAGAATTATTAATACCTTCAGGTAAGATTGGTATTATATTGTTTGGTATGTTTGCTTCAACTTCAAGAGGAACATATATTTTTGGATTTGTTTTAGTTATATTGTTATTTGTATGGACTATAATAACTAGTAAAAAAAGAATATCTATTTTGATGCTAATGTTAATGGCAATAGGCTTAGTATTGTTATATGTTCATTTAAATTTTGGATTTATTGAATTTTTTGAAAAGATTAAGAATTCTATTTTTGGATCCGGATTAAACTCATCAGGAAGATTTGAATTATTTGAAGCTGCGACAGATATATGGAAAACTAATTTCTTAACTGTCACATTTGGTAATGGTTGGGTTGCTGAATATGCTTATGAAAGATTCCCATTCATGAATGTTTATGTTGTATATCATTCAACATTCTTCCAAATGCTAGCAACATTAGGTGTTGTTGGTGTAATTTTGTTATTATTCCATTTTTATGAAAAATATAAACAATTATTTAAATTTGATATGGCAATTTGTGTATGTATGTTTGTAGGTTATTTCATAGTTGATTTATACGGAATGATAGACAATACATATGGTATGTATTATTATATGTTGCCATTAGCTATGATAATGGCTTCAATTGATAATTTAGATAAAAAGAATAATATTGATTTGATTTAATTGATAGGGGGAATCAATTATGTTTAAATTTAAAGTAATTACTGATTCAACTACAGGAATGACTAAAGAAGAAATAAAAGATTTAGATGTCACTGTTTTACCTTTAACTTTATCTTATGATGGTAAAGATTATAGAGATGGTGTTGATATTAATACAGATGACTTTTATGATATGGTTTTTAAATCTCAAGAAAAGAAGGGCTTAAGAAGATTTGATTTTTTAGGATTATTAAAAAGAGACTCTAAAGAATTTCCTAAAACATCAATGGTATCACCTGGTGTATTCGCAGAAGCTTATGAAAAAATATTAGCTAAGGGGTATATACCTGTTGTATTCACTATAACTAGTGTATTAAGTGGAACATATCAAAGCGCTGTTGTTGCTAAAGATATGATCGATGATGGAGATAAGGTTATAGTTATTGATTCTTGTACTGCCTTAGGTAGTGTTAAGGTAATGATTAAGGCATTACTTAGTGAAGAATATGAAACTAAAGAAGATTTATTAAATAAAATAGATTATTTGAAAAAGCATGTTAATTATTTAGCTGTAATGGATACTTTAGTTTATTTATATAAGGGTGGAAGAATGGGAAGATTCTCATCTATGTTTGGTAATTTCTTACATTTTAAGCCTATTATGCAATTAGATTATCGTGGAGTAATTACTCCAGTTGAAAAGCCAAGAGGCCTTAAGCATGCATTTAAGGGTATTAATGATTTGTTAGATAAGGATCCAATAGATTTTAATTATCCAGTTGAATTTGGTTATTCAACTCAAATAGAAAATGTACAGTGCTTAATAGAATCATGTAAGCCACATTTAAAGGGTGAATATACATTATGTCAAATATCACCTGTTATTGGTGCTTATGTTGGTCCTGGTGCTTCAGCTTTATTTTATATTTCTACTCATGAAGTAGACAAAAAATTAACAAAGGAATGATTATTATGAAAACTTATGATGATTTAGCTAATTTAATATTTCCAGATATTAATTTAACAATCGATGATTTAGAAAAGAAGTATCCATGTAGAAATCTAAATGATGATGCGATGGTAACTAGATTCGCACCATCACCAACTGGTTTCTTACATACAGGTAGCTTATTTACATCTTTAATTTCATCTAGATTTGCTAAACAATCTGGTGGTGTATTTTATATAAGACTTGAGGATACTGACACTAAAAGAGAAATCGAAGGTAGTGGAGAATCTTTATTAAAGCAATTAAAGGTATTTGGTGTTGAACCAGATGAGGGTTATTTATCTGACTCTCAAGAAATTGGTAATTATGGCCCTTATAAGCAATCTAACAGAGCTGATATCTATAAGGTTGTAATTAAGCATTTAATAAAGATTGGTAGAGCTTATCCTTGTTTTTATACACAAGAAGAATTAAGTGAATTAAGAAAGAAACAAGAAGCAGAAAAAGTAATTCCAGGTGTATATGGTATTTATGCTAAATATAGAGATTTAAGCGCAGATGAGGCTATCAATAAGATTAATAATGGTGATAGCTATATTATTAGATTTAAATCTATGGGAGATCATAATAATAAGATTAAATTCCATGATGAAATAAGAGGAGATTTAGAATTAACTGAAAATGATCAAGATATAGTTATTTATAAATCTGATGGTTTACCAACATATCACTTCGCACATTTAGTTGATGATCATTTCATGAGAACAACTGTTGTTACACGTGGAGAAGAATGGTTACCTTCGCTTCCTATTCATCTAGAATTATTTGATACTTTAGGATTTAAACGTCCTAAATATGCTCATTTCCCTGTTATTATGAAGGTTGAAAATGGTAATAGAAGAAAGCTTTCTAAGAGAAAGGATGCTGAGGCAGCATGTTCATTCTTCTTAGAACAAGGATATCCAGTATATGGATTTATTGAATATTTATTGACTATTGCTAATTCTAATTATGAGGAATGGAGAAACAGTAATTTAGATAAGGATTTCTATGATTTCAAATTATCATTTGATAAGATGAGCTTAGATGGTGCTTTATTTGATTTAGAGAAGGTTGAATCTATTTCTAAAGAAAGAATGGCTTATAGAAAAGCTTCTGATTTAGCTAATGAAGTAGAAACATGGGCTAAAGAATATAATAAAGAATTCTATAATAAGATTGTTAATAACAAGGATTTCTTAATTAATATTTTAAATATTGAAAGAGAAAAGGATAATCCTAGAAAGGATTATGCTAAATATTCTGATATTTATCCTATTATTTCATTCTTCTATGATGATGTTTTTAAAGCAATTGATAAAAACACATTAGACTTTACTGTAATGAAGGCTAAAGGTGAATTTAAAGAAGTAGATAAATCTATTATTAAAGAGTTCTTAATCGATTATATGAATAATTATAATGTAGATATCGATGAAGAATCTTGGTTTAATAATCTAAAGGATTTAGCTGATAAATATAAATTCACATCAGATAGAAAAGCTTATAAAGCTAATCCATATGATTTTAATGGTCAAGTTGGTGACGCAGCTGGCTTTATTAGATTAGCGTTAGCAGGTAGAAAAAATACACCTAATATTTATTTTGTACAAAAGATATTAGGTAAAGAAAAAGTATTTAATAGAATTAATTCTATTATAAATAACTTTTAACTTGAAAATATAAATTATTATGATATTATTATATGTGCGTGGAATCGCACATATAGTCTTGGCCGATTGGTGAAATGGTTAACACATCGCCCTCTCAAGGCGACATTCATGGGTTCGAACCCCATATCGGTCACCATCTTAAAAATTCAAGTCTCAGAGTAATCTGAGACTTTTATTTTGAACTATATTTATTGATTTCCTCCAAAAACTACTGTATAATAGTAGTAACAGGAGGGAATTTTTATGATTAAGACTATTGATATGCTTTTATATGAATATAGGGAATATTCTAATATTTATAACAAAATTGCAGTTGAAGAAAAGAATAATAACTTAATTAAACTAAAAAGAGGTCTTTACGAAACTAATAAAGACGCTGA
>JAEEGL010970966.1_pt1 | contig 15743 bp, 17 predicted proteins | sample 9134231 | NCBI WGS metagenome assembly JAEEGL01 (sample SAMN16246548, study PRJNA631951) | gut metagenome | biome: gut microbiome; feature: rumen; material: fiber-attached | host: Bos | place: Iran: Karaj | collected 2018-10
AACATAACAGATGCTGATAGATATGAAGACGCTTATCAAGCACTAGATAAAATTGATGCATATGTAAAAAATAATGGTGGAACTTGTGAAAGAAGTGAAGCTAAAACAGTAGAAGATGAATAATCGTCATATTAAGATATTATGAAAAAAAATACTGTGACATTTACAGTGACATTTTTAATAAGATATATCGTTGAAATGATATAATCTGGTAATCAAGGATAATTGAAGGTATTATAACTTAAAATTTTGCTTAATCCAAAGTTATATTTTTTATTGCCTTCTTTTGAAAATAGCTATACAAGCTGCAATCAAAGCAAAGAATAATTAATAAAAATAAGGACTAGTAAAAACTAGTCTTTTTTTTATGATATAATGAAGTTAGGATGTGATTAGATGATTACAACAATATATTTAATTAGACATTCAATTCCAATAAAAAAGAAATTAATGTTTCAAAGATTTTTGAGTGAATTGAAACTTAACAAAAAAATAGGTCTTTCCGAAAAAGGGAAGGAACAAGCAAAGTTCAAACTATTTAATCCAGAATATAAAAATGTAGATTATATTTATTCTTCTGAATATTTAAGAGCGTATGAAACTGCTAAAGAATTATCAAGTATAATAAGTAAAAATATAATTATTGATTCAAGATTTAATGAAAGACTTCATGGTAATGGATTAATTGAATCAAATTATGAAGAAAAACAATTCTATGATGAAAAATTTAAATTAAAAAATGGAGAATCTCAAATAGAAGTTAGAGAAAGAATGCTTAATGGTATTAATGACATATTAAATAAAAATATGGGAAAAAATATAGTTATTTTTACTCATTCAACAGCAATTACATTTTTATTAAAAAAATGGTGTGATATAGATTATTTATCAAGCTATAAATACAATAATAAAGAATTTTTTAATGGCAAAATAGATTATGTTCAATCATTTAAATTAGTGTTTGAAAACAATGATTTGAAAGATATAAGTTTTATAAGCAATGAATATAATGAGGTTGAAGTTGGATATTTATGTGATAAAAATGTTGATTATTATAGAGATTTATTAAATAAGAAACAAATAGAAAACACCTTTAATATTTCTACTAAAGATATATATTATTCAAAAGAAAAAGTAAGTGATTTAAAAACAAAAAGTGGAGAAGAGATTAAAAATAAAAGTATTAGAATTAGATTTTGTAAAAGTATAAAAAAAGATTCTGAATATAAAACTTTTAGAATTCAAAATTATAGAAATTTATTAGATATCTTTGAAGATAAATACTATTCTATCAATAAATTTGAGAAAATAGAAAAGCAATTAATAGAAAATGGTTTTAATAAAATAATAGAAACAAGCAAATTAGATTATCAATATATAAATGGTTTGCAATTGCAAGATGTAGATGGTATTGGATTATTAGTATATTATTTTAACCCAAAATACTTTTTTGAAAGTACTAGTAAACAAGAAAAACTATTAAAAGAAGAGTTGATTGAGATGGGTTTCACTTTTAAAAGATATGAACAATTTGATAGATTAAAAGAATTGATAAATAAAAAATGATATAGGATGTGATGATTGATGAAGAGTTATGCAAATGAAGATATTACTTTTAATGGATGCCCAGGTTGTGCATATGCAAAACATGAATTTGAATTACCATGTGGTATGGCATATGAAAATGAAAATTTTACATTATCACAAGATTGGGAATTACCTATAGAAGGATTCTTAATTGTTTCACCTAAAAGGCATATTGAAAAATTATCAGATTTAACTGATTATGAAAGAAATGAAATGTTTGATATAGTTAATAAAACTATAAAAATATTAAGAGAAAACAATGTGTGTGATAGATTTGAAATAATATTTGAAGAAAAAGAAAATAGACATTTACATGTATGGATTATGCCTAGACATAAATGGATGATAGAATTAGTAGATGATATTATTGATAATATTGGAACAATTTTAGAATATGCTAAAAATAATTTTAGAAGTGAGGATGTATATAATAGAATACAGAATATTACTGAAATAGTAAAAGAACAATTTTATATTTAAGGTGGTTTTAATATGAGGCTAATAATTGGTAATATAATAGCATTAGTTGCATCGATACTTTTTGTATATTCTGGCATTTTGAAGAAAAAACAAAAAATATTGATTGTTCAAATTGTTCAAAAAGCTTTTTCAGCAATTAGTAATATAGTTTTAAAAGGCTATTCAGGGGCTGTTGTTCATGCAATAAGTTTAATTAGAAATGTTCTTTGTTATTTTGATAAACTTAATTTTTTTGTAAAGATAATTATTTCTATAATTACAATTGTTTTAACAGTTTTATTTAATAATACTGGAATAATTGGTATACTTCCATTAGTAAGTTCACTTATTTATCTGTGGTTTATGGATACAAAGGATATAATAAAATTTAAGTATTTAATGTTAATTACGATTATATTATGGGGAATTTATGATTTAACTATAGATTCATATACATCATTTGTTTTTAATATTTTTTCTTCAATTACAACTATAATATCAATTATTCAAATTAATAAAAAAGCGTAAGATTAATAATTATCTTACGTTTTATTATATTTACATTTTGTTCTAACTAAGCATTTTTCACAATTTGGATTTGAACCACAAATTTCTGCATAGTTAGTGGCACAAAATTGCCATATTATACTATCTATTTCTACCATTGGAATATCAGTATAATTAGAAAGATTTTTTATTATTTCAAATATTTCATTTTCACTTGCCATTGGTTTATCTGAAAGAGCTAATCTTTCACTACCAAATAATCTTTTAATGTGCAAATCTGGTTTAAATGCATCTATTCCAACATTTTTAAGATATTCTATAACTAAAGCAATTCCCATTTGTTTAAGTTTATATTCACCTTCAGATAAAGTTCTAGCTATTATTAGAGGTTCATCTGATGTGACATAATCATCCATAGAACCATATATATTAATAATTCTTTTAAATTGTTCTATATTATAACTTAGTGCTTTCATTTGACTATGAATTGATCTATTGCCACATTTGATTTCTCTAAGTCTATTTACTAATATTGTTGAATCAATGGTTTGCAAATAATCTGGATCAAAATTGTGAAATATATTTCTAATGTTTTCATAATTATCAGATATTGGTTTCCATGGTCTTTGATTACTAAGTAAGGCATATACCATTCCAGAAATATGTTCTTCAAATGAAAAATTTTTCCCATTCTTTCTTTCATTAACTGCTTGTACAGTTTCTATTTCTTGTATAGCATAATTATTGTTTTTAAGTGTTTCAACAATAAGATTTAATAGTTCACTATACATAATACCACCCTTGGTTCTTTATTATAACATATTTAGTATATGTATCAATAAATATATATTTTTGTAGTATAATTGCTATAGAGGTGTGTTTATGTACTATATTGAAAATATGACTAAGGAAAAAATGAAAATAGGGCAAAAAATGGATAGAGCACTTCATTATGCCGCTAAGAATATATTATTAACTAGTCATAATAGTAAGCCTGTTTTATCTCATAGTTTTAGAGTGGCAGAATTATTGTATCAATTGGGATATGATGAAAATATTGTAGTAGCTGCAGTTTTACATGATTTAATTGAAGACACTGATGTTACTTATGAACAATTAAAACGTGATTTTGATGAAAAAACAGCTGATCTAGTTCGTGCAGTAAGCTTTAATCCTCAAATTGATGATTATTTAGAGCAAACTAAAGATATGTTTGAAAGATGTATTGATTATGGATTTGATGCTGTTGTAGTAAAATGTTCTGATCTAATACAAAATATAGATTTTGTTCAATTTATAAATGATAATTCAACAAAAAGAAATTTATTAAAAAAATATGAAATGTTTATTGAAATGACAAAGAATATTATAGGTGATACAGAAATATATAAAATATTAAAGGATAAATACTCAAATATCTCAATTTAGTTAAACACAAAAAGTAAATTAAAATAAGGTGATATAAAATGAAAAATAAGATGTTTATTTCTTTGTTACCATTTAATACAGAAAGATTAATTATACGAAAAACATCTATTGAAGATGTAGATATGATTCTAAAAATGGATAAACAAGAAGAGACTCAAAAATATTTAGGTGGTATTAAAAATAAAACTAGAGAAGAAAGATTAACTTTTATTGAAAGAAAACTTGAAAAATATGATAAAGGTTTAGCAGGACAATTAACTGTTTGTTTGAAAGATGGAACTCCAATTGGTTTAATTGGATTAAATATTAATGAAGAAAATAATACTGGAGTAATTGGTTATATTTTTGATTATGATTATTGTAATATGGGTTATTGTACTGAAGCATGTCAAAAATTATTAGAAGTTGGATTTAATACTTTAAATTTAAAAAGTATAAGTGCTGATACTGTTGATGGAAATGGAAGTTCTAAAAGAGTTTTAGAAAAACTTGGTTTTGTTTATCAATATTCTTTTGAAAAAAATTCTATGACTTTTCTTTTATATAAAATTAATAGAGATAAATATAATTGTTAACATATCAACTATTTGTTATAATATGTATAGTAGAAATTGATAGAAGAAAACTATGGATCATAGAAAAAAATAAATGATTAAGTAATAGTATAATAAAAATGAGGTGTAAGATATGAAAAAGAACAATGCTGCATTATATATTTGCATAGCAATATTTGGAGTGTTAGGTGTTTATTTAACATTTTTTGCAGGAAACATAAATAGATATGATAGTCAAACAAAAGCATATGAAATAGATCCTAATGAAAGTTATGATAGCGAAGATGGTAATACTTATAATCCAATATATTATTTTAGAGTAAATGGTGAAGAATATGAATGTAGATCAACTACTGGTAGTAGTACACATCCAAGTGAAAAAAAGGATACAGTTTATTATGATTCAAAGAATCCAAATCATTGTATGACTGAATATGAAAAATCATCAAACATATTAGCAGGTATTATTTGTTTAATAGTTACTGCTATTATGGTATATTTCTTTATTATTAAAAAACCATCAGAGAATCCTGAAGGACAAAATTATGTAAGAGAAGTAGAAATGGAACAACCTCCAATTGATCCAGAACAAGCAGAAAAGGTTGCAAGAGCAATTGAAAAATTTCAATTAATATATAAAAGAGTAATACTTGGAATAATTATGGCAATATTATTAGTATTTATATTAATTGATACAGCAATATTTAAACAAACAATAGTATCAAGAAATTATATAGATACAACTGCTGAATTTGAAAAAAGAATAGAAGATGGAGAAAGCAATATATTTGATGATTGTGTATATAAATTTGTTGATAAAAATGGAGTAGAGCAAGAGATAATTTATAGTATTTCTAAGGAAGATGAACCAGATCAAAAAATAAAAATTAAATATAATGAAAAAAATCCTCAAGATTATTATGGGGAAGGTGCTACATTAGATAAAACTGGTATTATTTGGTATATAGTTAAAATAGTTATATTTGCTTTATTAGTTGTTCTTTTCTTCAATAAGAAATTATTAAATAAAATTGGCTTATCTATGAGTAGAAAATAAGACTAGAGTAATCTAGTTTTTTTATGTTATAATGAATATATAATAAGGAGAAAAGAAAAATGGATTATAAAGAAACAGTAAATATAGGAAATGATGAAACATTAAAAAATCTTGAATTAAGATTAAAAGAAGCTCAGAAGTTATTTAATGAGAAAAAATATGAGGAAGCGAAGCCAATATTATTAGATTATATTAAAGAAGCAGAATCAATAAATAAAGAAGATGAAAATCAAAGATTTTTCTCATTTAGAAATGTTAGAGAATTTTTTTGCGCTATTGGAAAAAATAAAAGTACTAAAAAAATGGTGTGGAGTACTTTTAATTATAGTTGGGCTTATAATACTTTAAGTTATATTGCTAATGAAGAAGGAAATCACAATCTTGCAATAGAATATTGTGATAAGGCTATTTATTATAATCCAATGGATTCAAATCTATATTTTGAAAAAGCAGAATCATATAAATTTATGCATGATTTTGAAAATATGGCTAAAGTAGTAAGAGAAACTTATGATATTCTTTTTTATCATGAAGAGTTATCAAGATATTATAGATTTTTAGGCTATTATTATACTGAAATTAAAAAGTATGATGTTTCACTTGCATTATACTTAGTAAGCCTTCATTTCTGTAAATCTGATATTGCTTATAATGAAATAGCATATATAAGACAACAATTAAATAATCCTAATTTTAAAGTTACTACTGAAGAAGCTTTAAGATTATTAGAACAAGAAAATATTCATTTTGGTATTAAAGAAGAAAATAAAACAATACTATCAAATATTATTAATGAAAAAGAAATATCTGAAAGAAGACCACAAGAAATAGATTTTATAAAAAAAGAATTAGAAATACTTAATATGTCAATGACTCCTGTTGATGAATTATATAAAGTTAATACACCTCCTAAAATAACAGCAGATAATATATTTGATGATAATAAAATAATACTAACTGAGACAGATAAACAAAGACAAAGAAAAAATATTGAATATATAAAGAGCAAAAATATTCTTTATAAAGAAGATATGAAAACTGTACCAATTGAGTCTGCTACAAAACTTAGAACAAAAGATGAAGTAATTCAAAGAATGCTTGCTGATTATGTTGTTGCTACTTTTAGTGGATATGCATTAAATAATAATCTTTCTAATATAGAAGATATAATAAATAAAATGGATCAAAAATTAAGTATTAGAAGTGTTTTAAATCAAGATGATTGGAATGTTATTAATGCTATTATAAGTAAAAAAGTGCCTCAACAACAATTAATTGATTTTAGTTGGTTTTATGAGGAATGTGCTGTTCTAGCATGGGCATTAGGTTTAATTGATAAACCTGAATCAGACAAAGAATGTGATTTAAATAAAATCGATAATATATTATATAATACTAATTCAATAGACGAATTAAAATCTAAGTGTGTACTTAGAAGTAAAGAAGAAATATTAGAGTTTGATGATTTAATTTCTAGATATCATTGGGCATGTAGAGAAGCAAGAATGAAATCATTACAATTACAACAATTAAAAGAAATGATTGTTCAACAACAACATACAGGTTTAGATTGGTTGCTATGTTTTGATTTAAAAAGTTTAATGAAAGATCATATTAATGTTAATTATGAAAAAGATAATTTTGCATTTAGATTTACAACTCCAACTAGTTGGGTAATAGATAAAGTTAATAGTGGACTTGATCCATATTTAATGTTTGCATTAAGAAATCATGCTTCAACTATATTATTTGATGATTTAGGTAAATGTGATTTAGAAAAATTTAATGAAAAATATAATAATGATATAAATACTACAAAAACTGCTGGATATAATATTGTTGGGCAATATTCAATTTCTTCTAATACTATTAAGAGTGGAATTAAGCAAGTAGTTTTAGAAAAAACAAATGCTGATCGTTTGTTTAGAATAGTAAGATATTATTTTGTATTAAATGGTAATATGGTTTGTGTAGAAGCAGTTCTTAAGGATGATACAAATATTAATGATATTAATTCTGTTCAAAATGATATTAACAACGCTACAGCCTTTAATATAGTATTTTCAATTAAAGAGTTAGATAAAGTTAATGAACCAAATATAAATGATATTGCTTCAAATATGGCAAAAACAATGAATTATAAATTACATGCTGAACAATTAAGTATTCCATTATTAAATGGATTTATAAAAGAAGAATCAAAAGATCCGATGGTCATCTTAATAGCAATGGACAATAATAAAATGTTTTTAGAACAATTAATTACAGATGGACCAATGAATTCAAATGAAACAATTGATCAAAGAATTAATTTTGTAAATAAAAGTCTACTGGATTATATGAAAGACTTATCACAAGATAATACAGAAAAGAGTATATTCTATTATAAAGATTACACAAATAATGTATTTAATTATAAAGTTTATGTTCATGATATGATTGTAGATACAAATGCAGTTAAGAAAGTTATGAGAAGTTTAAATGCATTCTTTATAGAACCAAGATTTAATGATTTCTATCAATTATCAATTTCAACGCCTCCGTTTGAAATGCCTACTGAAAAATTAAAACTTGGTGTAGTTGACTTAGAAAATGATGAAATAACTAAATTATTAGATGGAATGTTAAATACTTTAATGGATAATTTAACTTATAAAAACTTTATCAAAGATGATAAAAAATATACTGATAATATTAATATGAATGGTATAAATGTACCATATAATAAATCTAATACTGAAGGACTTGTATATGCTGATCCTAATCAATTATTTAAAGCTGATATTGAAGGAAGTACTATACAAAACTTAAATATTAAAGATTGTACTATTAATGATGAGGTATGTGTTAAGAATTTATATAAAATGATTTTAACTTGTGGTGAATATGAAACTCCTTATGTTGATGAGTTTACTTTAGAAGAATATTTGAAAGATGAACAAAGAGTAATCACTTTAATTAGGAAATTCCCTGAAGTTAATAAAATTCATTTTAATAATGAATTACCATATTTAACATTCTCTTTAGATGATGAAACTCAATTAAGAAAATATATTGAAATATTAAGAAGATCATTTAAAAATAATCGTCAAAATTAAAGACTAGAAGAATCTAGTCTTTTTTTATGTTATAATGATGATGAGGTTGATAATTGTGAATAAAATAATTCATTTTAATATAAATAATAAACCTGAAGATATTAAGTTAGTATTTCAAATAGAAGAACTATGTAAAAGTAATATTCAATTAAATGAAGAAGATGTAAGAGTATTGTTAAGCCATTTATCATATTTAGTAAGAAAATTATTAGCAGACTCTAACGGAGTAGATATGAGTGAATATTCATATTATTATAAATGTGATACTGCTCAAAGTATGATTTGTTATTATTTAAATAGTTTAGGTATTAAAACTAATCCAGTAAATACAAATGAAGTAATTAATGGAGTATGTGGATATAGTTTAGTATTAGCAACTTTTGATACAACTTCAGGAGAAAAAACGTTTTTGATTGATCCTACTTATATACAATTTTTTAGTAAAGAAAAGTGTGATAAAAGTAATTTTGTTGTTATAAATGATATTGTATGTGTTTCTCCTGACCCTGGATATTTCATTGTAGAAGATAATAAAGAAGAAGTTATATTGCCTTTATTAAATGATGGCTATATAGAGTTTAATGAAGAAGTGGCTTCTGCTTATGGAAATAGTTTCTTTCAAACAAAGCAAGGAACACAAAAAAGTCAAATTAAAAATAATAAAGCAAGTGGATCAAATTATATTAAATGGTTTACTTCCTATACATCTTCTTTATCAAAAACAAAAGAAGAATTACTTGGTATGGGCCTATTAATTAGAAGTATGAATGAAGAAAGCATTCAAAGAAGATAACTACGGCTAGAGGAATCTAGTCTTTTTTATGATATAATAAGTGTGGTGGTTAGATATGAATTTAATATTTATGAGACATGGAGAAGCTACTGATAATGTTAAAGAAGTTATTTCTGATAAAGAAATATATTGGTCAATATTAACTAAAAAGGGTAAAAAAACAGTAAAGGAAGCTATTTCTATATTGCCAAGTAATATTAATAAAATGTGTGTATCTCCACTTCCAAGAACTATTCAAACAGCTCATTATGTCTATAATTCATATCCAAGTATTGAAGTATCAATTGATAATAGATTAAGAGAAATATACTGTGGTAAATATTCTCATTGTAAGAATAATAATGAATTAGATGAATTAAGACGTAAGCATAAAGAAGGAGATTATTTTGGAAGATATGGTAATTATGGAGAAAATAGATTAGAAATAGAAAAAAGATTATCTGAGTTTTTAATTGATATTTATAATAATGATAATGATAAAAATATATTAATTATTTCTCATGGATCAATAATATCTTATATAAAAAGATTATTAAATTTAAAATCAACTCATATTAAAAAAGGTGAAGTAGAAATATATAATAATATAGATTTTGATTATTTTTTAGATTATAAAAATAAGTTAGATAATATCAAAGTGGAGCAATAATATGAAAAAATATATTATATTTGATATTGATAGAACAATTGTTGATAGCTATGAACCTGAATTACTAAGTTTTAAGGAAGCTATCTTTAATGTAACTGGTATAAAGTTATCAGGTGAAGATATTAACAATTTTACTTCATTACCAACAGTAGAATTCTTTAAATTGATGAATGTAAATAAAGAAGAGATAAGACAAATATATAAAGAATGGGATAAGTTATTTTTAAATTATAAGACTACTTGTTTTGATGGAATAAAAGAAGTAATAAAATACTTGCATTCAAAAGGTTTTGTAATTGGTATTATTACTTCTAGAACAATGTATGAATTCAATGAATTAGATGATGTTTTAGAAGATATTATTGGTTTATTTAAAATAATAATTACATCAGATGTGGTTAATAATCCAAAGCCAAGTAAAGACTCAATAGATTATTTATGTGACAAGTTAAACTGTGAAAGTAAAGATATTATTTATATTGGTGATAGTAAAATAGATAAATTATTTTCAATAAATAGTAATATAGACTTTATACCAGCATGTTGGGAAAATAAAGATTTATCAAATGAAAAAAATGCATGTTTTTATACAAGAGATTTAATTAACATTATTAATAGTATGGGGGAATAAAATGGATAATGAATTGAGTGAATTAATTACTTATTTAAGATTAAGTTCTTATAGAGATGGAGATTATATCTTACTTGAAGAATATGATGAATTAATGGATATTATTAAAAGAAATAAAATGGCTCAATATTTAGAAGAAGTAAGAAATAATTATTTAAATAATTCTATTTCTGAAGAAGAATATAATCAAGCATGTACTGATTGTATTAATAAGTTAAGATTAAAAAAGAATGGGTGATATTATGAAAAGTAATGAATTATTTTTGACTAATAATAGTATTTCAATTGATTTAATAAAAAAATATGATTATCCTTTTGAAGTATTACCTCATATTAGAGATTATATTATTGAAGCTGGAAAAAGATTAGATGATTCATATGAGCTAATGGGTGAGAATATATGGATTGCTAAAGACGCTTTTGTTGATGATAGTGCATCTATAAGTGGTCCTTGCATTATTGATCATGAAAGTGAAATTAGACATAATGCTTTTATTAGAGGAAATGTTATAATTGGAAGAAAATGTGTTTTAGGAAATTCATGTGAGATTAAAAATTCTATTTTATTTGATGAAGTTCAAGTACCACATTTTAATTATGTTGGAGATTCAATACTTGGCTATAAATCTCATTTAGGTGCTGGAGTAATACTTTCAAATCTAAGAAGTGATAAAAATAATGTAATTATAAAGTCAAACCCAAATATAGATACTAAATTAAGAAAAGTTGGAGCTTTTTTAGGAGACTATACAGAGATTGGATGTAATAGTGTATTAAATCCAGGAACAATTATTGGTACTAATACATCTGTTTATCCACTTACAAGTGTAAGAGGTGTAATTGGTTCAAATATGATTGTTAAGCAAAATGAAATAGTTGAAAAGAGAGTTTGAAATGAAAGAAATAGAAATATTAGTTAGTGTTTTTGATTCAAAAGATATAGTAAAAGAAAAACTTAAAAAGTTTGAATATGTTGGATTAAAGCATACTATTGATGAATATTATTATGATCCAAATAAAAATGAATTAAAACCAAATAAAGATAATCAATTATCTCATTGCTTAAGATTAAGAAGTAAAAATAATGATTACTATATTACTTATAAAGATGATGTATTTGATAAAGATAAATGGTTATATTCAAATGAATATGAAACTAAAGTTGATTCTATTGAAATGACAAAAGAAATTTTTAATAGATTAGGTTTAATTAAATTTATAGAAATTGATAATAAAAAAGAAATATATAAAACTGATAAATATGAAATATCATTAGAAGATGTAAAAGATTTAGGGCTATTTTTAGAAGTTGAATATTGTACTAATGATGAAGTAGATATAAATGAAGTTAAAAAAGAAATACAAGAGTTTATTGATGAACTTGGTATAAATGTATCAGAAGAATTAAATATGGGTAAACCTGAGATGTATTTAAAGAAATTTAATATTAAAATTGATTAGTGAAATCTAATCTTTTTTATTGTATAATATAAAGTCATGGAAAAAGAAATTTATAAAGTTAATCCAATTATTATTTATCCAGAGTGTATTCTTGAAAAAGGTTATCAAGATAATTGTTTTGAGTGTAATAAAAGAGAAAAATGTACTTCACCTAGAAGTATGTGTATAAGACCATATAAGAATCATAAATATGGATGTCCTAATTTTGGAGTGTTACCTACATGTCCACCAAATATACCTTGTATGTTTGATCAAATATTTGATGTTAGTGATGTGTATGCTGTTGCCACTAAATTTTATCTTGAAGAATTCTATGAAAGTAGGAGAAAGAAAAGGCCAGATTTACCAGAAGGACAAATTAGAAACAGTAGAGTTTGGCAACCAATTACAAAAAAAGAAAATGATTTTGGAATTAGAGATTTCTATTTAGAAAACCCAGATAAAATAGATTATGTTTCTACAAGATTATTAGAATGTATGGGAGTAGATGTTATTAATACTATGAAAGAAGTTGGTGTTGATTTAAGATTTCCACCAAAAGAAATAGTATATAGAATAGCATTTATAGCAAGAGTATATGAAGAATCTTTAGAAAAATATGGTTTTGAGATTTATGAAGAAACAAATAATATGAAAAAAGGAATTAAAACATTAAAAAAATCTTTATAAATATATATTGTATATGATATTATTATACCGGAGTTAAAAATGAATACAGATTGGATTTATTTGTTTTCACTCAAAAATCATGTAAAGTGGTATTGGTATTTATGGAGGTGTAATATATGATAGATTGTATTATTGATGGAGTATTAGATACATTAAAAATACTCCCATATCTTTTATTAACATTTTTATTACTAGAATATATTGAACATAAATTTGATAAAAAAAATCAAAAAGCATTATCTAATAATAAAAAATATGGTCCTTTTTTAGGAGGAGTTCTAGGTGCTTTACCACAATGTGGATTTAGTTCAATGGCCGCCAATTTATTTTCAGCAAGAGTAATAACAATAGGTACTTTAATAGCTGTATTTTTATCAACAAGTGATGAAATGCTACCTGTTATGATAAGTGAAAAAGTGGATATATTAGTACTATTAAAAATAGTTAGCTTTAAAATGGTTGTTGGTATTGTTATTGGATTTATTGTTGATTTATTATATAGAAGTAATAAAGATAACAAAAGCGAAAATATCAAAGAATTATGTGAACATGAACGTTGTGAATGTGAACATGATGGAGTAGTTTTATCAAGTGTAAAACATACATTAAAAATAGGGGTATTTATTCTAATTGCTAATTTATTAATAAATATAGTTATATTCTATCTTGGTGAAGATAAATTATCTAATTTATTATCACATCATAATATTCTTACATATTTTATTTCGAGTTTAATTGGTCTAATACCTAATTGTGCTGGTAGTGTTATTATCACTGAATTATATATTTCAAAAATTATAAGTGTTGGAACATTATTATCAGGTTTATTAACAGGAAGTGGAATAGGTATATTATTGTTATTTAGAACAAATAAAAATATGAAAGAAAATTTAACTATTTTATCTATTATTTATTTTGTTGGTGTGTTAATAGGATTATTGGTTGATTTAATAATATAAAAGGCTTAATTATTGACATATTAAGTCTTTTTTTGTATTATTTTTTTTACAGGGGCAATTATGATAAGAAGAGATATTATAGATGAAATATTAGATTCTTTAAAACATAGTGGAAGCAATATTGATTATATTAAAGAACTTAAAGATCAAAGTGTTGAGGCTATAAAAAAAGATGTTGATTTAGAGACTGTTTTATATGATATTGCATATGATATCAAATATCAAACAGAACTTTTTTTGTCTGCTCAAAATGTATATGGTATTAACTATATAGCAGGTATTTCTACTGGAATATATTTGCCTTTTGACGGAAAATATGAACTTAAAATAATAGGCGGTTCAAAATCTAGAGATTATTACTCTCCAATAGATGAAAATACTATATTTGACATAGCATCAATAACTAAGTTATATACACTTGTTTTATTGTTTAAATTAGAAGAATTAGGGTTAATAGATTTAAACCAAGAGGTTAGAAATATAAATAAAGATATTCAAGGACTTGAAAATTACACTTTAAATGATTTAGTGGGATTATATGGAATACTTCAAACAGATGAAATTATAGCTCTATCTAGTAGTTATGAAGAAGCATATGATAGATTTAAAAATGTATATTTAGTTACTTCAAGTAAAAATGTAAGAAAATATAACGATTTAGGAGCTATGATAATAGCTGATACAATTGAAAAAGTTGTTTCAGAAAAACTTGGCGAAAATTTAAAAATAGATGAAATAATGGATAGATTCTTATTTAAACCATTACAAATAATGAATACAACTTTTAAACCTAAAACATTAAATATAACAGGTAATGGAGATAATTTGAATATGCCTCATGATCAAAAATCAAGAGTGTTAAATGGCCTTACAGGCCATGCTGGCATATTTGCTAATTCAGATGATTTTATGAGATTAACAGATGGATTTAATAATGGTTATTTAAACCCTTTTCATATTAAAAGAATAGGGCAAACAGTTTCTAAAGGTAGTACAAGAGGCAACTTGGGAGTTTATCTAAAAGGACAAGATGGTTTATCTGACACTTATACACCACCAGAATTTTCAAATGGTAGTTTTTCTCATCAAGGATGGACTGGTGGAATAGTAGTCTTTGATCCAAATAATAAAATACATAATAGTATTTTAGTTAATGCTATTTATAATGGTAATAGTAAAACTGTTAATAATAAACCTTTTGGTTATAATGAAAGATTTACTGAATACCAAAGTGAAATAACTAAAAGAATAATGCTTATGTATGTTGTTAAAAAGTATTATAATAAATATATTAAAACTAAAGAAAATATTAAACAGTTAATATTAATATAGAGGTTATTATGATTTTAAGTACATTTAATATTCAGAATAATTATAGAGATTATAATTCATCTAAAGCAGATAATATATTTAATTATTTTAATGATTATAATATTGATATATTATGTATGCAGGAAGTATTTGATAAATGTGATAATGATTTAGTTACTCTTTTTAATAAGCATTATTATGTTGGCAAATATAGATATGTTTTAATGCCATTTTTTAGAAAAAAGAATGAGAAAAATCCAATCATTTCAAAATATAAAATAATTAAATATAAGACGTATTATTTGCCATTTATACCATCTAAATATAAAAGGATACTTACACATGCTGTTGTCGAATTTGATGGGGTGGAAATAAGTATTTATAATACTCATATTGAAATACATGATAATAATGTTAAAAAAAGACAATTAAATAAAATTATTAAAATTATCAATAAAGATAATAGACCTAAAATTATTGTTGGAGATTTCAATTCTAAAACAAATAATACAATATTTTTAAATTTCATCAAGTGTTTAGAAGATAATAATATTTATAGGGTTGATTTTAATGGTAAAAC
>JAEEGL010995877.1_pt1 | contig 15743 bp, 16 predicted proteins | sample 9134231 | NCBI WGS metagenome assembly JAEEGL01 (sample SAMN16246548, study PRJNA631951) | gut metagenome | biome: gut microbiome; feature: rumen; material: fiber-attached | host: Bos | place: Iran: Karaj | collected 2018-10
AAGCATGAAAAAAACATTCTGGTGCTTCAACAGCGCATGGGCCATAAGTCCATGGCTGCCACCAATATCTATGCCAGGGCCAGTGATAAGGAGGAGGCGGTTAAGGAGTCAAGGAACTGGAGAAATAAGTAGATATAAAAAATGCTGGTATTTAATGAAGCTATAACGCCAGGCATGGAGAGTTTCCCTTGCCTGGCGCATTCTATGTATTTTACAAGCCATATTTCTTACTTATTTCATCTAACGCATCATCCATGTCCTTGTATTCACCACGATCATAACAGGCTCTTGATTCTGCTAATTCTGATAAAACTTCGTCCGTAGAACGTGGTTTGAATGGATTGTTGTCGTAATGGCTAGCGGAGTGCTCATGCAATGTTTTTTGCTCATTTTCAGGTATCGCTGATAATGAAGCAATATGTTTGACACTTGTACTCATAACGAACTCCTTCTAATATTTCGCGCTTTAGCTGGATGCGTTTTCTCATATATTTTTTGTCTTATAAGTTTTGTTGCCAAGATAACAACAAAAGATAATACGATTAATATCAAACATATTAAAGTTTCAACTATTGTCCAGGATAAATGCGCTTTAATTCTTCCGTTTATTGCTTTTTTGACAATCATATCATACTCGCTGTCTTGATCCAGATGGTACTTACTAGAGAAAGCCGATTGCAAATATGACACCTTTGGTGTAAGAACAGATTTTATTCCTGTGAAATCATAGAGGGTATACTCCTGTTCACCTTCAAATCTAATTGCATTAAAAACATGTCTTTTCCCGTAAAATATTTTACAATCTATGCCATATCTGTCACACAGAAGATATACTAATGCCGAATACTGAGAACAGACAATTTGTCTATCAGCATAATATGCTTTGACGAAGTTTTCTTTTTCACCGTCAGCATATACGCTATCTTTGTCATAACTATATGTTTTAATTAATAGTCGCTGAATCTGTCTTAGAATCTTTTGTTGTGAAGGATTAGCACCAAGGTTTTGATCAATCTCATTTTGCATCAGATCAAGAAGGGACTCTGATTCTTCAATATCAATTGCATTGACCAATTCATACCGTATGCTTCCATCGCTAAGCCTAGAGGTTTTTATACTTGTCCCCCGAAGTAGAACCATATCTGCATCATACGGAGTTTCTTTGTCGATAAGCACGATTTCCTTTAAAGGATCATATTTTGATTGGCCTTTTGATAGAGGTAATTTCACTGTGTTCTCGCCATTGGTAACCAACGCAGTATATGCCTCTTCTGTGCTGTTAGCCGATGCAAAAGCCATTCCACAATTGGAATAAAGCCACATAAACAAGCCAACAATTATGATTGGCCAGGAATGCCTAAGTAGCCTCATTGTTCACATCTCCCAATCCGCTCATCAATTTGTCATCACTTACGCATTTCTTTAAGATAACAGCTTTGTTGTTGGCATCATAATCTGTTAAGTAATAAGCTCCTTTTCCTTTTTCTCCAATAAAATCATAATTCTTACAAACGATGCCCCGAATAGACATTTCATCATCTAGGATTTCTATTTCAATCTTGTATTGCATAAACTCAGCAATTAGATCAATAATACTGTCGTTAATCTTGAGATATTCGTCTGCCAGGAAGTTTATCTCCACAAGAGACCTCATCGGACTATTCATAAAGATATAAACCAAATTGCTTGTAACAGCCGTGCTCTTTTCTCTTAATTGACTTGAAATATACTCTTTATATGTATTCACTTCGGTAGGGTCTAAATCCATTATTGGGCTTAATAATTCACTTTGATATAAAAATGCGTTATTAACACCCAAAGCATTGATTGCATCAACCAGATTTCTCTTCATGGCTATTAAACTGATAAAAAAATGATGGATAGCCTTGTTGTACCATTTTTGGCTAAATAGCTCAGGTATTTTTTTACTATTTAGTATTTTACATATATCGCTATCGCTAAAGTACTTCGCTCCAAAGAGATATGCTAACAATGCGCTCTTAAAGGCCTCTTGTGGCAGATGTTTTAACAACTCTGCTTTAGTTGAGATGCTCCTGATGTAACAAGTATCGCTACCATCATTAAATCCATCTATTGCGAAGTAGTAAACCTGATTAATTACTATATGCCTATTGCAATTGACCACATATTTGGATAGCCCACCATTAAAAGAAACAGGTTTTACATATACCAGTCCGTGTTCTTTATCATAAAATGTTACTCTTCCGGCAAAAATACTACTCTTGAGGTCCGCAACCACTGCCTCGGCATCATCGTCACCAATTTCAACTTTATTCTGCAGCATCTGAAAAAAGCGATCAAAGGTCAACATTCTCTTTATTATTGAGTTAAAGTAAACAGTACACAATGATCTCGCTGAAACTCTACCATCTGCCAACTGGTTATACAATTGCATTGAATCGCCTTGTAATATGGCTTCCAAAGCTTTTTTATATCCCGCTTCAGACATGCGAACAGTATTCTGTCCAAATGGGTCACTAATAAACAAATTGAGCATTCCATTCCATGCTGTATTAGTACACTCCATGATATCTAACAGTTCTGTCTCACTTTGAGCAGCGAGAATAAATGCTTTTGTTTGAGCAACACACAACGATTCGCTCCACGCATTGTCCTGATACTCATATATTCTTGGAGAATTCCCAATATAATCTATGCATTCTGCTAACGCATCCTTATCAAATTGTCTAGTTTTTACATAATTCGAGTATATTTCCGTGATTCTGTTTCTTATACCCCATGTTTTCCGTTTAATATATAGATAGTTATCCTTATAAGACTCAGTATCTCTATCTATAACACTAACTCCTGCCAATGCTATACTTTCATGCGGGCAAAGTGATTCTACATAAGCCACAGCAAGACAGCTTTTGTAGTTTAAAAGTGAATCGAAAGTCTCGTTATCTTTGTCGATGATTGCTTTAATACCGGTAATCTTTAAGTCCTGTTCTGAAAGCTTAGGACAAATAAAATAAAGCGAATCTCCTCTTCCTACAATAGTCCCCTTATACATTACTTGAGCTAATGGGGTTTTTGAAACATCAATATTGTTTCTTTGCTTAGAAATCCTATCTAATATTTCATCTACCCTGCTAACTTCATGCAAAGGGGAGTTAATATATATCCTGAAAAAATCCCGTAAGGAATAGTATTCTAATAATCGTGTTTCATAATCCATCATAAAAGCTTTTGATAAATAGAGTCTTTTTAATGGGGTTTTTATATTATCAGAGTATTCCTGAGGCTTATTATGATACTCAAAAGCGTTAATAGAAGAAATATTCTCCAAGAATTCCAGGGCATACTGAGGCCTTTCATCGAGAACTTTAGCAAATACGTCAAGAACCTCATAATCAATTTTATTTACCGGCGCATCTTCTTTTTTGTAATGCGGTTTATATTTAGGGTCGGCAAGAATATCTAAATTAATGTTTACTCGCTCTAAATATGCCAATGTTTCAAACCAATTTTCATTAGCATATGATGATTTTTCATACAACTCCATCCATTTAGCAAAAGCTTCTTCTCCGTTTGCGTAGGCTTTTTTGAATGAGTTTAAAAAATATATTGCTGAATTTGGGTTATCTAAAACTTCTTGCGGAACACGTTGAATAAACTCCACAAATGGCTGACCATACAAATCCTCATTAGAGAGTGTTGGAAAAGTAAAATGAATACGGTTTAGGCTTACAAAATAACCTCCACTGATTAGATTATGTACAAGCGATATTAGTGATTTTTTGCCACTGGGCGTTATTGGACATTGTGTGCCACCATTTAAGTTGACCCACCCATTTATTATTTTATAAAACTGAGTAGCATATGATTTTTTTGCTCTAATAAAAGCATACAGAATCTCAAATAACATATCAGATGTTTCAATAAAACATAGATATGGCAGAACTTTCTCGCAGAATAAATCTATCTGATAGCCTCTTTTAACACTGGGATATAACTTGGTTCGTGTTTTAAATCCCTCCAGAAATGAGTCAATTTCAGCACATTTTGCCTTTATATCTAGATTAAACAAAAATGCGGCTATGATTCTATAAACTTTCTTCTGTGCAGTTTCAAGATAAGTATTAATTAGTTCACTAACATCTTGAAGTTCTTTGTTACGTTCAATAGATAAAAGTCGCACATAATAATAGAATTCGCCGGCATAAACTATATTGCTATACCCGTCTTCGAGTAATGACTTTATATCGTCGTAAACTTCACCTGACTCAATTGCTAGTGCCGCAAACTCTTTTAATCTTGCTCTTCTGGTATCAACCGGCAGTCTATCAAGCTTTCTCTTCAAAACCAAAAAAGCTTTACCCATTACTATTCCTCCAAATCTATTAACCCAAACCTATCTGCTAAATCTAAGAATGCTACATAAAAATCCTCATTGAAATGATATTCTATGTGCGAATCATCAGCTTCTTCAACTATTATGCCCAATTGGATTGCCAAGGAAAGACATGCATCTGTGTCACATTCATATCCAAGCTTTGTTTTCCATTTTGAAAACACAGATAGAATCATTGCTTCGCTAAATGACTCTTCATCCTCCAGTGCCAACCCAGCCAATAAGCGCTGGAGTGGCTTTGTTAGAGGATTTTTCTTTTGCTGCGCTTCTCGATCAAACAAGAATTGAATATATGCGTTTTTGATATTACTCTGATCCTCAATGATAGTGCCGTTAAAGTCACATATTTCGACAAGATTAACTATCTTTAACGGAGTATTGAAACCTCTGTCAAAAAATTCCGGTGACGAGTCGACTTTTCTTAGCAACTCATTTTTAATATCCTCATTTTGAGAGTATTTTGAGATCAATTCTTTATAATTGCTTTGCACCATTTTTTGGGGTGTATAGCATAACAGATCTTTGCTAAGTGGTGGCATAGAATTTAAACTTCTATCAGTAATAATGATATTGGCATCTCTAGATACTAGTGTTTCGACCTCAATAGCAATTTCTCGCTTTAAAGCCTTGTCGGCAGTCGATATCTCATCATACCCATCTAAAAGCAATAATATAGATTTGTTAACCATTAACGCATCTGCTTCATCTTCTGAAATCCCTGTCTTATTAATGAATAACGCTTTGATGCTGCTTAGTCCTTGCCTAGACAATTCAATCAGTCGTAAATAGATAGGAATAAGATTATACTTTTTCTCTGAATCAATACAACGCTGTGCCAGCAAACACTCTATTTTCTCAAGAAAAACTGTTTTTCCCGTTCCAGCATCCCCCACTATCCTAATATGCTTTTGTGATAACTCTTCGACCTTATCTGGTAATAGCATTTTGTTATTATTGTTCTTAGAGTATTCTATCCAAGCTAAGGGAACATATCGATTTAATTTGTTTTGTTTTTCTGACAGCACTTTTTTTAAGAAGTCATCAATATCCAAACAATTTTTGACCCTTGCGTATCCATATAACTTTTCTATTACAGTAGAATATTTATCAGCAATTAACATGTATGCCATAATCACGCAAAGAATCACTTTGTTTGCTAAATAAGCCTCTCTCTTAATCGCCCAATGATCTTCTAAATTTCTCGTGGAGTATGCTACTAAATAAAAGTCCTTCAGCGAAGAGATTGGAATGGTAGGATTCTTTACTAATGAATCAACTAAGGCATCACCTTCTTTTTTTAATTGTATCTTTTCATCAAGGATTTTTAGCCCTTCGACATATACGTCTTTTAGTTCCCAATCTTTGCTGTTGTTCTTATGTGCTTGATCCCATTTCCTTTCGGGAGTAGTATTTAATAACTTCGGTTTTGTAGCAAAGAGGATATGCTTAGAATATTGCTCAATTTTATTAAAGACTTCAACACATTCCGGTGCTTTTTCCATTCCACCTTCAAGATACCTCTCAATTGCGTTTACAATATTAATCGGAGCCATCGCTACGTCCTGCACAGGCTCTATATCTAGAGAATGATCAAATACTTCAATCATCTTTTTTAAGGTGTTCTCATTCAGGTCATCATTTCCTCTGGTTACATAGGTATTTAGTTTCTCACATAAACTTACCTTCATTTTTTCAGTCAACATAAGCTATTCTCCCTTAAATCAATTAGTAACGATATCACACCTAAAACCATTGTATCGTATGAATTTATTAACAGAAATATGTTTATAAAAAGTTTACTTTTCGTTCTCGGCGTCGATAAAACAATCTACATAGTTGCGGAAGGAGAGGACCCTCATCCTCTCCTTCTCGTTCCACCAGGATATCATCCATGGGCGTATTAAATAGTCTCGCTAAAGCGAACAAATTGTCGACTTTAGGGAGGCTATCTCCACGCAGCCATTTATAAACTGACTGCTCAGATTCAAAACCCATATACTCAACAATATCTCTGGTTCTGATATGGTTGATCTTCATGAGTTCTTTGATTCGACGACCGGTTTTCTTCATATCTAATACTGGATATTCCATAGTTACCCCTTCCTAGCGATATACGCTATACAATACTTTCACTTTCTGAATTAGTGGGGTAAATCGTAAACGCAATTTCTGATTGCCAGATGAACACCCCAATGACAGGTGTACCATGCGCCCCTTCATGTTCATCAAAACTAGTTCTATGGTACTCTCCTTGAAGTTCTTAGTTATTATTGTGAATATATTCTACCGTCCTTTATTGGAGAATAAAACCTTCAGAATTATTTAAAAACGCAACCCCAATATATATTGTGATTATGCAGATTAGAATATATAATTATATATTATAGCGACCCCAAATAGGAGAATATCATGACTGAAAAGTATAAAATATACTTATCTGAAGACATAAAATCTCGTCTTTACAATGACGCAGAACTTTTTGAATTTTTTAAGAAAGATGGCTCTGTCAATCTCAATGCATTTCTGAAAATTCTTCTTGTTAATTATTTTGATCGGTATCGCCATGGCAAGGAGGATCAGGTAAGCCGAATAAAGCAGGATATTCTTAACAATACAAATACATCTGACGAAGACGCTGAAATACTAGCATATAAAATAGCCAACACCTACATTGATGAATACGAAGGTAACCCAGAAAGAGGAACAGTAATCACTCTTACCGTCAGTGGAGAATCTTACGAAACAATAGGCATTATAGAGAGCAATCTACTTAAGGACTGCTCTTTATCTCAGTATCTTAGGAATATGTTCCTATCTTATCTTGCTATTCCTCGAAATCGCAGAGAGGAAATTATATATAAAGACATCTATGAATTGATTACCACCGCAATAGAAAGAAGACAAATCCTCACTTTTTCTACGTCGGTACTCGATTCCGGGAGTTCTTTTTCGGTTGAACCGTATTTCATTGCCCCTTCTAGGGAAGAGCAATGCGGCTACTTGATATGTAAAGATCTTGCGGCAGACAAGCCAAGATCATTTAGGATATCAAGACTTACCAAAGTATTTGTCACTAAAAACACGTTTTCACCGGATCTGACATTACAGAATAGCCTTTATGAACAATCTCTGCGAAGTCCGCAGGCAGTAACTTCATCGGTTCAGACTGTTGTAAGGATGACTTCTAATGGCATTCGGAAATTCCACCTTATTACAAAAAATAGGCCCGACGTCCTAAAAACAGACGGCGAGCTCTATTACTTTGACTGGCCAGAACTCCAACTCGAAGAATATTTCAAGCGTTTTGGGGAAGATGCTATCGTTATTGAGCCCCTGAGTCTAAGGAGTAAGTTGAAAAAATATTATGACAAGGCGGCAGCCGCTTACATAGACTAAAACAAACACTATATTTATGCTATGTTTTATTCCGTTGTGTAGGCAAGCATGGCTTCTTCGCTTTCTGCATATATTTTTACAACTTTCTTCATTTCAGTCCTAGGCAGCTGCATAACATCATTTTTTCTTATGAGATCGTCTGCTTTTTTGTTTCTATTTCTATTTACATACGTCACTCTGACACTCTCAAATGCTTTTGAAAGTGCCTCAAGCTCTTTTCTCTTTTTCCAGGACGAGCAGGCGCTTGCATTGTCTGTAAAGATAATCAGGTTATTATAAAAACCTGTCGCTGCAGCCTTTAGCATAACTTCTCCGATTGCTTCTATCGCTGTATCAGACGTTTTTGCTGTGCTGCTAGCCTTGTTTACAAATTGTGCTACAGTATTGCCTTTAGTAATGAGCTCCTCGTTCTTTATTTTCCCTTTACAAAGAATGATACTTAACAGATTCTGCATTTCTCCCTGGCTTGAATCTACCACATAACTCGGATTTGGTCTTATAGATTCATCTACATACGCCGTCATATACTTAGTTTCCTGTTCGCGCTGATTTGCCGCCTCTAATTCCCTGATTCTTTCATCCGTAATACACTTACATGGTTTAATATCAGAATAAATATACAAGCGTTCAGGCCCCACGCATGTTATCTTACCCTTATGGAGATAGCGGCAATCTGCATTATGGTATTTAATACCAGACTTAGTAATATAGACCATTTTCCATTCCTTTACTGCCTCAAACTTTTTATTGGAAATGGCTGTTTTTATTACATTTACAACTGGTCCATTCAGAAACTCACGGACATATTGCTTGCACGATAGTATTTTTTCTAGATCCAGATATTCGTTAGCATTCATAAAAAGCCTGTACCTTCTAAGGCTTTGGAGCTCCAGTATTACCAGAAGGTCTACGATTTCAGTGGCTCGTTCTTCAAGCTGCTCCGTGATTTCCTCTGGATGAGCTTTTATGAAGGCACAGAACGCCTTGTATGAACGCTTGCCAGCAATGATAAAATTGCTCTTTTCATTCTCGGTGAAATAAACATGCTTGGAGACAACAAGGGACTTATCCATCTGCCTTATCAGTTCGCATCGTACATTTATCCTCTGCTCCTTGGGATAGGCCTTCATATTTACCCAGGATCTTGCATTTTTGTACGCATTTCTCAGTATCTGTTCATCTTTTTCTTCAAACATTATGCACCTCACCCAGCAGGTTCTGCAATTTCATCTATGTGTAGTATACCGTCAGAAAGCAGAGCACCCTGCGTATACATGGACCCTGTAATTTCAAATTTGATAAATGTGGCTCCAGTAGTGTCGATATCGATAGGCGTTCTCGCCATAAGTCTCTCAACACGTATGGTCTGCTCACACGGGCCATCATCAAGATAAATATTCACGTTAAATCCGCCCTTACAGTTCTCATCACAACTTAAGTTTGCAGTAAATCTGTCATACTCACCATTAAGATAAAAGCCAACGGTTTCAGTGTAAAATCCTCCGGTAAGATAGAATACGTCTTCCAATTCCTCCCCAACTGTATTTACTGCTTTCGCCATTTTTGAAGACTTATTATCTCCAACAATCAAAAAGTCATATAATGCTTTCTCGGTGGGAATATCTTCTTCCTCAGGCTCTTCTGTGACTACCGCTATTTCCTCATAATCCTCCATTGTTTCCTCAGGGGTTATCTGATCGGTTTCAACAATGTCCTTCATTTCGACAATCTGCGTTATAGCATTTTCCTCTGAGGGTACATCAACCCCTTCGACAACATCCGTGTTTGTTCCGCTTCCGGATAGAGATTCCACCAAAACTTTGTATTTTGAGATTGTCGCACCCATAACAACGAGTATCACTGTATAAAAAATAAGTATTCCCCCAGCAATGACCAGTGGCATATGTTCATGTATCCATTCCTTTTTCCCCTCCAGGTCAAATCGTTCAAGAAAAGACTGCTTTCCCATATCAATGCTTATAACATTTATGTTCTGCTCCACATTAACAGTATTATTTGTCTGTCCATCCGATTCATAGAAGGATCGTACAACCTCTGCGGACTCTTCTTTTATGAATTTATTATCAGTCATTGTCTTCTCCTTCCTCCATGCCATGAAGCATTTCACATGCCTCATCATAATCCGAATGTCCCATCAGCAGCGCCATATTACGAATACTAATCACTGTATCTTCAAACTTCTGCCGGTCCTTTTTTAGAATCCGGCATATGATAAGCCTTAATCCCGAACCTTCTTTGGCGTACTCCCATGTTTCTTTTACTTTGATGCCAGCATCCCTGAAAAGCTTGATATATAATAATTCCCGTGTATCAACGAATACATATTTCTGACTAAACAGGGAAAACCCTCTAAGCATCAGATAATTTTTCATCCTCTGTCCTCTATTTTTCCAAGCTCTGTCTCATTATCAAACTCATCAGCAATATCCATAATGTCCTCAATAAGTACAATTATCTGCAAAACAATAGCCAGACCAGCACCTATATACCCCAAGGTACTACTATGTTTATCCTTGCTTAGCATCGCGGGTATCATGCTTATAAAAAACATTGCCCTGTATGTCCACATATCCAGCGTTCTGTTAGTTTTCTTTTGCTGATTAACAAGTTCCTGTAACTCTCTTTTGATCTCTTTCATTATCGTCTCTCCTTTTGAATTTCAATCTCTTTCCTGAAATAGTAATCATCGTTTCTATAGCTCTTCTAACCGAAGGAAGAATCCTGTTGTTAAGATCCCCGTCAACTTCACTTTTCGAAAAAATACTGCTCTCCTGCGCATCACTTATAACCGCAAAAATCATTATCTTGTTGCTGATCCAGGCAGCATATTCATATTCCATGTTGTCAAAAAGCTTTTTTCTGCTTTCCCCGCTTATGACATCCATGGTGTTCACCAGATCGTCTTCAGAAAGTAGTTTGATGAGTTTCTGTGATTCTCCTTTGGTCATTTCCTCGATAGTTTCATCAACAAACCTGACCAGACTGAAACCCTCATCATCACCAGATAGGGATATTTCACTTCCATAGCTTAATGACATGATCCGGTCGCTTATCCTCTCAATCTCAAAATCCTTTAATGCTGAAAATCGCTTGTTTTTCAAATAATCATAAGTAATCTGGTCCGGGATCATTGACATCATTCTTTCATGTCTGAACAGAAGTGTTTCTTTATTTTTTATAGACATAAAGCCCATTATGAAGATCAGGAGCGATAGCTGTAACGCCGGTTCTCTTTCAGAAGATATACACTTAAAGAGAAAAAGATCCATAAGTCTGGCATCATCTATCTCTTCTGCCCCTCTGATACTCTTTATCTCTACCTGCTCGATGTACATATCAAAAAGCATTGAAAAATCCTTATGGCCAGGATTGCTTTCGTACTCGCCAAGCTTAATCTCCGCATCAAGGAAAGTATCCTGTGTCACGATTATTGATATTGTCTGCAGCATGTCGATGCAGTCCTCTATGAGGCTTATTATCCTGATTTTTTCCTCAATATTATTCCCGTTAAGAATCGCATTCACTTCATTGTTTGCTTTCCTAAGCTCTAGATAGAACGCATCATTCATCTGGATTTCTTCCTCCTTTCCTTGCTGTTTTGTATGTACACTTTACATCAGCTCTCAGGCAAAAACTATGAACTACAAGTTCAGTGACATAAAAAAGGCTCCCGAATCACAATCGGAAGCCCTGCAAATGCTCTATTTAGCTGTCAAAAAATATGTAAGTATGTCTTCACCGCATCAGTCATGGTTTTTAACGGATTCTCAGATAACATGCCCGCTTTTGAGTCATCATATATGGAATCCAAACACAATATTATGGTTGCAAACGGAGAAATATCCTCTTTTTCAAGGGCAGCATTCGATTCTATCCTGCCCAAGATCGAAGACGCTGCCATAAAGATTTCCTCTTCATCCTCACTAATCCTTTTTTCCTGGAACTGAGCTGCCATTTTCTTGGAAATGTTTCTTTCCAAAACCAGCTTTGTCTTATCATCTAATAATTGGTAGATACATCCAAGATCTTCCTCTGATTCAACGAGACCCTTCTGCAATAGGAGCTCATTATCCATCAGCCGTATCATAAATGATAATAATTTGAGCCATAAATAGCCTTTTTGGTCGTTTTTCAAAGCCACTTTAATATCTTTATAGCAAAAATCCGGAATCACATATGATCCGCATTCCGATTCTTCTGCTACACACCTGCTTGAATATAGCTTTTCTTTATCATCCACAGAAGTATGCCAAACAACATCATCCTTGATATTACTTGCTTCCATAAAGTCCATGATAAAGCTATTTGCCTGTTCAGCAACCCATTCGCGGTATACAATCTCTCTCTCGGGGATCTTGGGATCCAGCTGCTCCAGGAGTCCTCTGACAGATGAATCAGACAAAATCTCTATTGTCTCCTTTTTAATAGCCATAACAGCACATGGTAACAACCGCCCAACAGCTTCAGAAGACTCCTCTATAGAAACTGGTCCCATGTACATCATGAGTTCCTTTAACTCTTCCTGTTCTTCTTGTGTATATGAACCAAGGACATAATCCGTCTCATCTTCATTTAAGTATTTGCAAAACCTTGCCACATCTTCTTTGGGGCATGATCTCACAACTGATGTAAAATCATTTTCATCAAGCGCATTCAATACAAGCTCCAAAAGATGGCCTTCAAAATAGCCCTTGTCGCATATTGAAAGCGGAACACTTATCTTTACACTACCCATAATCACACCTCCTGATATAAAAATCGAGATAATCAGACATACTTTTCAAGTATCGGTAACAGTTCATCAGACGTCCAGGTATCTCTACTGAACAGCCCATAACCATTTTGGGGATTGGAAATACAGAGCCAACGCCCCAGGCAATCAAAATCATCTTCGTCTATATCTATTCCAAAATCAACGTATCTTTCTAGTTCTGTGACATGTGCGTCTTCTGCAAATCCCAATTCATCCGTTGCATAATAAGCAATATCACTTGTACTTGCTGACGGATTATCCTTGATAAACTGAATCAGATTTCTACATCTTACATTGGAATACTGTGCTTGTGCTAATAGTCCTACCACAAATCCTTTATAACTATCATTGACGTTGCGCAAGAGCCTTTCCAATTCATCCAAGTCTTTTTTTCGCTCCTCTTCAGTCCTCACAACCTGCGCTTCCCTGCTAAAATCCAGTTTTCGTAGTAACAACTCATTTTTACAATCATATCTTCTAATCTCTGAAAGGATTCTGTCATTAAAGTATTCAAAAAACTCTCTGATGTTTTCCTCATCTGTGCCTGTATAAGTGGTTGAATTAGCTCCACAGAGTCCGCTTTCCTTCCTATACTTTACTGCATCAAGGATCCTATAGTCGAGAACTACGGATGCTATTCCTAAGGCATATGCGTATATGGAAGCAAACTGGTAGTTATCACCAAACAGAATCCTGCAGCATCTTGGATCCTTTAGTAGAAGTATCTTCAAAGCGGCTCTTTCAAATTTTGAGTCATCTCCAATCATGTAAAACATATCAATATCCTCTCTCCACCGTTTTATCTACAGATTAATGCAAAAAACTACAAATTCCTATGAACTTGTAGTTAAGTGTATGGTGCTATTTTGTTGGCTATACTATAACTGCTACATAATCATGGCTACCCTTTAGCAAGGTGGTTGTAGCAAATGTGCCTCTGGTAGCCCGGAGAGGCATTGTCTTCTCCGGGTTAGAAAAATCTTTACATTTTGCTTGCCTTACTTTAAACTATCGTGGCAAGTTTCCACATAAGCCCTCAAAAGGGTGAAACATTATAAAGTCATTGATTCTTGAACATGTCAAGTATCTCAGATTTGCTCAATTTCTTATCTTCTTTATTGTATTTCTCTTTAGTGTAATCACCAGAGCCACCGTTATCAAACTCTTCTAGAGTCATTAATGTTTCAACTACACCATGAGCATCCATTTCAACAGTTTGAATCTTCTGTTCTGGCAATATTTTGATTTTTTTGTCCACCATATTTCAAAAGCCTCACACTCATAAGTACTGAAAAACGCATACTGCCATTTTCTAAAATCATTGTATCAAAACCCATTTAATTGTGAATAGTAACAATGTACAATTATCATGTATCATAACTTTATATCGCATGATTCGTAGATGGAGAACTGCTTTATGAAAAAAGAAATAGTATTTGGTCCAAGCACTTATGGAAGCTTAAGAATTGCTCAATTCACCGGAGTAGGAAACTGCCCCGACTTCATGATATGTGACCCCAATAAAATGGACGAATCAATGCATGACAAAATAGAACAAATGAACCATAGAACCATCAGCGAATGGTATAACAGCACACCTGTAGGCGGACGCGCTGAAGACATCATATGCCTTGAATACGACTTAGAATACGGAGACATTTCTGAAAAAATCCCCTCTTCAAAAAGATATCAGTCCATATATCAGATGGTACATACAATGTACCCGGAAAACGATGAGGAGAACGTCGCAAAGGATTGGGCAGACTCCGTCATGAAAAAGAATCGTAGGTCGTTGCGTGACTTAAACTCTTCCATAAAGAATGATGAGCCTATAAGGATCTGGTATAGTAGTTCTCCTTCTGAAATAAATGGCTTTTACTGGCTAATGTATTATTTAGATAGTAAAAAACATTACACAAATGTGAGTAACATTTTTCTTCCCCCATATTATTGGGATGACAGTGGTTTATGTATCGCCTGGCCACAGCTAAAATCCTGTCATTGGTCCGAAACGCTGTATTTAGAAAAAGAAATGTCAGAAGCTGAAATAAAGTCTTATTCTGAAAGATGGAAAGAACTTAGAAAAGAGAATAGTCCTTTACGCCTTATGATCAGCGGAAATCTCGTCGGCCTCGATGTCACATTTCTTGATCCATTTTTCTACAAAGTGCTCGACAAAATACCTGAGACCTTCAAGATAGCTCGGCTAGTAGGAGATGTCATGGGCGAATCCGGACTTATGCTGGGGGATATGCCATTATTTGAAAGGGTAAAAGCACTTATTGCCAATGGAGTACTCGAACTCACAGAAGAATGGCAGGAACGCCCCATGCAAACCCTTGTAAAAAAATGCAGGAGTTAGTGCAATAATAGAATGAGAGTAATAATTCAAGTATTCATAGGTTGCACGTAATATCATGCCTTAAGCAGAACTCTCTTATCCACTGCCGCTCTTCTTCTGAGCACTCAGTATTAAATCTGTGGTAGGCTTGGGTAAGCTCTTGATCATAGATTTCTAGAGTAATGAATGGTTCATAATTGTTATCTTCTCTTCTTAGGAACATAATTGTCGTATCATTTTCGACATATGCCTCAAGATAGGTCATCAGGCAATTACTCATGTAGATAGATTCTTTGCAAAAATCATTTATAGTCTGTGGATACCTTATGACATACCCATCATAGCGTTCCTGCCAGGTGTAATCTCTTTTCCTATTAGATCTTCGAATATCCCTGTCGAGTTCCTTCCTGTAAGAAGTCAGGTAGTGAAGAAGCTCTGAAATCTTAGATGAATCCATCTTAGAAAGATACCCTGCGTAAAACGAATCAACTTTTACGAGAGCTTTGGCTCTTTCGTTAAGTGTCTTCTGAGCTGCTTCTGAGGACATGAACCTTAAGAATTGTGCATGGATCCAGATGTTGGTTAGCTTTGGCTTCTTCGACAAGAATAGCCTATATATTTCTGGATTAGTCAGGTTTCCTTTTTTCAGTCGTAAGAGATATTCGCATTGGGCATCGTTTAAAGGATCTTTGAAAATATCGGGATACTGATTGTTCAGCTGTTTCAGGTATCCTCAAAAAGTCCCTGCGACCATTCTATCCAGGTGCCAGCGGTATGAATTTCGGAGGATCTCAGTTGATCTTATAAAGATGACGCTTCAGAGTGTGGCGGCCTCTGAAGGGATAGATGCTGAAAAC
>JAEEGL012820437.1_pt1 | contig 15743 bp, 8 predicted proteins | sample 9134231 | NCBI WGS metagenome assembly JAEEGL01 (sample SAMN16246548, study PRJNA631951) | gut metagenome | biome: gut microbiome; feature: rumen; material: fiber-attached | host: Bos | place: Iran: Karaj | collected 2018-10
AATGGCAGACCCCCACCATCACCCTGCCGGACGGCAGCATGGCGGACTGGTGAGCGCCCCCGCAGCCGCGCGAAGCCTGACGCTGCGCCGCGGCCGTTGTATCCCCATCCCGCTTCGGATGCGTTCGAAAACCCGATCAAAAGAAAAGCCGTGCCGGGTCAACTCCCGGACCACGGCTTTTCTTTGCGTCCGTCAGCCCGACACGCCGCACGCTGTGCAGAACGCGGCGATCTTTTCCCCGGTGTCTGCTTTGGGCCTGTCCTTCGGATCGATCAGGACAAGTTCCGCCGCAAAGCGGTCGATGCCGAGGCACGCCGCAAGCTTCCCGAACGCCTTTTGGGCGCCGGAGCCGCTCTGGCAGGCGAATGCCGCGAAGCGCTTTCCTCTGATTTCCTCCAGACGGTCGCGCACAAAGGTGCGAAGCGGCGGCGCGACATTGCCCGCCCAGACGGGGAAGCCGAAAATGATCTGCTCATACTTCTCCGCCCTGAATTCAAACGGCGCGAGGGCGGGTGTTTCCGCCATCACGGCGCTTTTGCCGCCCCAGAAGAATTTCCGGAAGCCTTTGTCGGGGTACGCCTTTTCCGGTTTGATTTCGATCAGGTCCGCCCGCAGCAGTTCCGCGATCCTCCGCGCTGCGAACGCCGTATTGCCGCTCATGGAGTAATATACGATCGCCGTATTCATCTGGTTTCCTCCTCGTATGCCTCAACGTTTCTTCGCTCCACCCGGTACGCTTTTCCGGCCCTGAGCGCGAACAGCCACATTTCGCGCACGTTCAGTCTGGTCAGCTGTTCCATCGCGGTCCGGTACCAGTTCATCTGCGCCTCATGGCGGGGCACAAAGGTATCCGGTGCCGTGTCCCGGTCCGTTTTGTAATCGATCAGGATCCATTCCCCGTTTTCCCTGAACGCGCAGTCGATAATGCCCTGCACCATGGTGGGCCGATCCGGGGAGATGCGCATGGTGAAGGTGGCTTCGCGCTTTACTTCCGCGCTTTGCAGCATACGCCGGCCGAGATCGCTCCTCAGGAATGCCGCGGCCCCGCGCAGGCGGATCATTCCCGCTTCCTCCTCCGTCAGGATCCCCTCCGCTTTCATGCGTGCCGCTTCCTGCCGCACCGCTTCTTCCGTGTCGATCCCCTCGCGGCGGAATCTGTCCAGATCGATCAGCCGCAGGAAACGGTGCGTCGCCGTGCCGATATTGACCGCTTCCGTTTTTTCCTCTTCCAGAAACGCGGGCCGCGAGGGCACGGAGCTCAGCCGGAAGGTGCGGGGGGCTTCCTCGGTTTTCCGCTTGTCCGCGACCGTTTCCTCGCTGTCCTCATCCGAAAGCGGACGCGCGTTCCTTGTCAGCGTGGTGACGCTGGTTTTCAGCGGCGCGGGTTCGGCATGCTCCGGCTGAAACATCAGCATCGGCTCGTCGGCGGAAAGGATGCGCCGGATGTCGGAATCGGAATCGCCCGCGTTTTCTCTCTCATCCTCGATGGCTTTGCCGGAAACACAGGTCACCCGCCACAGCGCGTCATGCTTCTCTTCGCCGCACGCAGGCAGCGCGATTTTTTTCACCACCGCGGGCATGATCATGTCCAGCATGCTCCGGGTCCTCCAGATCCGCGCCGCGCGGACCCGGCTGAACCAGAACGTCTCATCGCCGTCCTTGACGGAACCCACCAGGCACAGCCTGCGCTGCGCGCGCGTCATGGCCACGTACAGCAGCCGCGTTTCCTCGGAAATCCGCTTCCGGAGCTCCTGTGCGGCAAAAGCGTCCGCGCCCTGCGAATCCGCCACGCTGCCGCGCAGCCGCCGTACGGCCGGAAGATACAGTCCCAGGGCATCCTCGGAGCTGCTCACGTTCATGCGCAGTTTCCCGTCTCCGTGCCTGCTGCGCACGCTTTTTTGCAGATTCATCAGGATCACGGCCGGGAATTCCAGGCCCTTGCTCTTGTGCATCGTCATCACGCGCACAAAATCATCCCCGGCGCCGAGGGCCGGATGGTCGTCGCTGTCGCTCTGCTTCGCCTCCCGTTCCTCCCGCAGGTCCCAGATAAAATCGGACAGCCGCATATTGCCCGCTTTCATTCCGTCCAGCGCGCGCTGATAAAGCGCGTCCAGGTTCGCCTGCCGGGCCTTTCCGTCCGGATACGCGCCGCGCGCGGCGTAAACGCCGGTTTCCCGCATCAGCCACCACACGAAATCCGGCACGGACATGCTTTCGCTTTTCCTGCGCCAGGCGTCCAGCTGCTCCGACACCGCGCGGCATTTCCGGCCGATCGTTTTTTCGCCGCGCGCCGCGCAGAATTCGAAGGCTTCATAAAAGGGCACGTGCTCCGGCTTTTCAAGCCGGATATCCGCAAGCTCCCCGTCGCTGAACAGGAAAGGCGTATTGATCAGGGTGCCCACCAGCGCGTCGTCGTTGTGCCGGTTGTCAATCACGGTCAGAAGGCTCAGAAACGCTTTCACCTCCGCCAGACCGAAAAAATCCGGCGTGCCTTCGTACATGGCAGGAATATGCATCTTTTTGAGATGCTCCACGATCACGGACGCGCTTCCCGCGGCGCTGCGCACCAGGATCACGATGTCCCTGTACCGGAGATTTGCCTGCGCACTCCCTTCGGGCGCGGTGGAAATCAGGGACTGGATATACCGTCCCACGGCCTCGCACTGCGCTTCCAGCTTATCCGCTTCCTCCTCCCCTTTTTTCACGAGGATCACATCCACGGGCGCGGAATCATCCGGCAGATTGCAGCGGAGATTGTCTTCCGGCATGTAGTCCATATCCGTGATCCGGCGTTCCATGGCTTCCGTGAACACTTCGTTCACCGCGTCCACCACGCTTTTGCAGGACCGGTAGTTGTCCATGAAAAAGATCCGCCGCTCCTGCGCTTCCGCCTCATCCGAATAGCTTTGCCTCTCCCGTTCAAACAGGTCCGGCTCCGCGTGGCGGAAGCCGTATATGGACTGCTTGATATCGCCCACCATAAAAAACTGATGCCCGGGGCCGGTCAGGGATTTGATGATCGCGTCCTGGATGCCGGATACGTCCTGGCATTCGTCCACGTAGATATATTTGTATCGGGCCAGCAGCTCCCTGCGCTTGTCCGGATCGGACATGATGCGGTACGCGATCTGCTCCATATCCGAATAATCGATCGAGCCGGCTTCTTTCTTCTGCCGCTCAAACTGCGCCGCGGTCTCCAGCAGCAGCACCTCCAGCCCGCGCAGTTCCTCCCGGATGACGCCGTTGACGCGCCCGTTATTCTCATTCAGCATCCCGTCCAGTCTTTTCAGGGCGCCCGCGAGGATGCCGGAGGCGCCTTTCATCTCGTCCCGCACCCCGTCGATCTGCTTCTTCCAGGCTTTTTCAGCGTCATCCGCGCCTTTTGCGGACGGGGCCCTCGCGAACGCTGCCTTCGCTTCTTCCGCCAGGCCGCGCTTCTCCCGCGCGTCCGACGCGCGCGCAAAACGCTCCAGAAAATCCGCCGCGATCTCCGCATCGCGCTGCGCCACGGTTTCGTAGGCCGGCAGGGCATCCGGAGCCCGAAGCAGCTCCGCCTCCTGCCGCAGGCATTCCTCAAGCCCGAGCACATCCAGATCGACCGCGTTCAGGATTTCCCGGTTCCACGTATCCTCCGGCAGGGTGCGCACCACCCGCGCCAGAAAATCGAACGGGTCCGGAATGCCCATCAGCACATCGTACAGCTTCTGCACCATATCGCGCAGCTCTTCCGGGCTGAAGGCGGTCAGCATCCCGCCGACGGCCTGCCTGTCCTGCGCGGAATATGCGCTCTCCCTGCCCAGGATCGCCTCCGCGGCGTCCGAAAAGCACTCGTCCAGCATCCGGGCGCGTTCCGTATCCTTCAGCACGCGGGGATTCATGGTCACCCCCGCGTTGTCATTGTATTCCTTCAGCAGCTGAGTGCAGAAGGAATGGATCGTGCTGATCGACGCGGTTTCGATTTCGCCCAGCGCTCTGGCGGCCGCCTCCGTCCCTTCCTGCGCCGCCTCCTCCAGCAGGCCGCGCAGCTTATCCTTCATATTCTGCGCGGCGTCCCTGGTAAAGGTAATGACAAGGAACTGCGAAATGGACGCTTCGGGATGTTCAATCAGCGCCCGCCGGATCTTTTCCACCATTACGGTGGTTTTGCCGGAACCGGCGGCGGCCGATACCAGGATATTCCGGTTCCGGGCGTCGATCGCTTCCTGCTGGGAAGCGTTGAATTTCGGCATGGGATCAGCTCCTTTCTGTCTTTGTTCCCCCGCCACCAGATATATCCTCCCTGTGTTTGTGATCCACTTCCGGGATCGCACAGCCGGGCAGCGTGCTGTCATACAGGCACGCGTCCGCGTGATCGCACCACGCGCACGGGGATTGGCTTCCGTCCCGCACCGGCGCGGGCGCGGTTTCGCCCCGCCGGATCCGGTCCACGCGCTCGGCCACGGCCCTCAGCGCGCAGTCCGTCACGTCCCGCATCTCCTGCGGCGATACCGCGGACAGCGTATCGTTCGTGTCAAGGCGTTTCCCGATCTTCACCGGCTGCATGGCAGCCTGAACCGCTTTGTCGTCCAGGATCATGCCGGAGGTCTGCAGTTCCTTATCGATCCCCGCGCTGATCTGCTCCTCATCTTCGCCCGCGACCAGCACTTCCCGGATCGGCTGATACAGTCCGCCCGCCGCCTCATATCCCTCCAGCCCCGCCTGCGCCGCGCGGATGTAGAGCGGCAGCTGCAGCTGAAGCCCGGCCGCGACGGAATTCTGCCTGACTTCCTTCCGGGACATTTTATTGTCCACGATCAGAAAGTATTTTCTTCCGTCCGGCATTTCCAGGCGGTCGATCCGGTCGATCCGGCCGGAGAACGCGATGCTGCCGCCGTCCGCGGTCCCGATCCGGATCGCGTCAAGCCGCAGCGGGCTTTTGACATCCGGCATGCCGAAGGGCACCTCCGCCGCCATGGGCAGGAAATGCGGTTTCCGGCGGAACGCGCGCATGAGGCTGGCGACGGAGGTGCGCACGCCGCGGATAATGGCGGCGCCCTGATACCGGTGTACGGTATCCGCCCTCAGGATCCCGCCGTCCCATTGTTTCGCCCGCTCCCGCAGGATGCGGTTGAGCAGCAGCGTCACCTGCCGATCGGACAATTCGGGCCAGCCGGGCATTTTTATCGCCTCATCCAGGAACGCTTTCAGCACGTCGTGATGAAACGTGCCCTGTTCGTTGCTTTCAAATGCGTACGCCTCCGTGGGAAAAAGATCGAGCCCGTAGAGCAGCAGATGCCGCCGCGGACAGGAGGCGAAGGTTTCCACACGGGAGATGGTGTACCCGCGCCGGGCATAGAGCGCTTCCGCCTGTTTGGGCGTGATGCCCTCCGCGGGGACGGACACGTGCAGCCCGTCAAGAACGCCCCGCGTGCGTGTTCTCCAGATATCCGAGCGGTACAGGGAGCCGAGCGCGTTTCTCCACAGCATGCCGTCGGGGCCGGGATCCTTCAGAAAACTGTCCGGGCTCTCCCGCAGCCGCACCGCGAGCGCTTCCAGCGCGAACGCCGGCGCGAACGGGCCCAGATCCGGATCCAGCATGCCGCCGGTCGCGTTCCCGGGATTCTGTTCCCGGATGATCCCGGCAAGCCGCCTGAAGGCCGTGGAGGGCGTCAGAACACCGCCGCTGGGCTTTGCGCCCGAGCAGGACAGCATCAGCTCCTCACGGGCCAGGGACACCGCCTGATACACGTCCTGCTTCTGCCTTGCGGCCAGATCAAGCAGCGACTGCCCGATCCTGCTGTACGGACGGCGCCCGCTTCCGCAGGGCCTGCCGTCCTCCTCCGGACCGGGCTTCCGCCCGCTCCGGTAATACGCCTCGTTTTCCGCTTCGATGAATTTTTCAAGCTCTCCTCTTTCCTGTTCGGAAAGGATGCCGCTGCCCGATGTCACTTCGTTTTCCTGCAGGCCCATCACGATCATGCAGCGCACGCCGGATGAGAAAAACATCTGGGGCGGGGCAGCCGTCACCGCCTTTGAAAGCTGCGGAAGCGATTTGATCATCCGCGCGGACATGGACGCCTCCAGCATGGCGCACAGGTCGTGCAGCGGAAGAGGCTCCCCGCCGATAAAGGAGGCCGCCGAATCCAGCAGTTCGTTCACGGCAGTCCATACCTGGCGGTTCCGGTCGATGCTCAGGTCGTCGCCCCGCGCGGCAAATTCCTCTTCCTGCGCCAGCAGCTTCTCATAGATCCCGGCGTCCGTGATGAAGCCGAACAGCAGCGCGGCTGCTTCCTTCCCGGTGCGGCCCTTCGCCGTGAGCTGCTTTTTCAATTCCGCGATGGGCGTGATCAGCCGCTTACGCAGCGTTTCCATCGCCTCGGCCTTTTCCCTTTCGCTCTCCTTTTCCGGCATATGGAAGGGATGAAGCCAGCGGGAGCGGTGAATGCCCTTTTTGCGGACATAGTTTTCCATTTCCATGACTTCCGCGGCAGTCAGACCCGTAAAGCCGGTCTTCATCATCCGGAGCACGTCCCGCTGGCAGAAATCCAGCCGCAGCACGCGCAGCAGGGACAGGAAATACTGCGCGTACGCGCTCATCAGGATCGGCTGATCCTGCTTAAAGTTGAACGGGATCCCGCACGCCGACAGCACCAGGGGCAGCAGCTGGGGCAGCGTATTCTGCTCGCATACGGCAATCGCCATATCCTCCCAGGGAACGCCCGCCCGATGCCACCGGATCAGCGTCTGGCAGGCATGCTGGCACTCCAGGTAAGAGTTTTTCGCGTAATACGTGCGCACATGCGACAGGTCCGGCACCGGGGTCCGGGCGAGAAGGGCCTGCGCCTGCCGTTTCGCTTCCCAGGGTTCCTCCCGGATGACGACGCTTTCCTTCGGCAGCCCCGCTCCGCGGCCGCGCTCGTATCCTTTGGCGCCCGGGAACGCGCCCGCCGCATATATGCTCTTTTCCACATAGCCGATCCCGGCGTCCGCGGGAGGGAGGTCGGTTTCCCGCCGCAGGGAAAACGGGATCCCCCTCTTGCCCAGCGTATCGGTCAGCGAACGCACGGAATCGTTCGCCGCCCGGAAAATCGCCCGGTCCTCCCCAACGTCATCGCTGATCAGGCCGATCACGATCTCATCGGCGCCGCCTTCCCGGGACGCCGCCCGGACAAGATTCAGGATATCATGCGTAATATAGTCAAAGCCGTAGATCAGCAGCTGCGCATGACGGATGATCCCGCTCGGCACGATGTTTTCCACGGCGGACATCCACTGCCCCACCGCGTCTTCATACCGGTCGCCGAGCTCCCGCAAATAACCGTCCCATACCTCCGCCACATCCGAAAGCTTCCGCGCGGTGCGCCTGCCGGCGGGGTGAAAGGCGCGCAGGAAATCCGCGCTCAGTCCCGCACGGGTGAAGTCGTTGATCTGGCCGGCGATCTTCTGCGCCAGGGTGGGCTGGGCGGCGGACGCCCCGTAATAGGCCAGGCGGTCCTGACAGCTGTGCAGTACCTTTGCGACGATCATGTTCTGCCCGTCTGCCGATACGGGCTTCCTGCTGCCGTAGCCGGTCATCTCACGCACTTCCCGCACCAGGGAAGAGGGAGAAAAAACCTTCAGGTCAAAAAAGCCCCGGTCCCTGCTGCGGTTGACGATTTCCGTCTCGCAGGCAAGCGTGAACGATTCCGGAACCAGAATCACCGGGTTCGCCGCGTGATCCGCTTCCCTGATCAGGCTGGGAATCAGCCCCGGCGCCCTGGTTGTCACGATACGGATCATATTTTCCCTTCAGCCTCCCGATTCAGCATTCTGACCCCGCCGTCATCCGCAATCACGAAATCCGCGGTTTTCGGATTGGCGGCATCCGCTTCCGCCCGCAGCAGCCGTGCGTAGGTCTCCGTCTCCCTGTAACCGGGAAGGAGACCGGCCCGGGAAAAGAGCGTCTCCCTTCCGCAGACGGAGCAGTACCTCTCGTTCGGCGCGCAGGCATGCGCCCCGCGTCCGTCCGGCACGCAGGCGTTTTCAAGCGGCTGCATGCACGCCGCGCAGTACCGGCCGTCCCGGATGGTTTTCCGGCTCCCGCACGCGGGGCACCCGTCCGTCTTTCCGTCCCGCACGGACAGCACGGGCGGATACGCCGTTCCGAGGGTCCTGCATCTCTCGCTCCGGTTCCCGGGCAGCCACAGGTTCTTTTTCGGTCCGTGCTGCGCGCCGAACGCCGTCAGCACGCCGCAGGTCCCGCAGTAAATGTCGGTGGGACGGCAGCGGTGCGTTCCCCGTACCACGTGCATGCCGCTGCGGATGAAATCGCCGTCCGTATACCGGGCGTTTTCGCACGCGTTGATCAGAGGGCTCCCGCATACGGGGCAGAAAGCCGCCCCGTCCGGATATTCCGTGTTTCCGCACACACAGCAGAAGGAAAACCTGCCCCCCTCCCGCAGCCCGATCACGGGCCGCGGCGGACGGCCGCCGTCCCGGTACACCCAGTCCCCGCGCTTGCCGCAGCCGGGGCAGTACGGCAGGCTGTCTCTCCTGCGGGTATTGCATACCCGGCAGTACCAGCCCGTGCGGTGACCGATCCCTTCGACGAAGCCGAAAAGCGACGCGTCAAGCTCCCGCCAGATCTCCATCTCCCGCGTCAGTTCCTCCAGCCTTCTGTCCGCTGCTGCCCGCGAAAGCCCGAAGGCCGCAGCCGTCAGTTCCCCGGCTTCCGGTTCGCGCCCCGGACCGTGCGGCGCGGTTGAGTCCCGCTCTGTCAAAAGCCATCTTCCGCCCGTCCGCGCGGAGCAGGCAAAGCCGTGCTCCGTCAGCAGCCGGTATACCGCCGGCGCGGGCGCAAGCGCGTTGATGCTGAAACTGTCGGCCTGCTCATCCGCCGCGCGGTACAGGGGATCCTCCTCCGTACCCGTGATCCGGTCCGTATCCAGGCTCCGGTGATGCCCCAGGAACACATGGGCCATCTCATGCATCAGCGTGAACCTGAGGCGCTCTTTCGGCGCGGAATCGTTGTAGCAGATGTTCCAGCAGCAGCCCGTGACAGGACCCGAGCCGAAATCCATCAGTACGTTCCGGACCCGCGTGCAGAACCCGTCCGCGCTGAGCGTTTTGGGATCAATGCTTTCGCTGTCACCGGCTTTTCTCAGGCGGCTGTAAGGCGTAAGGCGGATCTGCCGGATGAAGGATCCGGCAAAACGCGCGATATCGAGCGGAAAAAAGGCAGTTCCCGTGCCGCGCAGCAATTCCGCGGACAGCCGGACTGCCCTTTTCCGATCAAAACCGTCTGTGTTATACACGCTCATCCGGATACCCGTCTCCGTTGTCGTCAAGATCGTCGCTTTCCGTGTTTCTGAATGCTTCAGAGAAGGAATCCCGCAGCAGCTCCATCATTTTCCGGCGCTGCGCGGCATTCATTCTGCCGGCGGCGCGGGCGATGATGCGGATGTCCTCATCCTGCACGCCCGCTCCGTTCAGGGACAGCAGGAACAGCCGGTCCAGGTGCAGCGCTTCCGCGACCGCGATCAGCGTCGACGGATCGACCACCTTGAACTGGTCGTTCTCGATCCGGTCGATGGTCGCGTGATGCACGCCCGCCTTTCCCGCAAGATCGCGCAGGCTCATGCCCATCTGCAGGCGCTTCTTTTTGATCACCTGTCCGAGGGTTTCATTGGGGTCCACCGGCACCGCGCCTCGCTCCTTTCCCGCTCTTTTTTTCATCATAACACGGATGTCGCTTTTTTGCAACTGATTTCCGCGCCACGCGTGCGAAGGGCGAAACTGTTCCGGGAAAGGCATATACGGTATCAATGACAGGTGCTTCAGAGCCCGGCCGTACGGTCAGGCCTGCGCCTCGTCCTTCTTTTTCAGGTAGCGGGCGCTGTATTCCCCGAAGTATTCCTCAAAGTGGTTGGTATGCTCTTCTTTCATGGCGCCGGAGAGTTCGTGCACGTCCAGCGCGTTCTGCTTGAGCTCCACGATCACGATGCCGATATTGGAGCAGTGGTCGGACACACGCTCAAAATCCGAAATCAGATCGTTGAACACATACCCGTTCGCGATGGTGCACTTTCCCTTCTGCAGCCGCGCGGTGTGCTTTTCGCGCATGGAAAGGCAGATACGGTCGATGACCTGTTCCAGCGGCTCCACCCGGCAGGCCAGGTTTTCGTCGTCGTTGAGGAAGCTGTCCATCGCCAGGTTCACGATTTCCGTGACCGCCGCGATCAGGTTTTTCATTTCCTTCGCGCCTTTATCGGAAAACCGGATCTGCTTTTCCCGGATTTCCGCCGCGCGCTCCGAAATGTTGAGCGCGTGGTCGCTGATGCGTTCCAGATCGGTAATGGCGCGCAGGTACTGGCTGACGGCCTTGTTCTGCGCGTCCGCCATTTCATGGCCGGTCAGGCGCATCAGATAACTGCCGATCTTGTCCTCGTACCGGTCGATCGTGTCTTCCATGCGCTGCACGTTCTGCGCGCCCTTTTCCGTATACTCGTCCAGAAGCCCGATCGCTTCGAAAATGGATCTGCGGGAAAGCTCCGCCATATTGCCGATCGTCAGCCTCGTCTGTTCCACCGCCAGGATCGGATAGGCGATGAAACGTTCCTCCAGCCGGTTCATATCCTGATTTTCCTTCTCATCCTCCGGGTCGGCCGGAATCAGGCGCGTGACCGCCTTTTCGATGAGCGGGATCGCGGGAAACAGGAGCGCCACGGTGGAAAGGCGGAAAAGCGTATTGAGCAGCGCGATGGAGAAGGGACTCATCACGCGTTCCATCAGGGGAAAGCGGAAAGCCGCGTTCAGGGCGTAAAACACGGCGGCGAACAGCACCACCCGGGAAACCTCGATGATCGGATAGGAAAGAGCCGTGCGCTTTCCGTTGGGCGAGGAACCGATGCCGGCCATCAGTACCGGTACGCTGGCGCCGATGGCGACGCCCAGGATGATGGGCAGCGCTTCGGAAAACGTGATCACACCGGTCACGGAAAGCGCCTGCAGGATACCGACCGACGCGGAAGCGCTCTGCAGCAGGGCCGTAAAGAGCATGCCGGCCAGGATGCCCAGCAGCGGGTTTTCAAACCGGGTCAGCGCGGACAGGAACGCGGGGTTGTCCTGCAGCGCCTCCATGGAGGAGGACATCGTCTTCAGCCCGAACATCAGGATGGCAAAGCCCATCATGATGTCCGCCACGTGATGAAGGGATTTTTTCTTCGACACCATTTTCAGCAGCATGCCGGCGAGCGCCACCAGGGCGCTGAGGCTTTCCGTGCTCAGCAGCTTGAACGCAGCCGAAGCCCCGCTGCCCATCTCGGACAGGCAGATCACCCACCCGGTCACGCTGGTTCCGATGACGGCGCCCATGATCACGGAGATGGCCTGCCGCAGCTGCATCATGGCGGAGTTGACAAAGCCGACCGCCATCACGCTGGTCGCGGCCGAGGACTGGATGACCGCCGTCACACCCGCACCCAGTCCGATCCCCTTGACGGGCGTATCCGTCAGCCGGTACAGGATCAGTTCAAGCCGGTTTCCGGCCGCTTTTTTCAGGCCGTCCCCCATAAGGCTCATGCCGTACAGAAACAGCGCGATGCCGCCCAATAAGACAATGACAGATAAAAGATCCATAGTCAGTCAGATTTCCCTGCTTTTTCAGAAATTCGTTCCCGGAAAACGGGCATTTCCCCCGTTTTGCGGAAACCGTGTCTACTATAAAATAGCATTGGGTTTTTGTCAATTAAAACGTTCCCTCTGTTGCCTGTGAAAAACGTGTGAAAAAACAGTTGACAGACCGCCTCTTCTGCGTGTATACTGCATCCGTTGTCAAATTCTGAGGAAAGGAGGCTCCTGACATGACAATGTTTTTCGCGGACAAGAACACACTGTGCCGGGGAGCCTTCTGAACCGATACGGAAGGGTTTTATCGCGCCCGGCATAAAAATGCCGGGTGTTTTTATACGCCTGCCGCCCGGCATGAAGCAACGGAGGTCAGATAACCATGAAAAAAATCGGAGGGATCACACTCCGGAAACTGATGAAAATGGAGCTGAAATACCTGGCGGGCGCAATGGCCGTCAGCGCGCTGGCCGTGCTCGCCAACCTGCTTACGCCCATGATCCTGGCGGAAGCTGTGGACCGGTATTTCCTGAAGACGGCCAGCCGCTTCCCGGCGTCGGTCACAGGCTGGATCGACGCGGTGTCGCGGGGCGACACGGCGCGCGCGCTGACCCTGATGGCGGCGGCGCTGGTCACGGTCAGTGTGCTCGGCGGCGTGTTCAGCTTTTTCAGGGGGCGCTGGCAGGCCATGGTCGGCGCGAACTGCGCGCGTACGCTGCGCGACGATCTGTATTCCCACATCCAGTCCCTGCCTTTTTCCTACCACGCGCGGGCTGAAACCGGCGATATGATCCAGCGCTGCACCTCCGACGTGGAAACCGTGCGCCGCTTCCTTTCCGCCCAGCTGATCTCGGTGGTGAACGCGCTGCTCACGGTGGTGCTGTCGCTTTCGGTGCTTTTCCGCGCAAACGCCGCGCTCACCTGGTACAGCCTGATCCTGGTGCCGCTCCTTTTCGGTTTCGGATTCTTCTTTTTCCGCTGGGTCATCCGCCGCTTCAAGCAGGCGGACGAGGCCGAGGGCAAAATGAGCGCGGTGCTGCAGGAGGCGCTCACAGGGGTGCGGGTCGTGCGCGCGTTCGGACGGCAGCGGCATGAAGAAAAGAAATTCGACGCGGTATCCGCGGATTACCGCACCAAGGCATACAACACCGGCAAGCTGATCGCTTTTTACTGGGCATCGAGCGATTTCATCATCAGCGCGCAGTGCCTGATCACGATGATCCTCTGCGTGCTCTACGCGGTGCGCGGTGAGATCACCGTGGGCACGCTGATCATTTTCACCACCTACGTCGGACGCATGCTCTGGCCCATCCGGCAGATGGGCCGTATCTTGGCCGACGCCGGCAAAAGCTCCGTGGCGCTGGGAAGGATCCGCGAACTGCTGGAGGCGAAGCCGGAGCCGGAGGAGAAGGACGCGCTCAAACCCGCCCTCGACGGCGATATCGTATTCGACCATGTGACCTTCGCCTATGAGGACGGGCGGGAAGTGCTCTCCGACGTCAGCTGCGTGATCCCCCACGGAAAAACGACGGCCATCCTCGGCGCCACCGGCAGCGGAAAGAGCACGCTGGTGGAACTGCTGCAGCGGCTCTATGAGCCCGGGAGCGGCGAAATCCGCGTTTCCGGCGTGCCGCTTTCAAAGATCGACCGGAAATACCTCCGGTCCCGTGTGGGCCTGGTGCTGCAGGAGCCCTTCCTCTATTCCAGGACCATCCGCGAAAACGTGGCCGCCGCGGTGGAAAAGGCGGAAAATGACGAGATCGAATCCGCGGCGCGGGACGCCTGCGCGGAAGAGTTCATCCTGGAAAGCGCGGAAGGCTGGGATACCGTGGTGGGCGAGCGCGGCGTCACGCTGTCCGGCGGACAGAAGCAGCGGCTTGCCATCGCGCGCACGCTGATGAAGCAGAACGACGTCCTGATCTTTGACGATTCCCTTTCCGCTGTGGATACGCATACGGACGCGCTGATCCGGGAGCGGCTGAAGAAACGCCGGGCAAACACCACCACGCTGATCATCAGCCACCGCATCTCCACACTCCGGGAGGCGGACCGCATCCTGGTGCTGGAGGACGGAAAAATCACGCAGCAGGGCACTCATGAAGAACTGATGCGGCAGGAGGGACTCTACCGCCGCATCGCGGATATACAGAGCGGCGCCGCCTCGGAAGGAGAATGATCCATGCAGGCAGCAGAAGAAAAAGACTATACCAAAAAACTTGATTTCTCCCTGTGGCGGAAGCTGCTCAGGGAATCGCGCGGCCACTGGAAGGATCTGTTCTGGCTCGCGGTCACCATGGCCGTCGTCGCGGGCATCGACGTGATTTTCCCGCTGCTGACGGCCTGGGCGATCGACCACCCGATCGCGGAAGGCACCACGGCGGGCGTGGGAAAGCTGGTCGCGGTGTACCTCGCCCTGATGGCCGTGCAGGCGGTCACCTGCTGGGGCTTCCAGATTTTTGCCATGCGCGCGGAGAACGGCGTATGCTACGACATCCGCAAAAAAGCGTTCCGGCGGCTGCAGGAACTGCCCTTTTCCTATTATGATAAAATGCCGGTCGGCTTCATCATGAGCCGGATGACCAGCGACTGCCAGCGCCTGGGCGAAACGATCGGCTGGTCCCTGTGCGATATCGCCTACTCCCTGGTGATGCTGATCGCGGCGAGCGTTGCCATGTTCTCGCTGAACGCCGCGCTGACCTGGCAGGTGCTGGTCGTGGTTCCGCCGCTGGCCGTCATTTCCTGGTTTTTCCAGCAGAAGATCCTCAGGGCGCACCGCGAGGTGCGCAAGAACAATTCAAAAATCACCGGCGCTTTCAACGAAGGCATCATGGGCGCGAAAACCACCAAAACCCTGGTGCGGGAGGACGCGAACACCCGCGAATTCAACGTGCTGACCCGGGATATGCATGTTTCCTCCATGCGTGCCGCGACGCTGAGCAGCCTGTATCTGCCCCTGGTCATTTCCCTGGGTTCCGTCGCCACCGCCTGGGCGCTGCGCCAGGGCGGCGTGAGCGTGCTGGGCGGGGTCATGACCATCGGCACCCTGCAGGTATTCGTCAATTACACGGTGCAGTTTTTCGAGCCGATCCGCAGCCTGGCCGAAATCATTTCCGAATTCCAGAGCACCCAGGCCGCCGCGGAACGCGTCATCACCCTGCTTGAAACCGAACCCGAAATCGCAGACACGCCGGAAGTGACGGCCGTATTCGGCGACGAGTTCCATCCGAAGCGTGAAAACTGGCCCTGCATCGAGGGCGGCATCCGGTTTGAGCATGTGGATTTCCGCTATGCCGGCGGGGACGAAGTGCTGAGCGATTTCTGCCTGGACGTGAAACCGGGAGAAACCATCGCGCTGGTAGGCCCGACGGGCGCCGGAAAGAGCACCGTGGTCAACCTGGCCTGCCGGTTCTATGAGCCGACCGGCGGCCGTATCCTGATCGACGGCGTGGATTATAAGGAGCGCAGCCTGCTGTGGCTGGAAAGCAACCTCGGCTATGTGCTGCAGGAACCCCGCCTGTTCTCCGGCACCATCCGGGAGAACATCCGCTACGGAAGGCTGGACGCGACGGATGAGGAAATCTGCGAAGCCGCGCGCCTGGTCAACGCCGAAAGCTTTATCCTGATGAAGGAAAAAGGCTACGATACGGATGTGGGCGAGGGCGGCAGCCTGCTCTCCACCGGGGAAAAGCAGCTGATCTCGTTTGCGCGCGCGATCCTCGCCAACCCGCGCATTTTCGTGCTGGACGAGGCGACCAGCAGCGTCGATACCCACACCGAGCAGATGATCCAGCACGCGATCACCCGGGTACTGGAGGGCAGGACCTCCTTCATCATCGCCCACCGGCTCTCCACCGTGCGCACCGCCGACCGGATCCTGGTGATCGAAAACGGCCGAATCGCGGAGGAAGGCAATCACGAAACACTGATGGCCGCGCGCGGCAAATACTGGCACCTGTACACCAATCAGTTTGCCGAGGAAAATACCATGGAAGCGCTCGGCGCGGGGGAAGCCGAGAGCAGGGATCAGGGAACAGGCAACAGGGAATAGGCAACAGGCAACAGGCAACAGTTCAGCCTTCCTCCATGGGGGGCGGAGGTGAGCGCCCACAGTGCAATAACCTCATCCGTCAGCCCTGCGGGCTGCCACCTTCCCCATAGGG